>JADMIO011560699.1_pt1 | contig 33129 bp, 21 predicted proteins | sample 8958161 | NCBI WGS metagenome assembly JADMIO01 (sample SAMN16585339, study PRJNA669376) | soil metagenome | isolation source: Crop rotation soil | place: USA: Cullars Rotation, Alabama | collected 2011 | reverse complement strand
GCCATGGATTGCATTCGTTGCCAACGTTACCGCCGCAGCAGACATGAGTGAGAGTCAGTTTGATGACGCCTGGCGGTTCGCGTCCGAGCGACACGTTGCCCTTCTCGCCAAGTGGGATCACGATTCGGCGTGGCGGATGCTCCGAAGGCTGGGGTGGGCGGCTGCGTCGAAACGGGTGTCGTGCTCAAGGGTGGCGGAACGTCTGGTTCAAGGCGGACTTCCAGATGACCTGTCGATGAAGGAGATCGGCAGCACTGGTCCGATCGTCGGGACAATTCATGGTTCAAAGGGCCGCGAAGCTCCGACGGTTTACGCTTGCCTGCGCCGGGTTGTGGACACTGGACCCGAATCAGATCAGGCCGAAGAAGCGAGAGTGATTTACGTCGCCCTGACACGCGCGCAGGTGCGTTGTCGAGTTCGCCACAGTGCTGGATTTCCAATGAAATGGACTGATTCCGGGCGAGCCTGGCGGTACGAAAACGGTTACACGATTCGGTTCGAGTGCGGTCGCGAACGCGATGTTGATGCGTTCGGTGCTTTAGTTGCGTCCGAGAATCCAGTGCGGCAGCAGGAAGTCCTCGTCGATTGGTCTGGAAGACCTGTGCCCTTGAAGGGAATGAGGGCTACGGATGAGCAATTGCGTGGTCTTGAAAAGCGCCAGTGGCGTCACGTTGTAATGCCAGTGGCAAGCACCGGTACTGATTCTGTTGAAAACGCCATTGCCTCTTTCAGTCAAGCCTGGGAGGACGACATATACAAAGGCATCGTCCGCGAGGCGAGGTGGCCCTACACGCCCGGCCCGCTCTACGACCTGCAATGGATCGACCTGAGCACCGTATCCGTGCCGGCAGACGACGTAAGGCTCGCGAGAGTGCCCGAGCCGTGGAAAACAACGCGCCTCTGGCTCGCGCCTATCATCACAAGTTGGGCGCGCGCATCCAAACCGAAAAAGCAGTAACGATATGGATATCCGAGTAGCCATCTGTCAGAGCGTTTCCCGCGATCTCGTCGGTCCCCAGCGAGGCCCTGAAGAAGTCATTGAGAACCGTCCATCGGATCAATATCTCACCGGAATCTTGTACCCCCTCGCAGCCGAAGCGAAATCGGACGAAGAAGAGGAAGAGCGCCAGTCGGAGGACGATGACCGAGATTCAGGGGACGATTCCGACGGCTCTCCGGGGGAATCGATCTCGATGCAGACGATTGGTCGACCGAATTCAATGGGTATCTCGTTCGCCGTCGAAGGCGAGAATCCCGTCCTGCGGGTCGTCGGCTCGGCGGGACGGTATCGTTGTCGCTGGCAGCGTGGTGATGAGTTTGTCGATACGGAAGGCGAACGCAGTCAGGAACGCTGGTTCAGACATGCCATTGCTCTCGATCGGGACTTGCCGGTCCAGGAGGGCTTGACGCCCTTTGAGGCGGCCGAAGGACTCCGATGGTATGTGCGTGCTTATCGTGGCGGACGGAACGGCTGGCAAGTGACAGTCGTTCTCGCAAACGAGTTGAGCCCTCCGCCGGGTCGCCGTCCCGCCGAAGAAGGATCCTTCTTTCAAGCGACATTCCGTATTTCCGTTGCTCACGGGATCCTTGTCCCCCGTAAGCCACGGCATGGCGCAGGCGATGAGGATGCCAACACGAACAATCTGATCTACCGCGACGCCAAGGAATGGGCGGTGGGGCATACATGCAGCGCCACCTGGGACGACGCGCTCGAGGCGGCTTGGGTCGAAGCCACGTGGATGCCTCTACAGCACGTGCGATCGATGGATGCCGATGGGGATCCAGTATTCGCAGAGGAGTCGAGAGCGGCAACGGGTTCTGATACAGGAGCGTTCGATGCGGAATTACTTGCGAATGAGAAATCACCTGAGCGGCTTCAGCAATGGCTTGAAGTGGTTCCGCGCGCGTACGGCAAATGGCTTGACAATGCCGAACAAGAGGTTTCGCAGGCAGCATCAAGTGGCCGTCTCTCGCAGTCGAACGCTTCCCAGGCTCGAAAGCACATTGAAGGTGCCCGACTTGTTGCACAACGAATGCTTGATGGGGCCGCTGTTGTCGGCAAGAACTCTGGCGTCCGCCGCGCGTTTCAGCTGGCACAGGCTGCAATGGTCCGCCAGAGGCAGTGGACGAAGGCTGATCCGTCAGTCGGTCTCCGTTGGCGGCCTTTTCAACTGGGATTTCAACTCCTTGCTTTAAACGGTCTCAGCCTGTCGTCGGGCGATGGAGCAAAGAAGGCTTCAGCCGATCGTCTGATGATGGACCTTCTATGGTTTCCGACCGGTGGAGGCAAGACGGAAGCATATCTGGCGCTGACAGCCTTCACGCTCTTCATTCGCCGCTTGCGGAATGTGACGCCGGATGCTGGGGCCGGCGTCGGCGTTCTCATGCGGTATACGCTACGCCTGCTTACGATTCAGCAGTTCGAACGTGCGTCTCGCCTTATTCTCGCCTGTGAGCTGATCCGACGTCAGACCGCGGCTGCCGGGGATGCGAGTCTCGGCCGCACACCCTTCTCAATAGGCCTGTGGGTCGGGAGTGGTGCCACACCGAACAAGGTGCGGGAAGCGCGTGGGAAGGCGGAGGAGGCTGCGAAGGCGAGGCAGTTGGCACGATGTCCGGCATGCGGAGAGAAATCTCTGCACTGGGATGCGGCGCCAAAGTCTCCGCGCTACACGGTCCAGTGCACAACGGTCACTTGCCCGTTTGGTGGCTCTGAGCTGCCGGTTGCAACTATCGATGAGGAGGTCTATCGCATTCGGCCCAGCCTTCTGATCGGAACCGCTGACAAGTTTGCACAGATTGTGCGCAACGAGCAGACAGCGACGTTTTTCCCTGTCGACGGCCAGCCGCCTGATCTGATCATTCAGGACGAGTTGCACCTGATCTCCGGACCACTTGGGACTCTCGCCGGATTGTACGAATCAGCGATCGACCTGCTTTGCACAAACAGCGGCGTCCCGCCGAAAATTATCGGCAGCACAGCAACCATCCGGCGCGCAAGCAACCAGGTCCGCGCGCTCTTTAATCGAAAGGTGACGCAATTCCCGCCTCCAATCCTGGAATCGTCGAATTCCGGATTTGCCGTGGAGGACTCCAGGGTTCCTGGCCGCATCTATGTCGGCTTGACATCTGCCGGCCGCAGTCCGAAGTTTCTGCTTCAGGCGATCTGTGCCTCCCTCCTGCAGGTCGCCGATGAACTCAAAGTCGAGGACTCGGAGCGAGATCCATTTTGGACGCTGGTGGCGTATTTCAATTCCCTGCGTGAACTTGGTGGCGCTCTCGTGATGATGCATGACGACGTGCATGACAGCATGAAGCTCTACGCGGGCTTGCACGGCGCGACGAAACGCGATGTCCCTGACGAAGTTCGGGAACTTACCAGTCGCGTTGCCTCAAAGGACATTCCTGGAATTCTGGATCTGCTTGCCAAGCCGTACCCCAACCAAGACACGGCGGTGGTTCTTGCGACCAACATGCTCTCAGTTGGCATTGATATCCCGCGGCTCGGTCTGATGGTGGTGAACGGGCAGCCGAAGGGTATGTCTGAGTACATTCAGGCAACGTCGCGCGTTGGCCGAAATGACGTACCTGGCCTGATCTTTACCTGTTACAACGCGGGACGGCCGCGGGACAGATCACACTACGAAGCCTTTCGGACCTGGCACCAGACACTCTATCGAGACGTGGAAGCAACGAGCGTAACACCATTTGCGCCGCGGGCTCGTGATCGAGCGTTGCATGCCCCGGTCGTGGCACTGATTCGACAGCGTGTGGCAAGCATGATGGCTTCGACCGATTTGGCGAGCGCGGACAAGCATCAGGTCGAAGGACTGATTGACCAACTAGTCACGAGAATCCGGAGCGTGACTTCGCAAGAGGACGCCGAGGATGCATTGAGAGAAATCCGTCAGTTCCTCAACAACTGGGAAGCCCGCACAGATCTGACGGCTTACTGGGATGATTGGCACGATGACACTAGCCTTCTGATTTCTGCGGAACGCGCGGCGACAATCCGTGCGGTACGCGGCGCCTTTACTGGCAAGGCTCGCCCGACGCCCAATAGCCTCAGGGACGTTGAGCCAAGCGTCACTGTTCGGATGTCCGATTGAGGGAGCATGGCGACTTACAGTGAACTGAGACGCAGTACTCTCGTTGGCGTATTTGGACCCGGCGCAATTGTTGATGTTCGAACCGCTTCAAACGCCGCGGCGTCGGGCCTTGTGCCGGGTCTGGAAGCCTGGGACGACGTCGCGAAGAACCGGGGCCTGATGCATAGGCAAGTAATTCACGAGCCGAGATTGCAGAAGCGGCTTCACGTCGGCGGTTTTCGCCTGCCTCCTGTGCGATCCGGGAAGAGCGGCGAAGAGAACGTCGATGTGCTTCCGATCATCCGGTTTCCGCGCTGGCTGCAGTGCCCTCGTTGCCAGCGATTGAGAGAGGAGGACCGATGGAATGACAAGGGACCTGGTCGGCCGGAGCGCTATTGCAAGAAGTGCAGCGACGATGAAGGTGCGGACGCGTTCGTGGTTCCGGTGCGGTTCATCGTTGCGTGTGAGCGGGGGCACATAAACGACTTTCCCTGGCAACGTTGGATAGGTTGTGCGTGCAACGGACCAGACCTGTACTTGAGAACGACCGGCGCTGGTCTGGCCGGGAAAGTTGTCGAATGCACCAAATGCCGCAGCTCCCGGTCGCTCGAAGGCGCCTTCAGCAAGTACGCCTTGAAAGACCATCGCTGTTCAGGCGCGAGGCCGTGGCTGCCTGGACCTGCTGAAGCCTGCACGCGCACTCCACGCGTCCTGCAACGCGGAGCGTCGAACGTCTATTGGGATGCCACGGAATCGGCTTTGGACATACCACCATTCTCTGCAGATCTGGCGGACGTGTTCGGCAGATATGCGGAGGAATTCCAGGATCGGACACCTGACGAGTGGCCGGCGCTCATCGATTTTCTGAAGCTTCCGCAGAAAACAAGTCTCACCAAGGAACAGCTTCTTGATTACCTCGGCAAGTACAAGAGAGCTCTTGATGCCGATACTTCTCCTCGGCTCGAGTCGGCAGAATATGAGCAGCTCGATGCTGCCTGCGGTCAGAGAGTGGACGAAGGCGAGTTTCGTGTGAGGCCGGGAGCTGTCCCGCCAGAACTGGCTCGCTGGATTTCAGGTCTCGCACTGGCCGACCGCCTGCGTGAGGTGCGTGTACTGACCGGTTTCACCAGGATACATCCTCCAAGCGGTCCATTCAGAAACGCAACGCAGCGTTTGGCTCCGCTCTCGACCATGAAGCTTCAGTGGCTGCCCGCCATTGAACTGCTCGGTGAAGGAATCTTCGTCCGTCTGAACATTGATGCGGTGTCCAAATGGGAGGTTCAGCCGGCGGTGACCGCGCGCGTGGACGCGCTTATGAAACGGATCCGTGCAGATCTGCGAGAAGACGAAAGCTTGCCTGACTGTACTGCGAGATGGCTCCTGGTACACAGCCTCGCGCACGCCTTGATCCGGCGGCTTTCCCTCGATTCGGGATACAGCAGCTCGGCGCTTCGCGAGCGCCTCTTCGTTGATAGCCAATCACAGATGTGCGGCTTCTTGATACACACCGGGTCTCCGGATTCGGAGGGCACTCTTGGAGGGCTGGTCGCGCAAGGGACTGCCGACCGGTTCTTCGATACCGTCAGTGGAGCCATAGCCGAAGCCTCATGGTGCTCGCAGGATCCGGTATGCATCACCGGTACTGCGACGCTGTCCTCGCCGCGTAACTCTGCTGCGTGCCACGCCTGCCTGCTGGTGCCAGAGACCTGCTGTCAAGTTTTCAATCTTCTTTTGGATCGCGCGATGCTCGTGGGCACTCCCGATAATCCAGAACTGGGCTACTTCAGTGGCCTTGTGCGGCAGCTGATGCAGTGATCGCCGCTCGTACCCTTTACCGAGCGTGGCGGTTATGCCGTGCGGCAGCCGTCGATCTGTTCGGCATCGACTCATCCGAGACGTTGGCTGCCATCCCAGGCTGGGACGCGTTGGGCATACCCACTGGGCGAGACCCAACGACACCAGTCTTGGAGATGCTCCGCGCGATCGAACTGCGCCACCGAGATGTGGCGGCAGAACAAGTGAAAGTCAGACTCGTTGCCACCGTGCCGCCGGCGATGAGAGTCACTGCCGCGACTCGGGACGTCGCCGAATCGCTGATCCGCTCGGCTAGTCGCGAATTACTTGTCGTCGGATACAGCGTCCGCGAGCCGGAATTCCTGAGGCTTCTGTTGGCTCGGGGAATGGCTGGCATAACGCTGACTGTGGTCAGCGATCGCGGTGAAGACGATGCCAAGGCGATTCTTGAGGCATGGCCCGCTCGTGCCTCGACACTCCGGGCCTTTCGCAGCATTGAACCAGTTCAGGGACGGAGCTTGTTTCACGCGAAGGCTATCGTGGCCGACCGTGAGCGCACGCTTATCGGTTCGGCAAATTTCACAGCAGGTGGCTTTCGCAACAACATCGAGCTTGGCATCGAATTGGACGGTCCCGTGTCTCTGGAGATCGTTCAACTCATCGAACGTCTCATCGACGGACATTGGGTTGAACCGATACTGCGCGCTACGGATGCTCGTGTGACACCATCATGGTGAACGGCGTAACGGCAGTCCTCATCATTCCTGCCGGCCACGCGCCCTTGATGCTTCTCCACCTGGAACGGCCGCCGCACAGGTGTCCCCTATGAAGGAACGATGGGCTTCTGCGGATTCCGACATCGGGCGATTTGTTGACTCGCATTCAGGCCAAAGCTTGGAAGCCTATCGAGCGCAGCCGAGCCTTATCGAGGAACATTTTCGGCTTGAGCAGGGAGTGCTCACGGGAGGCTACAGCCGACGACAACTGTACGAACTTGTTCAGAATGCTGCGGACGCGTTGACGGAGGCGGGCGGCGCTGGGCGTGTGCGAGTGGTGCTGACGGACGGTGCTCTCTACTGCGCGAACGAGGGCGCTCCAATCGATCGGGACGGAGCGCGGGCGATATTGATGGCCCACCTGTCACGAAAGGGCGGCGATCAGATCGGGCATTTCGGCTTGGGCTTCAAGTCAGTACTGAATGTCAGCAGAACGCCAGAGTTCTTCAGCCGCAGCGGTTCATTCGGATTCAGCGAGGATTCGTCACGAGCACGACTCAAAGACATCGCTCCGGATGTCTCGAACCTTCCTGTGCTGCGCCTTGCCAACACGCTCGACGCGGGCGCAGCGTCTGAGAGTGACCCGATCCTCAAAGAACTCATGGAGTGGGCAACAACTGTGGTGAGGCTGCCGCGAAACGCAGGCGCGTCGAGCTGGCTGTCAGACGAGTTGAACGCATTTCCGGCGCAGTTTCTGCTGTTCTCTCGTCAGATTCGCGAGCTGATTCTCGAAGACCACACGAAGAACATTGCCCGGAAGTTGACAGTCCGGTCGAAGCGCGGAACCCTCGTTCTCGACGACGGCAAACAGCGAAACTCCTGGCGCGTGTTTAGAACTGATTTACCCACGGAGCGACTTTCACCTTCTGCCAGAGAAGATGATGCGAGAGCGCGCGACCGCGGGTCTCTTCCGGTGCTCTGGGCAGTCCCATCCAAGACAGGCCGTGAGAAGAACCTGTTCTGGGCGTTCTTCCCCACCGAGACAGAGACAACCCTGTCTGGCATCCTGAACGCACCGTGGAAGACAAACGCCGATCGGCTCAATCTGCTCGAGGGGCCCTACAATCTTGCGCTCCTCGACATCTTGATCGGAATGGTGATCGAGAATCTCACGACGCTCGCTGAGTCGGACGATCCTGGACGCATACTGGATCTTCTGCCCGCCCGAAGCAGAGATGCTAAGAATTGGGCCGATCGCTATATCGCCGAGAGGCTGGAGGCGAGGCTCAGAGTCGCGCGCTGTATTCCCACGAGCTCTGGTGCCTTCGCAGTGCCGACGGATGTCAAGCTTCGGCCGGACGAAGTTCTTCAGGAGCCGGTTCAAGCCTGGCTCTCGGAGCATCAGGCGCCAGAGCGGGCAGGTCAGTGGTGCGATCGGAGTGTCGAACAGCGTGAGCGACGCGCCCGCGCCGAACGGCTCGGAGTGTCGAAAGCCTCTTGGAGCGAATGGCTGACTGCACTGTCCGCAGCTCGCAGCGTCTCCTCGGCGAAGTCGGCGCTGCACGTCGTGAGGATCGCCTGGCCTGCTCTGCCGCAGTGGACACGTGACCAGATCCGCCGGTCGCCCTTCATCCTCACCGAGAAAGGCGAACTCCATGCTGCAGACAGCAAGTTGTACTTACCCGGGCCTTCACCGGCCGCAGGCGCTTCGGTGCATTTTGTTCATCAGAGCCTTGCGAAGGATCCAGGCAGCAAGGCCGCGTTCGATGTTCTCGGGGTTACTTCTTTCGGTGACGAGGCAGAGCTTGAACTGCTGCTCGCGGCTACACCTGTCAACTGGATGCGTGTGTGGGAATTGGCGCAGGGCCTTGCACGCGAAAGCGCTGTGCGCGTCTTGGTAAAGCACAACGATTCACTACACCTCCGTAATCGTCGCGGTACATTTCTTCCGTTATACGCGGTCCTGCTTCCTGGTCCGATAGTTCCACCGGACGATGAAAGCGATGACGCTGTGATTGTCGACACGACGTTTCATAGTGACCTCAGCCTCCTTCACGCAGTCGGTGCAGCGAGCACGCCTGTTGAGAGCTGGACTGTGAATCCGAACGAACCGTGGTTCAAGTTGTATCTTGCAGCCTCTCGCTCCCACTACTCGAGAGCGAATGACGCGATCCCGGCAGGGGTGTTGGAGCGAATGCAGTTCGAAGAGAACGCGACGACAGGGCCCCTTCAGCCCCTTCTGTCTCTGACCGATCGGGCGCGGGCACGAATGGTCGACTGCCTCTTGCCTTACCTGGGTGGAGAGCGTCCGTGGACGCTTCAACACTCTGCTCAGAAGAATCGATACAAGAGACTGTCTTCTCAAGGCCCGATTCATTGGATGATTCGGGAACACGGGTTCCTGTACACATCTTCCGGCGTGCAACGCACCAAGGCGGCCGTGGCGCCGACTTTAGAAAAGTGGCAATCGTTTTTGCCGGTGGCCTCATGTGGCGACGATGTAGCACGTGAACTCCAGCTGGCTCGGACACTGAGTGGTCTAACTCAGGACTCCTGGCATGCGGCCTTGACAGCCTGTTTGAAGAGCGACGACCTTGAGGCAGTGGCGCAATTCTATGCCGCCGCGGCCGAGCATATTCCTTGGCCGAATGTCATTCGCTGCGCCGTCGGTCCTGACCTTGGCGTCCGGCCGCCACGAACGGTGACGGTCGTTGACGATCGAGCCAGGTTTGATGCGCTACGCAGCGCCGGCATTCCGGTCATTCGCGTGGGTGCCGCAGAAGAAGCTGAGGCGCTTGTATCGTCCTGGGGTCTTCAGACAGTTGATGCGCGGGTGAATCTTGTCGACGAGCAGTCGTCAGAGCCGCTGTTGGATGTCTTTCCCGGACTCGTGCCGTGGTCGACGGACACGGTAGCGGCCCTGAACGTCCGAAAGTGTTCCGAACTGTGGATAGAAGTCGGTGGAGCCGACGGAGCGCAGCGCTTTTCGGTGAGCATCGCCAGACAAGGCAGCGATGTGTGTTGCAGTCAGGCTGTGAGCGACCGCGAAGTCCTGACATGGATCGACAACGAATTTGATCTTCGATTGACGGCTCAAGCTATCGAGGACATAGCCAGAACCTCTGAGACAGAAGCGCGGCGGGCCTTGCTGTCTCGGATAGTCATCGTTGCGAGCCCTGTCGAGAAGCTCGCGATCGCACTCGGCGATCGTCTGAAACGACATCTTCCCAGGTCAGTCATCGAATCTGTGACTGATTCCAACGGCGAACTATCGGTGCATGCGGCGGCAGAAACTGCCTTGGCTGTCTACGGCGTTGAAGTCCTCAAGCAGTATGAGACGGAGCTCACTGAAGCCGGACTGATGCCTCCACGACAATGGAATGGCAGTGCCAGAGCTCTAGACTTTGTAGAAGAGTTGGGCCTGCCGCCGGAGTATGCGGGATTCGAGGCGCCGAGCCGCGCTCCGATGCTCGAAGTGGAAGGACCAATTGTGCTTCCGCCGCTCCATCCTTTTCAGGAGGAGATCGCGAACAGAATAAGAGACTTCGTTCAAAAACCTGGGCGAGGGCTGTTGTCTCTGCCAACCGGCGCTGGGAAAACACGGGTGGTCGTCGAAGCGCTGATTCGCGCGCATTCGACCGGGCGACTCGATGGGCCTGTTATCTGGATCGCGCAGAGTGACGAGCTGTGCGAACAAGCGGTTCAAGCGTGGGGTCAGGCTTGGCGCGCATTCGGACCAGTCAGCCGTCTGAGAATCAGTCGACTTTGGGGCGCTACCAACAATCGAGTCAGGCCCTCTGATGACGCCCACGTCGTCGTCGCTACCTATCAGACACTCATCAACCGCGTAAGTCGTCAGGACTTCGCATGGCTGCTTTCACCCTCATGCATAGTCATCGACGAGGCTCATGAGTCGATAGGCGCATCATACACGGAGATTCTGTCTGCTTTTGGCTTTAGTCCAAAGGAGACGCCTCGACCCCTGATAGGTCTATCGGCCACACCCTTCCGGGGCGCCGCTGATGAAACGGAAACGCGCTGGCTCGTGAATCGATACGGCGGCTACCGGTTCGACCACGGCGTCATGCCGGATGATGACCCCTATACGTACCTGCAGTCGATGGGAGTGCTTGCCCGCGTGGAGCATCAGCTGTTGGCGGGAACCGAGATGCAGCTGAGCGAGCCAGAGCAGGCCGATCTGATTCGGTTCAACAAGCTGCCCGCTGCCGTCGAAGGACGTCTCGGACTCGATGCGGCCAGAAACGAGGTCCTGATCAATTCTATCCTCGGACTGCCGTCGGATTGGCCTGTGCTGTTGTTTGCTGCGTCAGTCGATCATGCTGGACTCATAGCTTCGCACTTGTCCCTGAAGGGAGTTTCGGCGCGGGCAGTGTCAGCCGAGACAGACATGGGCGCTCGTCGCTTCTACGTTGATGAGTTCAAGACTGGCCGGATCAGAGTTCTGACAAACTATGGCGTCCTCGCGACGGGATTCGATGCACCGGCAATCCGAGCGTTGTACATCGCCAGGCCGGTCTACAGCCGTGTCGCCTACCAGCAGATGATCGGACGAGGACTGCGAGGTCCGCTGAACGGTGGGAAGGAGATCTGTCGGATTGTCAACGTCGCGGACAATCTCGGACAGTATGGCCAAGAGCTGGCATTTCGTCACTTCGAACATCTGTGGACGTCTGAGCCGCAAGGATAGAAGTCGAGACCGTACGGCCGCTCGGATCGGAGCGCCGTCCTCGCGCGCATGCAGGGCCGCTGGCGGGCAGGCCCCGGTTGCGTCGTTGGAAATGGCGGCGCGCCGTAGGATTCTTCGCGCATCAAGCTCGGCCATCCCGCAAATCCGGCGCGGTACGCGCACGAATTCTTGGCCTCATCAAAGAACCCTACCGTAGCGTCGGGCGCGGTCGACTCATTCCGACTGAGGCCGACTCTTGCCGATTTTCGGTCCATCCTGTAACATTAGCCTAAGCTCAACAATAGAACGGGTCGTGCTCTAGGGGGGCAGATGACTGAGCCGTGGACTTCCGTCGACGACGTCGCCAAGCATTTGGGGGTGGCGAAGGATTCCGTCTACCGCTGGATCGAGCGACGGAGCATGCCGGCCCACAGGATCGGCCGCCTCTGGAAGTTCAAGATCTCAGAGATTGATGATTGGGTCCGAGCAGCAGGAGCCGATCACACGAAGAAAGAGAACGGGGACAGGTGACATGGGCGCCGGCTTCCGTGATCGCCGCCACGGGCGGCTAAGACTCTCAGGCACGGCAGAACGATGGGCGCTCGAATGTGCTGCAATCGCATCGTCGAATCGCCCCTCGACTGCGGTCGGTCGCGCCAGTAATCGTGATCGGATTCACAGTGAGTGCTGATCCTGGAGCGCCCGCCGCAAGACTCAAGCCGCTGTTCAGACTGGCCGCAGTCAACGGCCTCGAGGCAGCAGTGCGAGAACATCTGCGGCGCGGGGCGGATGTCAATGCGACGGACCAGCGAGGCAGCTCCGCGCTCATGCTTGCGTCCGCTGCAGGACACATAGGCACATGCAGGATTCTTATTGAGGCCGGCGCGAACCTTCAACTCGTCGACAGGGATGGACACGACGCGCTGATGCTTGCCCTCAAGCACGGTCGCGATGACATCGCCGCGCTCCTGCGTCGACACATAAGCGCGCGCTTGACGACTGCCTGTAACGATGGCTCGCCCTCCTTCGCGGAACACGCGCAACCGACTGAGGTGTCTGATGTCGGAGCTTGGGAGGCAGTCGACGAGCCAGTTCTGCCGCAGAAATCTGGCGACCAAATAGTCGCTGACGTGCTCGACGTTCAACGGCACCTCTCAGATCACATTCCGATCGACCGCGATGATGACTGGCTGGATGTTGCCATTGACCTGCCAGAGGTCCACACACGCTTCTTTCGTGACGTGCTTGATGAGGATGAGCGGGCCACGCTACGCGAGATCATCCTCAGTGCCCTCGTCGACGGCCGAATTCCCGCTGCACGGATTGCAGCCATCGATGCCGGCGAAGAGGATCACCGAAGCGAAGATCTGCAGTGCAGCCTGCTCGTGACGCTAGGAGACCTCGGTGTCGTCGTGGATGACGATTGGTCGTTCAGCAAGCATACCAATTATTCGGGCCTTATCGACGGGGGCGACGATGATCTACCGGTCGACGATGCCATGGAGTTTCTGTCAGCCGTCTGGTCTCGTGAAAGTGACCCGCTGTACCTCTATCGCAAAGAGATCGGCACTTCGGATCTCTTGTCGAGAGAAGAAGAGATCGCGCTTGCCAAGGAAATGGAACTCGGGATCTTGCAGGCGATCGATGGGCTAGTGCGTTGGCCGAGGGGGTTGGCGCGAGTACAAGATGCTCTCGAACAGGTCAGGTCAGGCGCGAAGCGGCTGTCGGAAGTGATCGACTACGATCCGAGCGAGCCCTCCTTCGACGAGAGCCTCGGCGATCAAGTACACGATGATCCCTCCGGTCGGTCGCCGGGCGACGACGAGACGCCGTCAAATGACGATCCGGCCCAGATTCCGGAGAGCGTGATTGCTGTGACGGACTCTCTCCGCCGTCTGCTCGGCCAAGACGAGCCGCGCCGAAGAGCGACCATCGGGAATTGCGAAGCCATAAAGCAGCTTCTTTCGCGGTTGTCTCTGTCGCGATCTTTCCTCGAGTCATTGCGTGACGACGCCGACGAAGCCGGCCTCCGTCACGAGGCGTTCATTGCGATGTCATCCGGGCTTGACCGGACGATCGCAGCTTGGCGACGGATGACGGAGTTGAACCTGCGCCTCGTTGTGTCGATAGCCAAGAAGTACAGCCGACGAGGCGTTCCTTTTCTGGATTTGATCCAGGAAGGGAATGTCGGCCTGATGAAGGCCGTCCAGAAATTTGATCATCGTCGGGGATTCAAATTGTCAACATATGCCACCTGGTGGATCAGGCAAGCAGTTACCCGTGCGATCGCCGACCAGGCGCGAACGGTTCGAGTCCCGGTCCATATGATCGAGCGGATTACACGCCTTACGAAGGCACGCGATGCACTCGAACGGCGTCTGGGTCGAGATCCGGAGGAGGGTGAGCTTGCCGCGTTCATGGAGCTGACTCTCGATCAAGTGAGAAAGGCAATCGCGGCAGAGCCTCAACCCTGCTCGCTCGATTGCGCTCTGCCGACGAACCACGGTGCAACGGTCGGTGAAATGATCGTCGACGCAGGCGATAGCCCTGAAAAGCGCCTGCTGCGCTCTTCTTCCATGAGCACGCTTGAGAGCGTCCTAAACGGTCTGACTCCGCGTGAGGCTGATGTGCTCCGGCTTCGATTCGGCCTCGACCAGAGAGGCGATCATACGCTTGAAGAAGTCGGTCAGATGTATCAGCTCACGCGCGAGCGAATTCGCCAGATTGAGGTCAAGGCAATCAAGAAATTGTCCCACCCGGCTCGTGCGAGGAAGCTTCGGATTGCTTTGGGAAGGCCAGCCGCTCGCAACGGACACAGCAAGGGGTCGGTAACGCTGCATGTATCGAGTGAAACGACTGAATCCCGTCACTCGCCGCTCCGCGCTGCTGGCGATTGACCGGGCGGGCCGCTCGACGGCAGCCGCACTGGGCCACGAGATCACCATCCGCAAGACTGCGAGAACGGGTCAGGCGATCGAGCACAAGGTCAGAAGCTCCTCGGCCTACGTCGGACGTGTCGCCCGCAGATCATCGCTGGCGTGAGGGGTGACGTTGTGAAGTGGGCTCAATTCAGGTTCAGGATGTCGGGCTGCCATATGCGCTTCTCCGACTGGGAGTAATTGGAGAATGGAGCTAGAGGAGTTTCTCCGTCAGACTCAAGGCGAGGTCCAAGCGGAAATCAGCGAGCGTCTTGGCGCCTCGGGCGAGGCCTACCCATATCCGCAGTCGGTGTTTGCCGAGATCGTGATGCAGCACATGTCCGACGTCGGCATGACGTTCGAGCCGGAAGTGTGTCACTACTCGGCGAAACTGGGGAATGCAAAACTGCTTCTCAGCGGGTTCGCACTCTCGGATGACGGTGAGCAGCTGGATCTGTTCGTGAGCCTGTACGCCGGCGCGGAGACGGTAACGCCTGTGCCGGATGCCGAAACCAAGGCGGCCGCTGAGCAGTGCCTCCGCTTTCTCGCGAAGTGTGCCAAGGGTGAACTCGCGGGGACAATGGATGAGTCGAACGACGCGTTTACGCTCGCCGTTGCGATCCAAAAGTCGTATCCCGATCTGGATCAGATCAGAATCTACGTTCTGACGGACAGACAGGCGAAGGCGAAGTTCTTCAAAGCGAGAGAAGTGAGCGGCAAGACGGTAAAACTGGAAGTGATGGATATCGAGCGCCTCTTCCGCCACTGGTCCGAGGGAAAGGCGAGGGACGAAATCGTCATCAACTTTGATGAAGTCTCTGGTGGCGCTCTTCCGTGCGTCTACGTTCCGGGAGAGATGACCGACTATGACTATGCCTTGACGGCTATACCTGGCGAGGCGCTGAGGTTCATTTACGAGAAGTACGGCGCTCGATTGCTCGAGGCAAACGTTCGATCGTTTCTAAGCGCGACAGGCAAAGTGAACAAGGGCATCCGGGATACCCTCCAGGGTGCGCCTGAGCGCTTCATGGCCTACAACAACGGCATTGTGATTGTTGCGGATGAAGCGAGCTTGGGAAAAACTGGAGATGGTGGTCCGGGGATCGTCTGGCTGAAAGGGATGCAGATTGTCAACGGAGGTCAGACGACCGCCTCGATCTACTTCACTAAAAAGAAAAGCCCAGAAGTCGACCTTAGCCATGTTCGTGTGCCAGCAAAGATCATAGTCCTTCGTTCACAAGACGCGGTGGCGGAGGAGGCACTTATCGCTGACGTGTCACGCTTCGCAAATACACAGAACTCCGTTAAACAGTCGGACCTCTCTGCGAACAAGCCTTTCCACGTTCAGCTTGAGACCCTCGCCCTGACTACGTATTGTCCCGACGGTGTCGGGCGATGGTTCTACGAACGGGCAGCGGGCAGCTACGCCACTCTGCTCGCCAGGGAGGGGACGACGCCGGCGAGACTCAAACACCTTCGCGAAGTGGTGATCCCGCCCTCGCGCAAGGTCACCAAAACCGATCTGGCAAAGTACCTGAACGCATGGGGACAACGGCCGGACTTGGTCAGTCTGGGCGCCCAGAAGAATTTTCAGCGTCTGATGGAGAATCTGTCGGACCGGGAAGGTGAATCTCCCTCAGCGCTTCCCGATGTGGCTGGCTATAAAGCCATGATCGCGAAGGCGATTCTCTTTAAGAAAGCGCATTCAGTTGTCCGTCCCATGTTCCCCGCATTTCAGGGGAACGTCGCCGCCTACGTAGTAGCGTTGGTAGCAAATCGCTTGGGCAATCGGATCGACTTTGACAAAATCTGGAAACGACAGGCGATATCTTCGGAGCTTGTTCACCAGATCCAGATCTGGGCCAAGGAGGTCGATGAAGTGCTTCACCGATCAGCCCATGGAAGAATGATATCCGAGTGGGCGAAAAAACCGGAATGTTGGGATGCGGTGCGCGACGCAACCTACTCGGAGCCCATCCAGAGCATTCCTGATTTGAACTGACAGCGACGTGCCGGCAGTCTCGAGTCAGTGCAGCCGGCAGTCAATGGTTCAGGCCGGTGAAGACTGTATTTGTCTGGATTCGGAGTGAGCCCAAGGGCATGATGCCTTGTCGAATCCCAACGATTCCAGCAGGGTGCTGGCGATTGCCCAGGCGAGGAGAGGTGGAACGGCATTCCCTACCTGACGGAACCGTTCGCCCATGTTTCCGTTGAACGTAAAGGCGTCCGGGAATGACTGGAGCCGTGCTGCTTCGCGAATGGAAATCGCACGTGCCTGGTTACCGTCGTAGTGAATGTGCGAGTAGGCGTCTTTCGACAGATGTGCGGGGACTGTCCAGGCGGGCTGGTCAGGCCGCAACTTCCGCCACTTGTCGATGAAGACATCCTCCGGGTAGGGTGGGACGAACCGCCGTTCGAGTGCCCGGTACTCTGGAGAACCCAGCATCGGCGCCTTTCCTTGCGTGGCAAGGTGCTCGAGCTCATTGTGAAAACGAGCTCTCGAGATCGCCAAGGCTGCAGGATAGCGGTCCCCGAAGTCCATCCTTCGGAAGGTTTCATAATCCCGAGGCGTCCTGCGTATGACATGATCCTTCAGAGCATGCGCAGCTGGAAGGCCGGGCCACGCGCGCATGATTCTCGCAAAGTGCGAGTGCGGCTCGCGCACATATTCCACAGTTTCTACATTGCGCCCCAGTCGTCGCGAGCCACTCACCAGATGGTTGGTTATCAGCGGCAGGTCGCCAATAGCCTCCGACACTGTAGTGGCGGTGATTTCCGCTCGGCCCGTCTCGACGGGCAGCTCCGAATGTCGGATGAACGGGAGGGGTGCCGTCCACTCTGAGCGGGGCCTGAGGTAGCCGGATGGCAGTGCCGCAACGTGTGTCGCTGGCGGCATGACGGGGAAGATATCCAGGTCGTCCCGGATCCCGATGAAGAACAGCCGCTCGCGAAACTGTGGTACTCCGTACCATACGGCGTTAAGTACTGCATATCCCACCTGGTATCCGCGTGCGGCCAGATCGGCTGCAGCGTCGTCGGCGATGTTTCTTCCTCCGACTGACAGCATGCCCGGCACGTTCTCCATCACGACAGCCAGCGGTCGCCACAGCTCCGCTGCGTCAAGGAAACGGACGTACAGGTCGTTGCGCGGATCGGCTTCGTGCCCGTCCTCGGTGAGGCTATCGAGCTTCGCCCGGCCAAGCCGCGAGAAGCCTTGGCAGGGCGGGCCTCCTATCAGGATGTCTGGCCTGCTGCGAGTAACGAGTCGGTCCAGATCCAGATCTTCAAGGTTGCCCTCGTCGCCAGAAAGCACAAGTGGTCGGCCGTGCGGTTGCAGCCGGCCGATGTTCTCGGAGTACGTTTCGGCTGCCGTCTCGTCAACGTCAACGGCTGCGAGAATGTCGCTGCCGGCGGCGTGAAAGCCGAGGCTGAAACCTCCGGCACCACAGAACAGGTCCACGACGCTGGGGCGTCCTTGACCGCGGGTCGTCACTAGTGAACAGTGGCACGCGACCGCTTCCGCGGCAAGAGGATCCTGATACTGGCTCCCCGACGTCGCCCATCGGTCAGAGCGTGAATCTCGCCCCCGTGCACCTTCACGATGCTCCGAGCGATCGTGAGGCCCATTCCTTGGCCACCTTCTTTGCCTGAGAAGAGTGGCTCGAACACACGCTCAGCCACGGCCTCGGGAATCCCTGGCCCGTTATCAGAAAAAATGATCTCGCACTTCTGTTCAAAACGGCGCGCGCTGATTCGAATCCTGGGTTGCCTGATTCCATGAAGCCAATCAAGAGAGTTCGTCGCGAGTATGTGGAGCAGCCGATGGAACGTCTCCGGCCTCATCTCGACCCGCACGACATCAGAGGCTCCGGATACGATTTCCATTTCCACGCCTGCCGAGCCCAACACGGGTTCCATCAGTTCCCTGAAGACCGTGAGCTCAGAGCTCACGTCCAGAGCACGTCGCCGATGATTGGCGCTGGCCTCCATCGGGCCAACCATTGCCAGACGGTCAGCCACAATATCGATTGTCTCCCCAAGTTGGGCTACGGCCGCAAGGGCCGTTCTCCTAGTGGAACGACCAGCTCCTTCCCGAATCCTGTCGCTCATCTGCCGGAGCTTATCTAGATGCGGCTGCAGGGACCGCGAGAGTCCGATCGCCGCCTGTCCAAGCGCAGCGAGATCTGAATAGCCCTCGAGGAATCGCTTGTGCAAAGCTTCCTGGCGTTCGAGTGATTCTCTCGCACGTACAGCCAGCTTCAACAGCTCATTGCGAGTGGATGGGTCGACCTTCGTTGCCAGCTTCTCCAAGGCGGCGGAGACGGAATCCTTGTCCCGCTCGTGAGTTCCGGGGCTCGACGTGATCTGAGTCGTCGGATGGCGCTTGGCCTGTCTTTCCGCCTCGAAGATTTGAAGCACAAAATACAGTAGACGCCGTAAATCTTCGTACGCCCGGTTGTGTAACAGACCCTCGCGATTGGTCTGATCTGCTAGATCGGGGTTCCCGTCTCTTGAAATCTCAACGAAGCCGACAACCTGGTTGTTGCTCAGGCGTGCTACTGGGTTGTTGACTCTCCGCTGGTCAAGCCTGAGCCAATCATCATGCGGTTCTCCGTACGGCCAGACGCGGAAGCCGTCACGGTAAACACTGATGCCGGACCATTCGCGAAGCCACGCTCGAACCTCCATTCGGGGACCGACCCGCGCTACCGCTTCTGTCTCCAGGTCGAATCCGAATATCCTGATCTTCACCGGACCGCATCTCAGGTCGCTGGTACCGTTCCACAGGTGCTCAACCGATCTCGTACCGTTCACATTGACTTCAACGGTCGCATTGCCGTCGAACAGGGCCTCGATCCGGTATGGGGCACGGTCGAGGACATCCGTACGCAGTTCTCCCGAATACTGCGGAAACTCGTCTGATTCGATACGGATCGTGAAATTGTCGCCGTCACGGAATGGTGATCGCAGACGCGAGAGCCTCGTCGACAGACGTCGGAACATTCGCTCGTTCCAGAGGGCACGAGGACGAGCAATGCGAAGAATCGTTCCGTGCTTTGGAATGACACTCGCCGGGCGCAGTTCCCACCGGCTCTTGACCTCTGACATCAGCAGCACATCATTGTCGAAAGCGTCCCAGTCGAATAAGGCGACGACCTCGTCTCGCTGCCCCTTACGTCTCGAAATCAGTTCGAGTTGCGCTCCGAGTTTGTCCGCAGCAAATCTGCCGACTCCCTTTTCGCCCAGCATGCGTCTCCCGCTGCGTGTGAATCGGGATGAGGGCTTTGCTTTGGAGGTGGCGGCCGGCTGCATCCAATGGCCAAGGAGAGTGTCGAGATCCATGCCGGAGCCGTCATCGCGGACAACGATCTCACCCTCAGGAGACGTGACTCCTTTGAACTCGACCACGACGGTCGACGCATCTGCGTCGTGCGCATTCTTGACCAGCTCGGTGACGGCCAGCACATCATCGCTTATGAGCTCAGAACCTATGAGCTTCAAGAGCCTGGCACGTGGCCGGAACTCAACAACGCCTGAACGGTACTCCTGATTCACAGACACCTATCTCCTCCTGAGCGCCTGAAGAAAAGTCCGGGCGATCTTTTCTGCGAGCAACGGAGGCACCGCATTTCCAAGTTGTGTCCACTGGTCTGAGGGCGAACCGCAGAAAGTGTAATCGTCACGAAACGACTGGAGGCGTGCGGCTTCTCGAATGGAAAGCGATCTAACCTGCCTGGGGTGCACGTACCCGTTTCCGTCCTTTGCCAGATGCGCAACGATTGTCTTTGAGGGGCGATCGCCGCGCAGTCTCGCGTACTTGTCGTCAAATACGTCTCGGCGATACCGCATCAAATCAGCACGCTGATGCCTTTCCAAGATATGGATACTGTCTTCGCCTGGCCGGAGCAGTGAGTACAGCTCCAAATCCCGTTCGTTGTGGTAACGCACGGTGTGGTTGTACAGGAGTCGCGAGTCACTCAGGATGCCGAACTTGGTCAGATATCGACGATAGCGAGATTCCGTGGTCGGCACGGCGCGGACGAGAGATTCGACCGCCCGGCCCTCTCCCGCTGCCCGCGGCGGCAGATCGAAGATTGCATCATCGAGCGTGACAGGCGGCAACGCGTCGACATCAAAGTCCTGCCGGTGATCCTGATACTCTTCGACGGGACGCGCCGGCAGCTCTCCGGTGGAGGCGACGAGGAAGTACCGAATGCGGTCCTGGGGAACCCCATGGGCTGAGGCATTCGTTTGCCAGATCGCGGTCTTGAATCCGCCGCGTTCCTCCAGCATGCGCGCAGCAGCTTCGAGAAACGACAGCTTCTCCTTGCGGGCGGATTGCATGCCCGGCACGTTCTCCATGAGGACCATACGGGGACGAAGCTCGAGAGCCGCTGCGACCATGTACTCGAACAGAAAATTTCGATCGTCCCGGCCGAGCCGGTAGCCCGTGTGCGTCACCTTGGACCGGAATCCCGCGTGTGAGAAGCCCTGACATGGAGGCGCCCCCGCAAGGACGTCAATGCGGGTGCGGCCAAGGAGCTTCCGCAGCTCACCAGGTCGCAGTGTCCGGATGTCGCGACAGAGAATTCGTTCAGCAGGCACCGTGGGATGATTCAGTGCGTAAGTCCGCAGAGCCATCGGGTCACTATCGAGCGCGAGAAGAACCCGAAAGCCCGCCCGTCCCAGGCCCTCGGAAAGTCCGCCTGCACCGGAGAAGAAGTCGACAGCCGTTGGCTCATGACCTTGATCAGTCCGACGGACCTGCTCCGCCCGATATGTCGAGCAGAAGTTCCTGACTTCGCACGAATCGCACGACGCATTGGTAGCCCGGCAGACCTGCTTGCCATGAGCGGTGAGATTTCGCAAGAGCCCTTGTCTGAGGCCTGGCGGAATCATCTCCTCCAATATTCGTCGCCGTTCTGGAGTCGCGAGGCCATCGACCGAGAGTCCGAGCTCGCGATAGATTCCAAGTCGGCACAGGACACGATCCGCCTCCGGCCCGATCGTCGATTTCGGGCCTGTGGTTGACTGCGTTGTGGACTCGTACAACAGCGACGCAAGCCGTGCGACTTCCTTCAGGTAGCTGATACCGTCATCGAGCTTCGCGCGCACGCTCTCGCTGGATTCGCCTGGCGAGATGCCTCGAAACACTGTCTGTTCCTTGAGCAATCGAGCGACGGCGTGCTTCCGCCAGTCAGCAACGTCCGGGGGAAAAACGCGTATTCGGTGATAGAAATCACATCGTTCGCGGGGATCGACAGGCCAGCCTGAGAGCTCCGCATTTGGCGGCTCAGGGAGTGCGCGACCTGCGATTGCAACCGACCGAACTGCACTCACGTCAGGCCCTCCTCCGTGCGCGACGCCCCGCCTTTGGAGCGCGCAACGTGTAGCGCCGCTGTGGAATCTCGGAAGCATCAGCGAGTTCCACCAACCGACGTTCCAGCGCCGGGATCGGGCGATGCTTGCCGTTCTCCCACCCGTTCACGGTGCTGAACGTAACTCGGAGCTCTCTCGCAAGCTGCTCTTGAGTGATGTGGCGTGCTTGACGAATCTCGCGCACGAGGGCGGTGAAATCTATCGGAGTCTTCGTTGGGATCGCGTCCGGCATCTGCCCCCCACGTAGTTCAGGCAAGTGGCGTCCTGTACGAGATCGTATAGGGCATCATATATGAAGTGCGGCTGATTCGCGCCGCGAAGTCGGGTTCGTCGGAGAGAGGCGGAAGGCGAACCTGCACGATTTCACTACCCGCAAACCAGGAGCTATGCCTGAGGGCTGACGCCTTGCCTGTCAGGTCTCCCGCGATCGCGTCTGGCGCACCGCAGATACCGCCAGCAACCGGGTGAGGCGAGAGCGGAGCTTGTCGGGGCGGGCCAGTTCACATTCCCAGACGGTGATAACGCGCCAGCCGAGTCCCTTGAGTGCGGCCGTTGTCCGGCGGTCGCGCGCAACATTGTCGCTGAACTTCGTCGTCCAGAACTCGAGATTGCTCTTTGGTGTGTAAGCGAACTTGCACTGCGCGTGTCGGTGCCAGAAACAGCCGTGCACAACAACGACCGTTCGATGCCTTGGAAGAACGACGTCAGGGCGGCCAGGGAGCTTGGTCACATGCAGGCGGAATCGGCAGCCCATCCTGTGAAGGATCGAACGGACCTGGCGTTCCGGTACAGTGTCCCGACCTCGAATGCGGGACATATTCCAGCTTCGTCGTTCGCGCGATAGTCTGTCTGCCATCCAGAAACGCGTGAGACGCGCCGTTGCGCGTTGCGTTGGCCGTCACAATCGAAGTTGAAGACCTCTCAGACTTTGCCGGCTTTCGCCGGGTCCGTCAAGCGCCCGCGCGAGCGTACACGCTCATTCCATCACGCGGTCAGCACGATTGAATTTCGAACGTCTGTGGACGGCGGTGAATCCAACGCGATCATCGCGTCCACCCGTGACACAGAAGGTCACAGTTCAATTGCGTCCGTCCGCGAAGGGCGACGCCGACGCCGAGCTCTACCGTTCATCGCGATTACAACCTTGTGCCTTGAATTGCGTCGAGCTCAGTTGTAGAACATCAGCGGCGCCCCTGCGAACCCGGGAAGGTAGTCATGACGTGCGGCCGTTTTCACTTGGTCGGCATCGTCGGTACGTTGCTCGCGCTTCTTCAGTACTCCCCTGCTGTCGCGCAAGTTTCCGACCCTCATAAACTGCTCGCTGAAGCCGATCGCCTCGCTTGGCTTCGCGTCTGGACTCGAGCGGAGCCGCTCTACGCAAAGGCGCGCGATGCGTTCATCGCGAATGGCGACGAGCGGAACGCTCTCTACGCGGAAGTGAGCCAACTCCGCGGACGACTTCCCACACTGCCGGTTCCAGAGGTGTCCGAAAGGCTCAGCGAGTACCTGGACAATCCCGTCGTCCGGAGCGATGAGCGGCTTCGTCTCCGCGTGCTCGTCATCAAGGGCGAGACCGACGAGGACCTCGATCCATCCCTTTCGCAACGCTCATGGACGGAGGCACTCGCGTTGGCGCAGAAGCTCAATGAGCCAGCATGGGCGAACAGAGCCCGTGGCGAGCTCGGGCTCGTCGCCTTCTTGCAGGGTGACACCAACACGGCGATTGTTAACCTGGGTCAGCCAGTCAAAGTCGCCGAGACCAATGGGGATACGTCGTCGCTCGTACGATGGCTGACATTGTTCGGGCACGGCTACGTCGAGCTCGGACGACCCGAGCAGGCACTCGATTTCTACGAGCGTGCGCTCAAGATCGCCCGCACGGTGCCAGAGCTGCAGATGGCGTTCATGACGCTTGTCGGCAAGGCCGACGTTCTCATCAAGGTCGGTCGCGTCTCCGAGGCTGAAGAACTCATAAGGGCGACGCTCGCGGAGGCCACGAAGGAAGGCGCGCTGGGCTACCAAGCCGAGTTGACCGTACGTCTCGCATTGGTGGCGGTTGCACGCAAGCAGATTCCCCAGGCCCTCGAGGAGATGGCTAAGGCGACGGAGTTCGCGCGAGCCGCCGGAGCGAATCGCATCCTCGCTGGCCTCGCGCTCGAGCGCGCGCGGATCCTCCGCCAAGGGAGCCGAACCGCGGAGGCGGAATCTGTGCTGCGGGAAGGCATCACTTCGTCCCGCAGTATGGGAGAGCGCCTGCTCCTTCCACGGCTACTTGGCCAGCTCGCTGATCTGCAGCTGTCACGCGGACAACGCACCGAGGCCTCCGAATTACTTCAGGAAGCGGACGACATTCTGGAAGGGCTCCTCACCAACGCCAGCAGTCCCTGGGTACCGGGAGAATCCTCGGAAGCATGGACGAAGTCGTTTCCGCAAGGATTCGTCTCGAGGGCGAGCGTGCCAATGCCGCTCCGACAGCGCTCTTTTCCGTCCTTGAGCGAGCACGGGCGCGGTCCCTCGTGGATCTGCTCCATGCCCGCCCACTGAGCCAAGTCCGCCAACCGGAGGAGCTTCGCGCCGGTGAACGCAAGATCGCGTCTCTCCAGATGCAACTCCTTCGAACGACCAACCGCGCCAACCGGCAGCGGCTACTCGAAGAGATCTTCAGGGCCGAAGAAGCATTGGCGCCTATGACCACTGAACTGTTCTCGCGGTCGCGCCGAAGCGCGCGGGCGCCCGTCACGCTGCGCGCCGTCCAATCAGCGTTGCGGCCGAACGAACTGTTGTTCGAGGTTGCACTCGGCGAACCGGCCTCCTTCGGTATCGTCGTGAGTCGCTCGGCCGCGCGCGTACAACGCCTACCTGGACGTGCCGTCATTCAGGAGCAAGCCGACCGCCTGGTATCAGCGGCTCGGGCTGGAAAGGCCGTTCAATCGGATGCGAAGGTCCTCAGCACAACGCTGTTCACTGGACTTCGAGAACTCGCCGCCCACCGGCGTCTCGTCATCAGTGTTGACGGAAGTCTTCAGCAGGTTCCATTCGAACTGCTGGAGCAGCCCTCGGCGCAAGGCCGCCCGTTGCTGGACACTCACGTTGTCTCGTACACACCCTCCGCTTCGATCCTGATGATGTTGCGAACGCGCGCAGACGGCCTCGAGACCTCGCGCATGGCCCTGGCCGTAGGCGCATCTCCGCCAGCGGCCGTGGGCACCAGCGGCACACCGTCGGGGCCAGTCACGCGCGGTGTGTATGACCTCGACGCCGCGCAACTGCGCCCGTTGCCATTGGCAGCGGAGGAGGCCGAGGCAGTTCGGACCGCTTTCGGCACGCGAACGTCCGACGTACTCGTGAAAGACGAGGCGACCGAAGCTGCGGTGAAACAGCAGCGCTTGGCCGACTACCGTGTCGTTCACCTGGCGGCGCACGGAATCATGAGTGCGAAGTTTCCCGCGCGGTCGGCTCTTGTGCTGAGACCGTCGGGCAACGAAGACGGCCTACTGCAAGCACGGGAGATCCTGAACCTCCGTCTGAATGCCGCTTTAGTAACGCTGTCAGCGTGCGACACAAGTACCGGAGCCGCGCAGGGACAGGATGGAGTCGCAAGCCTTATTCGCCCGTTCGTCGCGGCGGGAGCCCGGGCGGTGGTGGCGAACCTCTGGGCTGCAGACGACACTTTCAGTGCCGCGCTGATGCGTGAGTTCTATCGTGAGCTCGCGGGCGGCACCGACATTGGCGAATCTCTCCGACGCGCCAAGCTACGGATGATCGAGAAATTCGGGCCGGAGGCTGTTCCGCGACTCTGGAGCGGAGTGCTCGCGTACGGGGATGCGTCGGCCGTGGTCATCCCGAATGGAAGCGAAGCGCAATCGGGAGAGTCGAAGTGACCTTCCTGACACAACCACAGCGTCGAGCAGTGCTCGATAAAGTCCTAACGCTCATCGAGACGAAGTTCAGTGGCCCCGATGTCAACGTGAGGCAGATCCGCGACGTCCACGAAACACGTGTGCTGAACAGCGAGACGCCCGAAGACTTCGAACAAGCACTAAACGGCTTGCTGCAGGATCTGAAGACGAGCCACACAGGACTATTTCATGAGGCGCGTCCACGTTCTGCGGGACGAATCGCGATGGCCGCAACGCTGACGAAGGCACACACCACGACCGACGGCCAACGCTGGGTGTTCCAAGACGTACACCCAGGCGGCGTCGCGGCGGCCGCCGGCATCGAGTCTGGAGACGTGCTTCTTTCCGTCAACGATCAAGACCTCATCCCGCCGGCGGCGACACCCTTTCGGCTTGGCGAATCCCACACGCTCACAGTTCGCAAGCCAGACGGATCAACGACCCGTTCAATTCTCGCGATCCCTGGCTCACGAGAGAAAAAGCGGCCGATCGTAGTGCCGGATCAGGTTGTGAGCGCGCGGAAGCTCGACTCAGACGTGGGCTACATCAAAGTCAGCATGTTCCCCGGCGTGCTCGGAATGGATGTCGCACGCGACATCAGCCGCGCCGTCGCAGAACTCGGTTGCGACCGACTGATCGTTGACCTCCGCGGCAACACTGGTGGCGGCATCGGATGCCTGCGACTCATGAGTCATCTCTGCGCCGACCGCCGCGGCGTCGGCTACAGCGTAGGGCGCAAGCTGGCACGCAGCGGGTACGACAAGAACCGGTTGCCGCAGTTCGACCGCATTCCCACGTCGAAGCTTCAAGTCCTGCCACTCATTGTCAAGTTCGGGCTCGCTGGACGCTCGGTTGCGGTGTTCACAGAGGCGCTGGGCTCTCAGCGTCATCACGGCCATGTCGCGATACTTGTGAACGAACATTCGGCCAGCGCAGCCGAGATGGTCGCGGCGTTCGCGTCCGAGTACCAGCTGGCGACGCTCGTTGGCACGACCACCGCTGGCCGGCTCGTGGCCACAAGCGCCTTCAAGGTGGGATTCGGGTACCGGGTCGTGATGCCTGTCGCCACGTACTTCACATGGCACGGGACGAATCTCGAGGGCCGCGGGCTCCGACCGACTGTCGAAGAACCATTCTCGTTCGAGGCCAGCGTTGAGGGCAGGGACAATCAACTGGAGCGAGCGATGCAAATCGTTCGCGAGACAACGGCTTCCGTGGGTGTGCCTTCGTGAGCCTCGCAGTCAACGCACACGCAAGGGGAACATCTGCCACTCGCCGCCCTCACGTCTCAACGTGAGCTGATACTCGCCCGCATCCAGCGCGCCTATGTCGATTGCCGCTTGGAGCGTCGTGATGTAGTTTCGGATCTCCGCCGAGCCCTTCGCACTAGCTCGAACACGCAGATCGCCATCGAGGATTCGCAGCTCGTACGCCCCGGGTGACGAGCCAACGGGCAGCAGAATCGTCGCGTTCACGCGCCCTCGAGGTATCTCGAGAGGCGCTGCTGCTGCCTTCTGCTCGTCCGAGCGAGTGACCGCAAGTGGGCGCAAATCCAGACTCGCAACTTGAGTTGCCTGAGCCATCGACGGTGCGGGAGGTCGAGTGTCGTCGGTTTGCCTGAACGCAAACCAGGAGCCCGCAACTGCCAGCGCCAGGATCGCCGCAGCCGCGAGCATCGTGCGTCGTCGCTTCACAGTCGCGGCGGTTGCCGCATCAGCCTGCTGCAGCGCGCGGAGCTCCTGGTAGCACGGCGAGCACTTCGCGAAGTGGTCGTACGCAGGATCGTCGATTGGCAGTTCGCGACGGGCGAGACTCTTCAGCAGTTCGGGAGGCGGACAGCCGACACGTGTCGGATTCGGGTGCGCGCGCCCGAAGAGCAAGTCCATTTCGTTTTCAATTCGGAAACCCGAAGGGTCAGGGCGCTGACCGCCGTTCGTCATCGGCTATCTCGGTGTCGGTGCTCGCCGCAGGCGGCGAAAAAGATGGTAAATGCCGTGGAACGACCAGTGATCGGCCAGTATTGTCTACTCCTTTGCGCCGATCAGCGCGCGGAATTTCTGCTTCAGGCGGCTCATCACCTTGTCGACTGAGTTCACCGAGCTGCCTCGAGATTTGGCGATCTCCTCACTCGAGAAGCCCAGAGACTTCAGGTGGAAGATTCGCGCCTCTTCAGGTGTCAGCGTCGCTTCGATTTCTCTCAGCAAGATGTCGCGCTCGATCTGCTCCGCTGAGCCCTCCCAGGCTTGCAGGCGCGAAACAATCTCCGGCCCCGTGCGAGACTCCACGCGGTTCACGCGAATCTGCATCGCGCTGCGCCTGTGGACGGACACACCGATGCTCTCCAGCGCCTTCCACGCGTAACCGCGAAGCTTCTCGATCGGTCCCGCCTGGCGTTCCCGTTTCTGGATCCGTCGCACCGCCTCCTCGAAGACCTCGGTGATCTCCACTTCGTCCTGGATTGCTGGAAACCGTCTTCGGAACCGAGGCAGGAGGTCGTTCAGCGCCTTGAGCAGACGCTCTTCTGGTGGCTTGCCATCGGCACCGAGCAACCCGAACTTTCGCAGGCTCTCCATACGATCCCCCTTCACGAACATGGCCGCTTGGTGAAGCCGGCCAGGGGAACGACGCCAGTGTCGGGCCGCCGGAGGAGAAGAGAACTGCGCTGTCAGGTTTCGGTCCGGACCCGCGTTCTATCGGATTAGAACGCGCAATCGCGCGCCGAATGATTCAGTAGGAGTTCAGCGAGGCGGCATCAAGCTGGCGTGTCCTGATGCACTCACTGAGCGAATCTTCGCCGGACGAAAGTTCGTTGTCAACGAGGAAGGTGGCCCATGCTCGGAAGCAGACAGCGTGATTCGGTGTCGCGAGGCTCAGCTGTTTCACACGCGAGAGGTGCATGGTGTCTTTTCGTCACAGCTGTTCTTGTTCTTGTCCTATTTCCGGACCCTACGTTCGCGCAATCTCCTTGGGAGCGCGCCGCCGGCAATCTTGAACGCACCTTCACCGGTCCGCTCGCGCGTTCCCTCGCCCTGGTCGCCATCGTGGTCGGCGGGCTGACCTTCATGTTCGGGGAAATGGGCGCGAAGCGACAACTTGCGGGCATCGTTTTCGGGGGCGGCCTGGCGCTGTTTGCAGCCCAGTTCCTCGTCTGGCTGTTCTGAGCGAAACCGAACGAACGCTTTGGAGCACATGATGCCAGACCAACCAACCTACCGTCCCGTGCACAAGGCACTGCACCGACCCCTCACGGTCTGTGGCGTCGATCGGCGTCTGTTCTTCCTGGCCCTCTTGATGGGCGGAGCCACATTCAATCTCTTTTACTCGTTCTGGTCCGGCGTCCTGGTGTTCGTCGGCCTTTATGGCTTCGCGCTGTGGGCGACGAGCCGCGATCCAGACATGCTTCGCATCATCATCGCGTCGTCAGGAAGCCGGCGGCGGTACGACCCGGGCAAGCACGAGCGGTTCGACGTTGAGGTGGTGCCGTGGTGAGGATCGCGCGCATCCTGCGTGACTACAGCGATGCCGGCGGTCTCAGCACGCTGCTACCGCTGTGGGGCTTCGTCGACGGCGGAGCGTTCATGACGAAGGCGGGTCACGTCGGCCTCGTGTACAGGCTGCGCGGCGTCGACGTGGACGGTTTAACGCAGGCGGAACGACGGTCTCTCACGCACCGTATGGAGGCAGCGCTTCGACAGCTGGACGAGCGCTGCCGGCTCTCTCAGTACTTGATCAAGCGGACTGTTGATCCCTTCGTTGCGCCACTGTGCGCAGAGCCAGTCGCACAAGAGGCGTTGTGTCGGCGCACAGCGTGTCTGAACGCGCGGCGGCCCGAGCTGTACCAAATCGCGCAGTACCTCGTTCTCCTGCGCGAAAGCGCGACATCGGGGCAGGTAAGCACCCGACTCCACGGGCTCTGGCGCGAGCCACGCCAAGCCCTTCGCCGTTGGCTTTCGACCCATCACTCGCTGAAGGTGCTGGAAACGGAACTCGACGACGCCATTGAAAGGCTTTTGCACCAGGCCGAATCCTTCGAGACGCAGTTGGCCGACTTCGGCTTATCGCGGCTCGGCCCCCCTGACGCCTATCAGTTCTTCCGTCAATTGGTGAACTACGAACCGGCGGTCGCATCGGCGGTGCCGCCGACCACGCCGGCGACGTACTTGGATTACTTCATCGCCGACTCGCCGGTCGATTGCCACCGAGATCATCTGATGGTCGGCTCGCGGCAGGTGAAGGTCCTGTCCATGAAGGAGCCGCCCGGCCAGACATTTGCCCACATCCTCGGTGACTTGCTTGGCGTCCCCGGCGAGTTCATCGCCTGTCTCGAATGGCAACGAGCCGGGCAGGATCGGATGCGGCGTGAGATTCAGTCACGTCGAAGGCACTTCTTCAACAAACGCGTCTCGCTCATCAACTACGTGTCACCGGAAGCGAAGGCGGAAGAAATGCTTGTCGACGAATCGGCCTCAGCCACGGTGAAGCAGCTCGGCGACGCACTGACTGAGATGGAGTTGAACGGACACGTCTTCGGCCGTTGCTCGCTGACGCTCGTCCTGCACAGCGAGGAACGGCGCGCTGTGGATCAGCAAGCCGCTCAAGCGATGAAGGTGCTATCCACGCATGATGGTGCATTCTTCGACGAAACGTACAACCTGCTCAATGCGTGGGTCGGCATTGTGCCCGGCAACGGTGCACGAAACCTCCGCCGAATGGCCCTGCTCGAGACGCACGCGGCCGACTTGAGTTTCTTGTTCGGAATCGATCAGGGCGAGACGGGTTCTCCGCTGTTGCCAGCGCCGCTGGCGACTTTCGAGACGCCACACCAGACGCCATTCGCGTATCACCTGCACGTCCAAGACGTCGGCCACACTCTCGTGCTCGGCGCCACCGGCAGCGGCAAGAGCTTCCTCCTGAACTTTGTGGTCACGAATGCGCAGCAATACGACCCGTTCACGATCGTGCTGGATCTCGGTCACGGGTACCGCAAGCTGGGGGCGCTTCTTCACGGCGGCTACGTAGAACTCGGGTTGCGCCAGCGCGACGTCCGCATCAACCCGTTCTCAATGGAGCCAACACCCGAACACCTGCACTTTCTGCACGGATTCGTACGCGTGCTGCTCGAGGGCGAAGACGGCTACCGGCTGAGTGAGCTGGAGGATCGCGAGGTTTACGAAGCGGTCGAAAACCTCTACGTACTCGACCGGGACCAGCGGAGGTTGTTCACGCTCGCGAACCTACTGCCACGAGCGTTGATGGCTCGGCTTCAGAAGTGGGTCGAGGGAGGTCGATACGCTGAACTCTTCGACAACGTCGAAGACACCTTGACGTTCGAGCGGCTGCAGGTCTTTGACTTCGATGCGATGAGGGCTTACCCCTCGCTGATCGAGCCGCTGCTGTTCTACATCCTGCATCGGGTGAACGAGCGTGTGCTCGACGAGGCGGACACGCGAACGCTGAAGCTGTGCGTCATGGACGAAGCATGGCGCTTCATCCAGAACCCGACTCTGCGCGCGTACGTGCAGGAGGCCCTGAAGACATGGCGGAAGAGGAATGCCGCCATGATCCTGGCGACGCAGACGATCGACGATTTTGCCTCTGCGGACCTGCTGCGCACGGTTGTCGAGAGCTGCCCGACCAAGCTGCTGCTGGCAAATCCGGCACTGGAGCGGACTCGGTACGCGGAGCTGTTCCAGATGAACGAGATGGAACTGGATCTGTTGGCCGGCCTCATGCCTCGACGGCAGATTCTTCTCAAGCGCCCGGACCTGACGAAGGTCCTGACCCTGGCGGTGGACCCCAAGAGCTATTGGATCTATACCAACACCCCCATCGACAACGACCGGGTCGCCGCGGTCTTCCGAGAACACGGTTTCGAAGCGGGCCTGGATCGGCTCGCGGCGTCGGCCTGACTGGTGGAGGTGTGTCATGCGTCGAATTCTTCATGCGTTGACGATAACGACAGCGGTTCTCGGATCCGTAATGACAGCGACGCTCGCTGTTGCCCAGACGGGGGGAGTCCGCGAGGTGTCGGCAACCGAACGTGGAGTAATTCCGCTTCAGACGCGTCTGCGCTACACGACGATGGTCGTTCTGCCTGAGGGAGACGAGATCTTGGACGTGCTCTGCGGGGATCGTGATTTCTGGGTTATCAGCGCTACGCAGAACATCGCCCACGTGAAGCCCGCGAAGGCCGGAGCCGAGACCAATCTGAACCTCGTGACATCGAGCGGTGCGATCTACTCATTCATGCTCACCGAGAAGTCGAGCCCTCCGGACATCAAGGTCTACGTGCAGAGCGAGGAGAGAGTAACGACCGGGAAACCGAAGTACTACTCCGCCGCGCAAGTGCAGACGTTGGAGGCCCAAATCGAGGAGCTGCGCGCGGCGGCGCGCGACGAGGCGCGACGGCTGGATGAAGCCGTCGCCGCCTACCGCCAGGAGTATCCCGCGCGTCTTCAGTTCCCGTACGGTTTGCCCAAGTACGAGAAGCCGTTTCTGGTTCGATCGATGTGGCATGACGGCGAGTTCACTTACGTGAAGACTGACGCCACGGAACTGCCGGCTCTCTATGAGATGAAGGACGGCAAGCCGTCGATCGTCAATTTCCAGGTCAGGCAGGGCACATACGTCGTGCCGAAAGTGCTCGATCGTGGGTATCTGGCGCTGGGCAATCAGCGTTTCTCGTTCGAGCAACAGGGACGCTGAACATGGCCGACGAGCCCGTCACGTCACCCGCTGCGCCAGTCAGCGACCACCGGCCTGTCCCGCGCGGTGTGCTGCCGCGCCGATTCCAGACGTGGCTGATGGCGGGCCTGGCCTTCGGAATTCTGGTGATCATCCTGATCACTGGTCAGCCCGAGCCGATGCGGAGTCCAACTCAATCGCAGCCGGCGCCCGTTGCTCCGAACCCGGACCGGCTGCGTGACTATCAGGAACGTCTTCGTGCGATGGAGGCGCGGCAAACGCTGCAAGCGGAGCCAACCAGCCGGCCCTTCCGCAGACGCCGCGCGTGGAAGAACCGGCCGGCCCTGCACCTGAGGACCCGATTCAGACCGACCGCAAACGTCGGGAGTACGAAAGCTTGTTCGCCAGCAACGTGGTTCTCAGCCGCCGGCCAGAGTCAGAACGACCAGACGTCGGCCGCTCGGTTGGGTTCTCGCAAGGCGAAGCGCGCCGCGACGACCCAACGCCATCGCTCGACGAAATCGCCGAAGCTGTGGTCCGCGCTACAGGCACTCCGACCAAGAACGGCGCTCGACCGGTGGATCCGGTGGCCAGTGTCGTCGCCGACCAGCGGCTCGCCGATCGGACGCCGAATGGACGCGAGGACCGAACGCCTGAGAGGACCGACGCGATCAGTGCCGCCGGACCGTTGCACCCGCTTCTCGAAGGGACCGTCATCGATACCGTCCTGACGAACAGGCTCGATGGCAGCGGTATTTCTCCTGTCAATTGCTTGGTCACAAACCCCGTGTACTCCCACAGCGGACAGCACGTGCTGATTCCCGCCGGCGCCCGTGTTCTGGGCGAGACGCGCCCTGTTCAGGCCCTCGGCGAGACGAGATTGGCCGTGGCCTTTCACCGTCTGCTGATGCCAGATGGCAGCACGCGCCGTCTCGATCAGTTCATGGGGCTCAATCAGATCGG
>JADMIO011306040.1_pt1 | contig 33130 bp, 29 predicted proteins | sample 8958161 | NCBI WGS metagenome assembly JADMIO01 (sample SAMN16585339, study PRJNA669376) | soil metagenome | isolation source: Crop rotation soil | place: USA: Cullars Rotation, Alabama | collected 2011 | reverse complement strand
CCGGCGGCGCCGCCGCCTGCTGGCCGCCGCGTCCGCCGCCCGCGCCCGGACCCGCGCCGCGCCCTTCACCTGCCGGGCCACCCGCGCGCGCTGCGCCCGCCGGCGGAGCCGGCGGCTCGTAGTTGCGGATGTTGATCGATTCCGGCTTACGCCCGATCGTCATCAGCACGCGGCCGTTCGGGTCGAACTTCATGACCAGGTTCGCGGCCTCGTCGACCACCCAGATGTTGTCCTGCGAATCGACGCGGACGACGTGCGCGAATACGAACCCGTAGATGCCGACGCCGATCTCGCGCACGTAGGCGCCCTTGTCGTCGAACTCGAAGAGCCGCGAGCCGCCGTGCGTGAACACGCGCGAGCCGCCGAGCGTGGCGGTCGTCGTGCCCGTGCGCGTATACACGAAGACGTGGTTCTTCGAGTTGGTCGCGACGCCCGTCACCTCACCCAGGTACAGGTTGTCGGGCAGCTTCAGGAAGTTCGGCACCGAGTCGAACGGGATTTCGGGGACCGCCAGCTGCGCGCCGCCGAACTGCTGCTGCGCCGAGATTGCGTGCCCCGCCGCAAGGACGGCCAACGCGGCGAACGTGAGCGTGAGTATGCGCTTCATGGTCCCCCCTTACCGTGCCGCCGACGTGGACGTGGGCTTGGTCGCCTGCTGCGGGTGCAGGATGATCTTCTGCGCGCGCCACGCGGTGATTTCCGACACCCACAGCTCGTTCTCGTTGCGGCAGTCGATGCCGTGGATCGTGCTGAACTCCTTCAGCTGCTTGCCGGCCTTGCCGAACTTGCCGACGACGGTGCCGTCGAGCTCCATCTTGTAGACCTCGCCGGTGATGTCGCGCGCGGCCGCCGGGTTGCTGTCCGGATAGGAGTTCGACGAGTACAGGTACTGGTGCGGGCCCGGCGTGATGCAGAGCGTCCACGGGTTGCCGACGTGGTCGTAGATGGCGCGCAGCGTCAGGTTGTTGTCGAACACCTGGATGCGGGCGTTCCCGCGATCGGCGACATACACGTTGCCCTTCGCGTCCACCTGCAGGCCGTGCGGCGTGTTCATCTGTCCGGGCGCGGTGCCGCGCGTGCCGACCGACTTGATGAACTTGCCGTTCTTGTCGTACTTGACGACGCGCGAGTTCGTGTAGCCGTCGGAGATGAAGATGTTGCCCTGCGCATCCCAGCCGATGTCGGTGGGACGGCCGAGCGCGTACGGCTGCGCGTTGGGCGGCGGCGTGCCGGCCGGCGCCGACGCCTCGAGGCCTTCAACCGCCTCGGGCCGCCGTCCGATCAGCATCAGCACCTTGCCGGCGGGATCGAACTTGATGACCATGTTCGACCCTTCGTCCACGGCCCAGATGTTGTCGTCCTTGTCCACGCGCACCGCGTGCGCGAAGAGGAACCCGTAGAGATCCTTGCCGATCTCCTTGACGAAGGTCCCGTTCTGATCGAACTCGAAGAGCCGCGTCCGCTCGCTGCGCGTATAGACGAACACGTGCCCTTTCGAATTGGTGGCGACGCCAATTCCTTCGCCCAGGTACAGGTTGTCCGGAAGCTTCAGCGCGTTCGCCACCGAGTCGTACGGGATCTCGGGTACGTTCTGCACCTTCGCCTTGGACTGGGCAAACAGCGGTATCGCCGTGAGCAGCACCGCGATAGCCAGGCAGACTTGAACACGCCTCATTGCAGCCTCCACACCTTCCTAAGTTGCCGTTGCCGGGGTTGCGGCCCGCCGGACCGGACCGCGCGGGCGGTCGCGGACGCGGACGCGCGGGACATTGTATATGCTCGCGACGCGTCGGGGGCAAGGGCAAAGGCCTTGCTCTGCCGTCCTGGTTCATGACGTCACTTCGTCCCGCCGAGCGGATTCTGCTGGCGTATTTCGCGTATTCGGTCGTCGCGTCGACGCTGCTCGGGGGCGCTGCATGGAGAGTAATGCTGGGCGGAGCCGGTGCGGCAGTGGCCGTCTGGATCATCGCGGCCATTCCGCCCCGCTCCGCCCTGCGCGACTGGCTGCCGCTGGCGCTGGTCCCGGTGGCGTACTGGCAGATGGACTTCATCCGCCGGCCCGGCAGCGCGGCCGCGTTCGCGCAGCGGTGGCTGCCGGTGGACGCCTGGCTGTTCCGGCACACCCATCCGCAGTCGTGGGGCGAACCCGCCTCGGCCACGCTCGAAGCCGCCTACGTGCTCACGTATGCGATTCCGCCGGCCGCCGTCGCGATCCTGTACGTCCTCGGCCGGCGCGATCGCGTCGATTCGTTCCACCAGGTCTTCTTCACGGGAACGCTCCTCGCCTACGCGCTGCTGCCGTTCTTCCCGTCCGCTTCGCCGCGCCTGGTCGACCCGTCCGGGTGGCAGCCGCCGATGAGCGCCGTGCGCCACTTCAACATCTGGCTGCTCGACCACGCCGACATCCGGAGCAGCGTGTTCCCGAGCGGCCATGTCGCGGCGGCGTTCTCGGCGACCTTCGGCCTCTTCACGGCGCTGCCCGAGCGGAGGCGGATTGGCGCCGCGATGATGGTCCTCGCCTTGCTGATTGGCGCGGCAACCGTGTACGGACGCTATCACTACGCCGTCGATGTCGTGGCGAGCCTCGCGACAACCGTGATCGCGTGGCGATTTTCGGCGAAGCCCCGCACGTTGGTGGCGGCTTTGCTTGCGGCGTTGAGCCTGGCCGGTTCGCGCCCCGCGTCGGCCGACGGGACGCTGACCTTGTCGGAACAGACCGCGATTGCGCGCGCGTTCGCGCCGGTGCTCCTGTTCCACCGCGACGAGCATTTCTTTCCGCTCAACTCGCGCGACGGCATTGCCGCCGCCGGCGACCTCGAAGCGGTGCGCGCCCGCGTGGCGAAGTACCTCGCGCTGTCGCAGGACGATCGTCTCGCGCGCGCCGCCGTCGGCTACCGCGTCTTCGCGCGCCTCGACCGCGGCGCCGAGACCGTCGTCGTCGAATACTGGTGTCATTACCTCTACAACGCGTACACCGTCCGCGTCGGCTGGTTTCCGTATCGCGTCCGCGACAACCATCCCGAGGACCTCGAACGGCTCTACGTGGTATTGACGCCGGACGCGGAAGAGGCTCCGGCGCCGCACGACGAAGCATGGGCGCGGCGATCGTTCCGCATCCGGCTCGTCGTCGCCAACGCGCACGACGGGAGCGTCCCGCCGAACCAGTACAACGCCGACCTCGGCCCGGCGATCACGCCGCCGCTGGCGATCCTCGTCGAACGCGGGTCGCACGCGATGGCGCCCGACATCAATCACGACGGACGCTTCACGCCGTCGATCGACAGCACGGCGCCAGGCAAGTTGCTGTGGGGCATCCGCGATGGCGGGAACGCCTGGGGGTGGTACCGCTCGTCGTACATGGACAGGCGCGATCACACGGCCGTTCGACTCTGCGCGGAGCCGGCGGAGGCCATCGAGCCGTGCTCCCGGTACGCGCTGTACCCGGTAACGGATCTGCAGCGGTGGTTCGACGGGCTTCAGCTGTCGAGCCGCGAACGGCTGGACATCGTTGGACGCACATCATGGGTGACGCGCGTGTTCGGTGACGTGCGCGTCGAGAACCTGATGGTTCCGGCCGACCCGCCCGACGGCCGCGTGCTCGACCGGATGCTGACACGGCGGACGAGGACGCAGGAAGGGTACGAGGCCGGCTTTACGATGATGGGGACGACGCCCGCGGGGATTGCGGGGAAGCGCTTCTTCTGGGACGTCCCCTCGCACCGCATGCCCGACATCGTCGCCGACGTCTCCGCGATCATTCCGCCGGGAAAGCCCACGCGGTTGCAGGGGCTGATGACGGGGTCGTACGCCATCGATGCGACGACGAACGTGCTCGTCGGAGCGGCGTGGTTTTCAACAGGTCCGTCACACGCCGACGGGGTCCTCGGCTTCGACGTCCGCATCGGGCGATTCCACGTGCAGCCGCTCTACCGGCTCGGCCACGACTGGGTCCACGCGAATCTGATCGCGCTATTCTGAGCCAGCTTCCATGCTGGCGCGCATCGCGCTCGTCACCGCGTCCATCGCCTTGCTGCCGGCCACGCTGGCCGCTCAGACCGCGCCACACATCGAGATTGCCGGGACGCTGGCCGACGTCGCCATCGAGCCAGTCTATTTCAAGCCGCTCGCTGCGCTGGGCACCGGGCCGTCGACCCCGGCGCGCGTCGATCGCTGGTTGGACGTCGCCACGCCCGGCATCGACATCGCGGTCTACCTAGGGTCCCGCGTGCAGGGAATCGTGCGGCGGTCACTGGTACCGGAACGCACCGGCGATCCGCCCCCGCTGCCCCCGCTGCCGCTTCCTCCTCCAGGGCCGGGACCGACGTGGCAGGCGCTGATCGTGAGATCGACCGAACGGCTGACCCGAGTCACCCTCGGCGCCGCCGTCGATGTCAGCTCCCGTCGACGCGTGCGTGTCGCGGTTGGAGGAGGACTCCACGTCGATCGCGTGACGGGGACGCAGACCGAATGGATGATCGCGTTTCGCACCGGACTGCGGCCCACGCCGCGCGACGACTTCAAGCCGGTGACGCTCAAGACGCCCGTGGTGCTCGGCCGCGTCAAGATCTATCCCTGGAAACACCTGCTGACGTTTGCTGACGTGTCGATTCGTCTGACGTCCGCCACCGGAGAACGGGCGCTGTACGAGGCGGCGCGCGTGACGCCCGGCATGGGCGTCGGCGTCACGTTTTGACGCACGCCCCGCAGGCCGCTCGTTTGACAAGCTTCGGGGCCGGTCCTACCATCCGCACTCATGCCGCGTCACCTGCTTACCGCTCTCGCCTTGTTCGTCGCGGTGGTTGCGGCCTCGCCGGCGCTGCATGGCCAGGCGCGCACCGCGAGGGACGGCGTCTACAGCAGCGCGCAGGCGACACGGGGGCAGGCGATCTTCACGGACAAGTGCGCGGCCTGTCACGGCGACATGCTGGAAGGCCTCGTCGGGCCGCCGCTCGCCGGCGACGAGTTCCTCAAGGCGTGGGCGAACCAGCCGCTCTCCGAGCTGGCGAACAAGATCGAGAAGACGATGCCGCAGACCGAGCCGGGGACGTTGACGAGGGCGCAGGCGGTCGACCTCGTCGCGCACATCCTGCAGGTCGGAAAGTTCCCGGCGGGACAGGCGGCGCTCCCCGAGGGCGAGGAAGCGCTGAAGCTGGTCACGCTCGCCCCGGCCGGCGCCGCGCCGGCGGCCGCACTGGCACCGGTCGCCTCGCACGCCGTGCCGCCGCCATCGGCCAACCTCGGGCAGCTGATGCGCGGCATCTTCTTTCCAAGCTCCAACCTGATCTTCAACGTGCAGGGACACGACCCTGGCGAGAAGAAGGACGACAAACCGTACGATCCGTCCGTCAACGACAACTTCTCGTGGACCAGCTGGGGGGCGGGCATCTACTCGCCGTGGGAGGTGGTCGATTTCGCGGCGCTCGCCATCGCGGACGCGGCGCCGCTGCTGCTCGTGCCGCGCCGGTGTGAGAACGGGCGCTCGGCGCCGGTCGACAACGACGACTGGAACCGGTTCACGCTGGAGCTGATCGAAGCCGGGAAGGCCGCCTACAAGGCGTCGCAGTCACGCAACCAGGAGGCGGTCAGCGACGTCAGCAACCAGCTCGCCGACGCCTGCCTCCACTGCCACGAGGTCTATCGCGACAAGCCGGGCGGTACGACCGCCGATCCCTCGAACAAAGCCGCGCGCTGCGTCCGTTAGTCGGACTCGGGTTGGTACTAGTCGGCTTCAGGTCGGTGCTAGTCGGATTCGGGTCGGTACTAGTCGGCTTCGGGTCGGTGCTAGTCGGATTCGGGTTGGTACTAGTTGGTTTCGGGTCGGTGCAAGTCGGACTCGGGTTGGTGCAAGTCGGATTCGGGTTGGTGCAAGTCGGATTCGGGTTGGTACTAGTCGGATTCGGGTCGGTGCAGGTCGGACTCGGGTCGGTGCGATAGCGCGCAGGAAATGCGCACTTGCTATCGTCGAGACATCGCAGTTCTCGCGCGATTTCGATGGTCACGTGTCGAATTCCAAGCAAAATTGACGGGCACGCCGCATGCTCCTGCCCTTCGGCATGCAGGGAGCACAACGTTTCGAAGACTTGATCGTGTGGCAGCTCGCCGATCAGATACGCGTCCTGACATTCAAGCTGACCGAGCGAGACGATTTCGCCCGCGATCTCAAGCTGCATTCACAGACCGAAGACGCGGTCAACTCCATGTGCCGCAATATCGCGGAAGGGTTCGGCTGCAGGCACAAGGAATTCGCGCGGTTCCTCCGCATCTCGCGGCGGTCGCTCAACGAGCTGCGCGATTCGCTGCGAGCGGCGCAGTTGAAGCGATACATTACCGCGCGCGACTACGAGCCGATCTGGCGCCTGGCGCATCGGCTCTATCCGGCGTACGGAAAATTGATGCGACACCTGCTGACGACGCCGGATCCGGAGTGGGACGATCCGAAGCGGGCTCGCACCCGGCCGACGCGCGCTTCTCGAACGAGCGTGGAGTCTGCTCCCACCAATCCGCGGCAGCCTCCTCGCGGCGACCCGTCGCAGCGGGCTCGCACCAACTCTGCGTAGCCTGCTTACACCAACCCGGCGAAGCCTGCTTACACCAACCCGCGAAGCCCGCTTGCACCAACCCGCGAAGCCTGCTTGCACCAACCCGCGAAGCCCGCTTGCACCAACCCGCGGCAGTGCTGCTTGCACCAACCCGCGAAGCCCGCTTGCACCAACCCGCGGCAGTGCTGCTTGCACCAACCCGCGAAGCCCGCTTGCACCAACCCGCGGCAGTGCTGCTTGCACCAACCCGCGGCAGTGCTCCTTGCCACCGACCGGCGAAGCGCGATTATTGGCGAAGCGTCCTGAGCGCTTCGCTCCAGCGGAGGAGCTCGTCGAGCATCACCGGCACGGCCTTGTCGTGCGTCTCGTTGCTCGTGAACACGCCGTTGTCGACGAGCTGCGTGTAGAACGGGATGTTGACGGCTTCGACCATCGGCATCATCTTGAAGCCCGTCACCATCAGCTTCGCCGTCTGCACGGAACGCATGCCTCCGGAGATGCCGCCGTAGCTGACGAAGCCGACCGGCTTGTACGTCCACTCGTGGTAGACCGTATCGAGCGCGTTCACCAGCGCGGGCGGTAACGTGTAGTTGTATTCGGGCGTCACGAACACGAAGGCGTCCGAGCCGCCGACAATGTCGCTCCATCGCCTGGAAGAGTCGTGGACGTATTTCTTGAGCCGTGGATGCTGCGGCTCGTCGAGGATCGGCAGGTTCAGCTCCTTGAGGTCCGCCACCTGCACGTCGAACTTGCCGTGCCGCGTCGCGCGATCGATGAACCACTTCGCGACCGCCTCGCCGCCACGGCCCTCGCGCACGCTTGCGATGACAACAGTCAGCCTCACTTCTTCTTCTCCGTCGAATCCGCGGGGTGCGGAAGTTCCTTGCCGACCGAGCCCGGCGCCAGCACGCCGGCCTTCACGTACGTCAACAGCTTGTCGCGCGTGTCCGTGATGTCGAGGTTCCGCATCGTCAGCTGGCCGATGCGGTCCTGCGGCGTGAAGAACGCCTCGCCCTTTTCCATCGTCAGCCGCTCGGGCTTGTACGTCAGGTTCGGGCTCCGCGTGTCGAGGATGGAGTAGTCGTTCCCGCGGCGGAGCTCCACCGTCACCTCGCCGGTGACGAGCCGCGCGACCCAGCGCTGCGCCTCCTCGCGCAGCATCATCGCCTGCGAGTCGAACCAGCGTCCCTGGTAGAGCAGCCGCCCGAGCCGGCGGCCGTTGTCGCGGTACTGCTCGATGGTGTCCTCGTTGTGGATGCCGGTGACGAGCCGCTCGTACGCGATGAAGAGCAGCGCCATCCCCGGCGCCTCGTAGATCCCGCGGCTCTTGGCCTCGATGATGCGGTTCTCGATCTGATCGCTCATGCCGAGCCCGTGGCGGCCGCCAATCGCGTTGGCCTCGAGCATCAGGCTCACCGGATCGCGGAACGACATTCCGTTGAGCGCGGCCGGCTGCCCCTCCTCGTACGTGATCGTCACGGTCTCGGGCTTCACCGCCACGTGCTCGTTCCAGGAGGCGACGCCCATGATCGGTTCGACGATCGTGATCCCCTTGTCGAGAAACTCGAGGTCCTTGGCCTCGTGCGTCGCGCCGAGCAGGTTGGAGTCGGTGGAGTACGCCTTCTCCGTGCTCATCTTGTACGCGAGCCCGGCGCGCGCCATGTACTCCGACATTTCCTTCCGTCCGCCGAGCTCGTCGATGAAGCGCTGGTCCAGCCACGGCTTGTAGATCTTCAGGTTCGGGTTGGCGAGCAGCCCGTACCGGTAGAACCGCTCGATGTCGTTCCCCTTGAACGTGCTGCCGTCGCCCCAGATGTTGACCTCGTCCTCCTTCATCGCGACCACGAGCATCGTGCCCGTGACGGCGCGGCCGATGGGGGTGGTGTTGAAGTAGGGAACGCCGGCGGTGGAGATGTGAAACGCGCCGCTCTGCAGCGCGGCCAGCCCTTCGGAGACGAGCTGCGCGCGGCAGTCGATGAGCCGCGCCTGCTCGGCGCCGTACTCGAGCGCGCGCTGCGGGATGCTGTCGTAGTTGGTCTCGTCCGGCTGGCCGAGGTTGGCGGTGTAGGCGTAGGGGATCGCGCCTTTTGCGCGCATCCAGTGCAGCGCCGCGCTCGTGTCGAGCCCTCCGGAAAATGCGATGCCGACTCGTTGCCCGGCTGGAACGCTCTGAAGAATGGTGGTCACGTCAGCCCATCATAAGGTCGGAACGCTCCAGCCGCCGCAGCCCGGCGCGCCGCTCCTGCGTTATCATCGCGCGCCGTGGGCCGAGTACAGACTGCAGGCCCAATGCTCAATGCTCAATGCTCAACGAATGTTCGATGGCGAAACATTGGGCCTCGAGCATTGAGATTTGCGCATTGGGCCTTGCGCTGCACCGCAGCCATCAGCGCTAACTGGGAGCCGTTATGCGAACTGGGTTTTCCCGTGCGATCGTCGTCGTCGCAGGGGCGGCCGTCCTCGTCGCCTTCGCGCTGACGGCGAGCCGTTCCGCAGGCCAGGCGCCGCGCCCCGCGCGGATAGACGGCAAGCCGAACCTGAACGGCATCTGGCAGGTCACCAGCACGGCCAACTGGGATCTGCTCGCGCACCCCGTCGAGCCGGCGGTCGCTCAGGCGGGCGTGTACGCCAATCACCCGGTGCTTGCGGCGCCGGTGCTGGCGCTCGGCGCCGCGGGTCTGGTGCCGGCCAGCGTCGGCGTGGTCGAAGGCAACGAGATCCCGTACACGCCGGAGGCGGCGGCGAAAAAGCGGGAGAACGGCGAGCACTGGCTCGATCGCGATCCCGAGGTCCGCTGCTACATGCCGGGCATCCCGCGCGCGATGTACATGCCCTATCCGCTGCAGATCACGCAGAGCGCCAGCAAGATCCAGATGGTCTTCGCCTACGCCAACGCGAGCCGCACGATTTTCCTGGCCGAGGCGCCGAAGCCGCCCGCCGACAAGTGGATGGGCCACTCGGTCGGCCGCTGGGAAGGCAACACGCTGGTCACGCACGTGACCAACTTCAACGATCGCACCTGGTTCTCGCGCGCCGGCGACTTCCACACCGACGCGCTCGACGTCGTCGAACGGTTCACGCCCATCACGGCCGACGCGCTGCGCTACGAGGTCACCATCACCGATCCGAACGTCTTCACGCGCCCGTGGAAGATGAGCATGGTCCTCTACCGGCAGCTGGAGGACAACGCGACGCTGCTCGAGTTCAGGTGCGTCGAGTTCGTCGAGGAGACGTTCCTCGGCCACCTCCGCAAGAATCAGCTGGTCAAGCACTGGGAGGGCGACACGATCGTGCTCGACGTGACACGCAGGATCCCCGAAGGAGACAAGCGTTACGAACGATAGAACCCGGTTCACGCAGAGGTTTGGCGATGAAGACGACAGCTCGATTTCCGCTCTATCTCGGCGCCCTGCTCGCCGCTGTCATGCTTGCGGTCGCGTGGGTGGGGACGACGGTTGCCGCGCAGCAGCGGGCAGCGACGGCATCGAAGGCCCCGCGCACACCGTGGGGCGCTCCCGACCTGCAGGGATTGTGGAACACGAACACGGCGCTGCCGTTCGAGCGCGCGCGCGAGTTCGGCACCCGCGCCATGATGACCGAGGCCGAGCACGCGAAAGCGCTTGCGGAGCTCCAGGAGCGCAACCAGCGACCGGGCCGCGACAGCCGCGAGGTCGCCGGCAAGTCGGGCATCGGCACCGAGAAGGACGTCGCCCGCGCGTACAACGAGTTCTGGTTCGGCGACAAGCCGACCAGGCTCAGCTACCGCACGTCGATGATCGTCGATCCGCCCGACGGCCGCATGCCGGCGATGACGCCGGAGGCAGCCAGGCGCATCGCGGACAAGCGTGAATTCCTCGCGGCGCTGCTCCAGGGAACATCGGGCGGGCGGCCTGGCCCCATCTCGCCGCGGCGTGCGGAGCCGTCGCCCGACTACAACCTCGATCGCATCAACCGGTCCGACGGCCCCGAGGATCGCGGCGGCCCGGAGCGCTGCCTGGGCGACAGCCTGCCGGTCACGATGGGGACCGGCACGTTCGGCGGCGTGATGCAGCTCGTACAGTCGCCGGATTCGGTGTCGCTCTACTACGACATAGGCCAGGGCCAGGGCTTCTCGTGGGTCATCCCGATCACGAATCGTCCGCACGTGCCGGCCACCCTCCGGCTCTATCACGGCGACGCGATCGGCCGCTGGGAAGGCGACACGCTCGTGGTGGACGTCACCAATTTCAGCGACGAGACCAACTTCCGCGGGTCCCGCCAGAACCTGCACCTGGTCCAGAAGTTCCGGCGGCTCGACGCCGACACCCTCCAGGTGGAGTTCACCGCCGAGGATCCGACGACGTGGGTCCGGCCGTGGACGGCGGTGCAGGAGCTCGAGCGGGCCGACGAGAAGACGACGCTCGTCCTCGAGGGCGGCTGCCACGAGGGCAACTACGGCCTGCTCGGCATGCTGCTGAACACGCGCGCGGCCGAGAAGGCGTTCGCGGAAGGGAAGGGGCCCGACCCGGCGACGCAGGACAACGCCACGGGCGGCGGCGACAATTAGGCGGTAGGCGGGTCTAAAGACCCGCCTCTACGTCTACGTACAAAGGTGCGTCTCTGCGCAGAGGCGGACCCTCACGTCCGCCTCGCGGTGGCTTGACGCGCCGAGAGCGCCGATGTAACTCTTAGCCCGGTTTCGAACCGACGGAGGCACCATGCGGACCCGTTTCGGCGTCTCTGCCCTCGCTGTCGGCATCATCCTCGCGCTCTGCGTCGTTGCCTACGGGCTCATCGGTGGAGTGGTGTCTTCGCAGGGTCGCGTCGCGGCCCAGTCGTCCACGCCGCCACCCTCGACGCAGATCACGCGGCAATCGAACGGCAAGCCGGACTTCAGCGGCATCTGGCAGGCGAACAACACCGCGAACTGGGATCTGGTCACGCACGAGGCCATGCCCGCGCGCGTCATGCAGGCCGGCGTCCATGAGCTGTCGCCCGTGCCCGCTGCGCCGCTCCTCGCGCTCGGCGCCGTCGGCGGCGTGCCGCCCGGCCTCGGCGTCGTCGAGGGCGACGTCATCCCGTACAAGGCGGACGCGCTGCAGAAGAAGAAGGACAACTTCGAGCACTGGCTCGATCGCGATCCCGAGATCAAGTGCTACCAGCCGGGCGTGCCGCGGGCGATGTACATGCCGTACCCGTTCCAGATCCTGCACGGCACGAACAAGATCATGATGGTGTTCGAGTACGCCAACGCGCAGCGCACCATCCATCTCGACCAGGTCGAGCCGTACCCGAACGATTCGTGGATGGGCCACTCGGTGGGCCGGTGGGACGGCGACACGCTCATCGTGGACGTGACGAGCCAGATCGACAAGACCTGGTTCGATCGCGCCGGCGACTTCCACAGCGATGCCCTCCACGTCGTGGAGCGCTACCGGATGCTGTCACACGACGCCATCTGGTACGAGGCGACCATCGAGGATCCCAACGTCTTCACGAGGCCGTGGACGATCGCGATGCCGCTCTACCGCCGCCTCGAGCCGCACGCGCAGCTGATGGACTACCGCTGCATCGAGATGGTCGAGGAGCTGCTCTACGGGCACCTGCGGCGGCAGCCGCTCGTCCGCACGTGGGAAGGCCAGACGATGACCGTGAGCGTGCAGCGCAAGGTTCCGCCTCCGGACGTACTCTACGAGCGCTGATGAACAACCGTCACGAAGAGGTGAATCGCCAATGCGTACAAAGCTGATACTCGTGGCCGCGGGTGCGTCGCTCCTGGTGATGGCGGGCGCCTTGCCGGCGCGCGCGCATCATGCGTTCGCCGCGGAATTCGACGCGAACAAGCCGGTCAAGTTCGAGAAGGCAACCGTCACGAAGATGGAGTGGACCAACCCGCACGTGTGGATCCACGTCGACGTCGCGCAGCCCAACGGCACCAAGGAGGCCTGGGCGATCGAGGCCGGGACGCCGAACGTGCTCTTCCGCCGCGGATTCACCAAGGAGGCTCTGCTTCCCGGGACGGTCATCGTCATCGACGGCTACCGGTCGAAGGACGGCTCGCACCGCGCCAACGGCCGGAACCTCACGCTGCCCGATGGCCGCACACTCTTCCTCGGGTCGTCGGGAACCGGCGCGCCGGACGAGTTGAAGGTTCCGACGTCGCCCAAGAGCAACTAGCGAGGCTGCGGGGACCATGATGCGGCCGCCGGTGAGCGTTCTCCCTCTCGCGTTCACCGGCGCGCTCGCCGCATTCATGCTGCTGCCGGCGGTGCAGCAGCCGCCGCGCGTCTTCTGGTCGTTCGCCGCGGCGTGCGCGGTCCTGCTGGCCTGGAACCTGATCCTGCTCGCGGCGCAAGTCCCTCGACTTCGCTCGGGGCACGCCCGCCCCCGCGCGCTGGCTCTGACGGTCGATCTCCGCAAGCAGCATTACCTCCAGGCGTGCGCCCAGGGATCGGTCCTCGTGTATTGGAGCCTGTTCTGGGGACCCGCACGGGACCACGCGTACCTCGTCGTCGCGCAGCTGCTGTTCGCCTACGCGTTCGACATGCTGCTCGCCTGGTCGCGCCGCGATATGTACACGCTCGGCTTCGGGCCCTTTCCCGTCGTGTTCAGCATCAACCTCTTCCTCTGGTTCCGCGACGACTGGCTGTTCCTGCAGTTCCTGCTCGTCGCGGTCGGCTTCCTGGCCAAGGAGCTGATCACCTGGGAGAAGAACGGCCGGCGCACGCACGTCTTCAACCCCTCGTCCTTTCCGCTCGCGGTCGCGGCGGCCCTGCTGCTGATGACCGGGACGAGCGACATCACGTGGGGCAGGCAGATTGCGACCACGCAGTTCTACCCGCCGCACATGTATCTCTGGCTGTTCGCGATCGGGTTGCCGGGACAGTTCTTCTTCGGCGTCACTTCGATGACGATGTCGGCGGTGGTGGCGACGTATCTTGCGGGGCTGGCGTACTACGCCGCCACGGGCGTGTACTTCTTCTACGACTGTTACATCCCGATCGCGGTCTTCCTCGGGATGCACCTGCTCTTCACCGATCCGTCCACGTCGCCGCGGACCGAGCTGGGCCGGATCGTCTTCGGCGCGCTCTATGGCCTGAGCACGATGGTCCTGTACGTGGCGCTCGGACGCGCGGGCCTGCCGACCTTCTACGACAAGCTGCTGCAGGTGCCGGTGCTGAACCTGTCGATCAAGCTGATCGACCGCGCCGCGGAGTCGAGGTGGCTCGCCCCGCTGAGTCCGGCGAGGGTTGGCGCCGCGCTCACCGGACAGCCGCGCCATCTCGCGTACATCGCGGTCTGGATGCTGGCGTTCTCGGCGATCGCGCTGGCCAACGGCGTGGGCGATCGGCACCCGGGGCAGTTCCTCCCGTTCTGGCAGCACGCCTGCGAGGCGGAGCGCCCGTTTGCCTGCGAGTACCTGGCGCAGCGTGAGTCGGAGTTGTGCGACCAGGGCTCGGGATGGGCGTGCAACGAGTTCGGCCTGCTGCAGCAGGAGCTCGACGTCGAGGGGCCGGGGTCGCTGCCGTCGTTCAGCCGGGGCTGCGACATCGGCTTTGCCGCCGCCTGCCTCAACGCGTCGCGGATGCAACAGGGCGAGGTTCGGCTGGTGACGACGGGGCCGACGCTCGACGACCTGCCCATCGTGCTGCGCGGGAGCAAGGGGCCGCTCGCCGGCCGCTCGGCGCAGCTGCTCTACGCGGAGGCGTGCCGCCAGGGCTGGCCCGGCACGTGCCAGCGGGCCACCGTCGCCAATCGCTGACCGGGGCGCTGATGTCGCTGCACAACCTGATGCAATGGATGGCGGACACCGAGTGGAGCGTCGGGCTGCACGAGTCGCGGTACGCCTACTCGATCGTCGAGTCGATCCACGTCTGGACGCTGTGCGTCTTCGTCGGCTTTGCGGTGCTGCTCGACCTGCGCCTGCTCGGGGTCACGCTGAAGCGGGTGCCCGTGTCGCAGATCACCCTGCGCCTGCTGCCGTGGACGAAGGTGGCGTTCGTCGTGATGGTCCTCAGCGGCATCCTGCTGTTCTACGCGATCCCGCTGCGGACGTATCACAACGTGTTCTTCCGCGCGAAGGCCGTGTTCCTCCTGCTGGCGGGACTCAACGCGTGGCTGTTCCACTCGGGGCCGGCCTACCGGCGCCTGGCCGAGTGGGACACGTCTCCGCTGACGCCGCGCGCGGCGCGGCTCGCCGGCGCGTTCTCGCTGGCGCTCTGGGCGGCCATCGTCTTCTCGGGCCGGATGATTGCCTACAACTGGTTCGACTGCGAGAGCCCGCAGAAGTCGGCGTTCATCGACACGATCGCGGGATGCGACCGTACCGCCGAGGTTTCTGGTGGTGGGTTCCACCTGTTGCCCGCTTACCCATCCCGGCCCTTCAACGACGATTCCGCCGGTCGCGACACCGCGGGATCGCCGCCGAGCACGCTTGCGCGGTGGGGTGCGAGCGGAGCGGCCGGCGATCACGTCGGGAAGGACAGACCAAGCGATGCTTCTACCCTATTTCCAGGCCATTGAGGCCGGTCCGATTGGCGAGGCGATCCGCGAATCGACGTGGCTCTTTCCGTTCGTCGAGGCATTCCATCTCCTCGCGCTCGCGATCATCGGCGGCGCGGTGCTGCTCGTGGACCTGCGCCTGCTGGGACTCGGCCTGAAGCGTCAGCCGGTCTCGGAGCTGGCCCGCGACGCGCAGCCGTGGCTGGTCGGCAGCCTGATCTTCATGATCGGATCGGGCGTGCCGCTGTTCATGTCCGAGGCGATCAAGTGCTACTACAGCTTCGCATTCTGGACGAAGATGACGGCGCTGGCGCTCGCCATCATCTTCACGTTCACGGTGCGGCGGCGCGTGACGTTCGCGGACGAGGCGCGCATCAGCGCCGGCATGGCCCGCGCCGTCGGCGCGATCTCGATCCTGTTGTGGTCGACGGTGGGATGGGGCGGCCGCTGGATCGGATTTTCGTAGGGCCGATCGCGACGCTCGGCCACTCCGACAGCGCCATCTGACAGGGTGACGACATGAAGAACCGACTGCTGACGCTTCTCGTCGTGGCGATGGTCGTGCTGCTGGCCGCGGTCGCGCGGAGTCCGTCGGGTGACCACGCCGGCACCTCGGCTGTCAGCCTCCGCACGCCGTGGGGCGAGCCCGACCTGCAGGGCATCTGGCAGGACCCGACGCAGACGCCGCTGCAGCGGCCGGCGCAGTACGCGAATCGCGAGTTCCTCACAGACGCGGAGATCAAGGAGATCGACGCGAAGCGCGAGGCGCTCGATCGCCGCGAGCACCGCGCGGAGCACGGCACCGAGCAGGACGTGGCCGGCGCGTACAACGCCGTCTTCGAATCGCACAAGCGGACGGGGCGGCGGACGTCGCTGGTCGTCGATCCTCCCGACGGCCGCGTGCCCGCGCTGACCAGCGAGGCGACGAAACGGCTGGAGCTGGAGCGCGCCTACATGGCCAACCCGCGCAAGGCGCCGGATCCCGGCACGTGGAACACGGGCAGGATGAATCGCGCCGACGGCCCGGAGGATCGCAGCACGTCCGAGCGATGCCTGGGCAGCATGCTGCCCGACCTGAACGCCTTCACGCGCATCGTCCAGTCGCCGGGGTACGTCGCGATCTACTACGAGCACGGGCAGGGCGGCGGAGGCACGCGCGTCATTCCGGTCGACGGCACCGCGCACCTGCCGTCGAGCGTGAAGCCGTGGTACGGCGACGCGCGCGGCCGCTGGGACGGCGACACGCTCGTCGTCGACACGGCGAACTTCGGTCCCAAGACGTTCTATCGCGGCGCGCACGAGAACCTGCACCTGGTCGAACGCTTCCGCCGCGCGGACGCGGAGACGATCGAGTACACCGTGCGCATCGAGGACCCGACGACGTGGGTCAAGCCGTGGACCGTCAAGATGGACTTGAAGAAGAACCAGGACAAGTTCAATCGCATCTTCGAGTCCACCTGCCACGAGGGCAATTACGGCCTCACGGGCATGCTCGCCAACACGCGCGCGGCCGAGAGGGCGTTTGCCGCCGGCAAGGGTCCGGACCCGGCGACGCAGAACCTGGCGCTTGGCGGCGCCGGTGGCGAGGCCGACCCGTTCGAGGGCGGCGGCGACTAGCGGCAGCCCGCGCGCCGCGGGCCCACGGACAACCACGGATGCGCGCTTCGCGCGCGGCCACGAAGGTCACGAAGAGCACGAAGAGCGGTCGCCGGGCCGCCGAGCAGGCCGACCGGCGACCGCTTCAGCGCTGCGGCGCGCCGGACGGTTTCCCCGCGGACGCTCCTTCGTGTGCTTAACCTTCGTGCTCTTTGTGCTCTTCGTGGCTGCCAATCTTCGTGCTCTCGACAGGCGCCGTCCGCACGTGCTCCGGACGGACGCCGAGGCCCACGAGGCGCGCGGGGATGCGGCGGAGCACGGGAAACCTGTTGAGCAGGCGCGCGACCAGAGGCAGCTTCGCCGGCACGCCACCCTTGAGCGTCCGGAACAGCACGCGCTGCTGGATGAAGACCTGCGCGCGCTGGGTCACGCGCGCGGGCAGCTCGCGGCGCCGCTGAACGGCCTGCAGATCCGCGGCTGACGGCACGCCGCGGCGGAGCGGCTCCGAGAGGATGTTGGCCGCGGCGACCGCATCCTGGATCGCGAGGTTGATCCCGACGCCGCCCACCGGCGACATCGCGTGCGCGGCGTCGCCGATGCAGAGCAGTCCCGGCCGGTGCCACTGCGGCAGGCGATCGATCTTGACCGTCAGCAGCTTCACGCGCTCCCAGGACGCGATCTCGCCGACGCGGTCGGACAGGAACGGCACGACGCTGACGATCTCCGCGCGGAACGCATCGAGCCCGCGGCGCCGCAGCTCGTCGTAGCCGCCCTTCGGAATCACGTACGCGCATTGCCAGTAGTCGCCGCGATCGAGCATGACGAACACGTGCCCGTTGCGGACGTTGCCGAGCGTGGCGGTCGCCGCATCGTCGGCGTGCTTCGACAGCCGCATCCACAGGACGTCGATGGGCGCGCCGATGTCCTCGACCGGCAGGCGTCCGAGGCTCCGGACCGTCGACGCGCGGCCATCCGCGCCGACGACGAGGCGGGCGTGAATGTCGATGGGACCGTCCGGCGTCTGCGCGCGGACGCCGGCCACCCGGCCGCCGCTCTCGATGAGCGAGAAGACCTCCGCCTGCATCAGCAGCGCGAAGGTCGAGTAGCCGCGGCCCAGGCCCGCGAGGAAATCGAGGAAGTCCCACTGCGGCACCATCGCGATGAACGGCGCGTGGACCGGCAGGTGTGTGAAGTCGGCCAGCGTGACGCGCTCGTCGCCGATCATGCCGCGCACCTCGCGCAGCTCCGAGTGCGGGCGCGCGAGGAAGGCGTCGAGGGCGCCGAGCTCGTGGATGATCTCGAGCGTCGAGGGGTGCACGGTGTCGCCGCGAAAATCGCGCAGGAAGTCCGCGTGCTTCTCGAGCACGACGACCGAGACGCCCGCGCGGGCGAGGAGGACCCCGAGCATCATCCCCGCCGGCCCGCCGCCCGCGATGCAGCAGTGCGTCTCGAACGTCATTCGGAAATGGGACCCCTTTACCGCCCCGCGGCCTCGAGCGTCCGCTCGAGGAAGCCGGACGCGTCGTTGTTCCGCGGCTGCAGCGCGAGCGACGCGCGGAACTCGGCGACGGCCTCGTCGATTTTCTGCTCCCCGACGAGCGAGAGGCCGAGCAGGTTGTGCGCCGCGAAGTCGCCCGGTGTCAGCCGCACCGCCTCGCGCGCGTGCGCGGACGCGTTGGGGAAGTCGTTCTGCTGAAAGTACTGCAGCGCGAGGTTGCGCTGGGAGAGGCCGTTGCCGGGGTCGGCGGCGACGGCGCGTTGAAACGCCTGCAGCGCCTCGTCATTGCGCTGGAGCGCCGCGAGCGCGTTGCCGAGGTTCGACCAGGCATCCGCGTCGCGCGGGTTGTCGCGGAGATAGAGCCGCAGCTCGTCGGCCGCCTCCGCGTTGCGGCCGAGCGCCAGCAGCTCGAGGCCGAGCACGTTGCGAATCTCCGGCAGCTCCTTGACCGCAGCGCGCAGGTGCGCAATCTCCTCGTCGGGCCGGTTGGCGAGCTTCAGCTCCGCGGCCAGGTTGCGATGCGCGCGCGCGTGCGGCGGCCAGCGGTCGAGCACGGTCTGCCACAACGTCAGGCCCGAACGGTATTCCGCGTTGCGCTGATAGGTGGCGATCGCAAGGAGAAGGGCAACGCCGCCGGCAAGGACGTACAGCGCAACCGTGCGTTCGCGGGGCGCTGTCGCACGGGGCGCCGCATCCGCCGGGCGCAGGACCCGGCCAATACCGCCAACGACCAGCGCCACGATCGCCATCAACGGCAGGTACATCCTCCGCTCCGCGCCGACCTCCGTCGAGATGGGCATGATGCTCGACGTCGGCGCCAGCGTGAGGAAGAACCAGGCGCCGAGGAAGCCGATTGCCGGCCGTCGGACCAGCGCCACGAGCGTCGCCGCGAGCAGCGCCGCGACCGCGATGAAAGAGGGAGCGGCCTCCGCAAAGGCGACCCGCGCCGGCTCGCCATAATCGAGCACGAGCCCGCGCGGCCAGAATGCCAGGCGCAGGTACCGGACGATCATCATCGACTGGTCCAGCAGGTACGTCCACGGCGACACCGACGCGCCGGCGAAGCCGGCGGAATCGCCGCGCGGCGCCGACCAGAGCAGCGCGACCAGGACGAGCCACGTTGCGCACAACGCGGCGTAGAAGCGGCCCCGCTGCCGGAACGCGTCGCCAAACGATCCGAACGTGAACGTCCGGTCGTGCAGCATCACGACGATGGGCGCGACGACCATCGTCTCCTTGCAGGCCATCCCGAGCGCGCAGCAAAGCACTGACGCGATCGGGCGGGAAGGGCGGGAGGGGCTCGAGGGGCGGGAGGGGCTGGACGGGCGGGAGAGGCGGGAGGGGTTCGTAGGGCGGGTACCGCGTTCGCCCTGATGCCCGGCGAACGCGGACCCGCCGAAGTACAGCGTCGCCAGGAAGAACGCCGCCATCATCAGCTCGGTGCGCTGCGAGACGTAGTCGACCGGTTCCGTGACCAGCGGATGCACCATCCAGATCAGCGCAGTCGCGAACGCGACGCCCGTGTCCACGTGCCTCCGCGCGATTGCAAGGAACAGCAGCGCGCAGATGGCGTGGATGGCGACGTTGACGAGCCGATAGCCGCGGACGTCGAGGCCGCCGAGCGCGTAGTTGACGGCGAACGTCAGGCTGACGAGCGGACGCCCCGCGAGCGGCGACCCCGGTTCGGTCGGCGAGAGCGACGTCGAGATGTGCCTGATCTGCTCGTTGATGACGATGGCGTGGTCGTCATCGAAGACAAACGGCGCGGCAAGAGCGTTGGCGTACAGGCTGAAGGCGAGCGCCGTCAGGACACATCCCAAACCCCAAGTTCCAAATCCCCAATCCCACCGATTGCGTCCTTTGGGATTTGGGATTTGGGATTTGGGATTTGGGATTCGGGATTTAATTCGAGCCACCCCGTTGATCGAGGACCTGGTAGATGCGCGCGACCGTCGCCTGCTGGAAACCGACGCCGGTGATGTTGCGATAGTGGTCGCGGTGCGCGGTCAGGTCGATCCGTTTGGCCGCTTCCTCGACCGGCACCTTCTGGTCGTGCAGCGTCCTGGCCTGGTTCCACAGGTCGCGCAGGAAGGCCTGGAAGTAGCCGATCTGCTCCTTCCCCTTGAACGGCTCGCCGTGGCCGGGCACGACGGTCTCGACGTCGAGCGCCTTGAGCTTCTCGAGGTTGTTCGCCCACTCGTCGTGGAAGCCGAAGGCGAGCGCGCCGGTGCCCGGGCCTTCGAAGAAGTCGCCCGTTGCGACGATCTTCTCCTTCGGCAGATACACCATGAGGTCGGTGTCGCTGTGGCCGCGGCCGAGGTACAGCACGCGAATTTCGCGATCGCCGCGGAACAGCGTCAGGTGATCCGCGACCGTCATCGTCGGCGGCGTCGGCACCGTTTCCTTCAGCTGCTCCTGATACGCCTCCTGCACCTTCAGGCGCTCCTCGGCCTGCTTCTTCCGCGCCGGATCGGCCGCCTCGGCAATCTGCCGCCGGATGTTCTCCAGCTGGCCCGGGAGATTCTGGAACTCGAGCGCGAGGCGGTTCTTCAGCACGCCGGCCAGAATCTCGCTCCGCTCGTTCTCGTGGCCGATGATCGTGACGTCGGGGCCGAACACCTGGTTGCCGTCGGTATGGTCGTAATGCCAGTGCGTGTTGACGACGTAGCGGATTGGCTTGTCGGTGAGCGTCTTGATGTCGTTGACCAGGCGCCGGGTCGCCTCCGGCGTGATGTTGGTATCCACGAGGAACACGTCGTCGGCGTTGACGATCACCATGTTCGACGAACGCGTTTCGATGGTGCCGTTGCCGAGGGCCGCGTAGACGCCGGGCGCCACCTGGACGAAGCGGTGCGCAAGCGGCGTCTGGCCGTACGCGGTGGCCGCGCCGCTGATGAGCAAGGTGAACAGGAGCGCCGCCGCGGGCTGTCTCATGCGAAAAATCCTATCACTCTCATCACGTGTAGTATGTTGCCTCCGCCATGAGCGTCCAGTCCGTAGCTGGAGAAGGCTTGTCCCGGGCGAGCGACGCGAGTCGAGGCGCCGCGCCTGTTTCGCGCACGCGCACCACGCAGTCCACGCTCGTGCGTGGACTCGCGCCGTTCGTGATCGGCGGCGCCGTCCTCCTGGTTCCGACGCCCGAGGGGCTCACGGCCAACGCCTGGCGCTTCTTCGCCCTGTTTCTCGCGACGATCACCGGCATCATCACCGAGCCCATTCCGGGAGGGGCCGTCGGTCTGCTCGGCGTGCTGGTCGCGACCGTGCTCGGGCTCGTCCGGCCGGCGCCCGCTCAGGCGACGGCGTGGGCGCTGAGCGGCTTCTCGAACGCGACGGTCTGGCTGATCTTCGCCGCCTACATGTTCGCGTGCGGCTACTCGAAGACCGGCTTGGGCCGGCGCATCGCGCTGCAGTTGATCCGCGGCCTCGGCAACCGGACGCTCGGGCTCGGCTACGCGATCGCGTTCGCGGACCTGGCGCTCGCGCCCGTGACGCCTTCCGCGACCGCGCGCTCGGGCGGCAGCATCTATCCCGTCGTCCGCAGCATCCCGGAGCTGTACGACTCGCATCCCGACGACGCGAGCGCGAAGAAGGTCGGCGCGTACCTGCTGTACACGGCGCTGGCCGCCAGCATGGTGTCGAGCAGCATGTTCATCACCGCGCTGGCGCCCAACACGATGGCGATCGCGCTCATCACGAAGGCGATTGGCGTCACGGTTCCGTGGACGCTCTGGTTCAAGGGATTCCTGCCCGTCGGCATCATCCTGACGCTGCTCCAACCGGTGCTGCTCTACGCCATCTACCCGCCGCAGATCAAGGACGCGCCGGAAGCGCCGCGGTGGGCCGCCGAGCAGCTCAAGGGCATGGGCGCGATGACCCGGCAGGAGATCACGATGCTCGTGCTCGTCCTCGGCGCGCTCGGCTTCTGGATTGGCGGCGCCGCGTACGTCGATCCGGCGATCGTGGCCGGATTCGTCATCCTCGGGATGGTGATCTTCGGCGTCGTGCCGTGGGACGAGATCGTCGGGCATTCGCAGGCGTGGAACACGCTCATCTGGTTCGCGACGCTCGTGACGATGGCGGGAGGGCTGGCGGAGACGAAGTTCCTGGACTGGCTCGCGGCCTCGCTCGTGCCGATGCTCTCGGGCCTGGGGGCCTACACGACGATTGCCGGGGTCGTGCTGACGTTCTTCTTCCTCCACTACTTCTTCGCGAGCATCACCGCGCACACGGCGACGCTGTTCCCGCTGTTCCTCGCGGTCGCCGTCAAGATTCCCGTCGTGACGCCCGTGGCGTGGGCGCTGCTGCTGGCCTATCCGCTCGGGTTGATTGGCGTGCTGACGCCGTATGCCTCCGGGCAGAATGCCGTCTACTACGGCAGCGGCTACATCAAGCGGCGCGATTTCTGGGTCCTCGGTTTCATCCTCGGTGTGGTGTACATGGCCGTATACCTCGCGATCATCGTCAAGTGGCTGGAGTATCTCGGTGTCTAGCGTGAGCGGCGTTGCAACGTCAGGTCCGGCGACGCGCCTGCTCGCCGGCGTCCTCGCGGCGTCGCGCTACGACGACCTTCCGCCGGACGTCATCGACCACACGAAGCGCGCCGTGATGGACTGGCTCGGCTCCGCGCTCGGCGGCTCGGTCGAAAAGCCCGCGAGGCTGGCGCAGGAGATTGCCGCGGCATTCGGCCGGTCGTACGAAGCGACGGTCATCGGCGGCGGACGCGCGTCGGCCCCGGCGGCAGCGTTCGCCAACGGCGTGGCCTCGCACATCCTCGAGCTCGACGACGTCCACAAGGGCTCGACGCTGCACGCGGCGGCGCCCATCATCCCGGCGGCGCTCGCGGTCGCCGAGCGGGAGCGCGCGGACGGCCGGTCGTTCCTGGCCGCCGTGGCGATCGGATACGAGGCGGCGTTCCGCATCGGCGAAGCGGTCAATCCCAGCCACTACTACTTCTTTCACCCGACAGGCACCGTGGCGACCTTCGGCGCGGCCGCCGCGGCGGCATCGCTGCTGCGTCTCGACACCGTGCAGATGGTGGACGCCCTGGGCAGCGCGGGCACCCAGGCCGCGGCCTTGTGGGAATTCAACGCGGACGGCGCGATGAGCAAGCACCTGCATCCGGGGAAGGCGGCGATGAACGGCGTTCTCGCGGCGGACCTCGCGCGGGTGGGTTTCACCGGCGCGACGCGCATCCTCGAAGGGGAGCGCGGCTTCTTCCGCGCGTTCAGCACGTCGTTCGACGAGTCGCGCATCACCGACGGGCTCGGCAGCCGGTGGAAGATCGTCGAAAACGGCTACAAGCTGTACTCCTGCTGCCGCCACACGCACACCGCCGTCGACTGCGCGCTCGACCTGCGTGCCCGGCGCCAGTGGTCGAGCGACCAGGTGCTGCGCGACGTGACCGCCCTGACGATCGAGACCTACGGGCCCGGCTACGAGATTGTGAAGGAGATGAACCCGCGGACGGCGTACCAGGCGAAGTTCAGCCTCGCCTACTGCGTCGCGGCGGCGCTGCTCGAAGGAGAGCTCGGGCTCGAGCAGTTTGCGGACGATCGGTTCGGCGCGGGCGGCGTGCGCGATCGCGCCATCGCGGAGCTCCTCCCGCGCATCCGCGTGACCGTTGCCGACGATCTCACCGCCAGGTACCCGGCCGCCTGGTCCACGCGCCTCGCCGTCTCGCTGAGCGGCGGCGCCTCGGAGCACGCGGGGAGCGACGCTCCGAAAGGGAGCGCGGAGAACCCCGTGTCGGCCGATGCGCTCGAGCGGAAGTTCACGGCGCTCGTCGGCTCGCGCTTCGGCCCCGACGTCGCGCGCTCCGCGCTCGCGGCGCTGCGCGAGACGGAGGACGCGATCGACATGTCGCGTGTGTTCAAGGGGCTCGGCGACCTGGTGTCGATGACGCTCGGGAGGGAACCCCGGTTCCTGAGCCCCTCGGTCCTGTAAGCGCGGCTCGCTGACCGAATGGCCGACATCAACCCCAGAGCAGACCAATACCCCGAATACCGCCTGGCCGTCCGCGCGCTCTGCGCACAGTTCGACAGCAAGTACTGGCAGGAGGTGGACGAGCGCGCGGGGTACCCGGAGGCGTTCGTCAAGGCGCTCACCGACGCCGGCTGGCTCGCGGCGTTGATCCCGGAGCAGTACGGCGGCGGCGGCCTCAGCGTGGCGGAGGCGTCGGTCATCCTCGAGGAGATCAACCGCTCGGGGGCGAACTCGGCCGCCTGTCACGCGCAGATGTACATCATGGGCGCGCTGCTGCGCCACGGCTCGGACGCGCAGAAGCAGCAGTACCTCCCCGGCATCGCGTCCGGCGAACTGCGCCTTCAGTCATTCGCCGTCACCGAGCCGACGACCGGCACCGACACGACCAAGACCCGGACGACGGCGACGCGCAACGGGGATCGCTATCTCGTCAACGGGCAGAAGGTCTGGATCTCGCGCATCCAGCACTCCGACCTGATGCTCCTGCTCGCGCGGACGACGCCGCTGCCGGAGGTGAAGCGGAAGACCGAGGGGCTGTCGATCTTCCTCGTGGACCTGCGCGGCGCGGAGAGGAACGGGATGACCGTTCGGCCGATTCGCAACATGGTCAACCACGAGACCAACGAGGTCTTCTTCGAGGACTTCGAGGTGCCGGCCGCGAACCTGATTGGCGAGGAGGGGATGGGCTTCCGCTACATCCTCGACGGCATGAACGCGGAGCGGATCCTGATTGCGGCCGAGTGCATCGGCGACGGCTACTGGTTCATCGACAAGGCGCGCACCTACGCGAACGAGCGGATCGTGTTCGACCGGCCGATCGGGAGGAACCAGGGCGTGCAGTTCCCCATCGCGCGCGCGTATACCAGCGTGCGCGCCGCCGACCTGATGCGGTTCGACGCGGCGCGGCTCTTCGACGCGGGGAAGCCCGCGGGCGCCGAGGCCAACATGGCGAAGCTGCTGGCGGCGGACGCGTCGTGGGAAGCGGCCAACGCGTGCCTGCAGACGTTTGGCGGCTTCGGGTTCGCGGCGGAGTACGACGTGGAGCGCAAGTTCCGCGAGACGCGGCTGTACCAGGTGGCGCCCATCTCGACGAACCTGATCCTGTCGTATATCGGGGAGCACGTCCTTGGCATGCCGCGGTCGTTCTGAGGGGGTCGGGACTCATGACGTGAATCGAAATATGCTTGGACCCGCATGAACGATTTCGATTCACGTCATGAGTCCCGACCCCTCGACCGCCCCGAGCGCTCGATGCTCTACGTCCCCGCGTCGCGCCCCGCCATGATCGAGAAGGCCGCCGCGAGCGGGGCCGACGGCGTCTGCATCGATCTCGAGGACGCCGTCACCGTCGACGAGAAGGCCGCCAGCCGCGCCAACGTCGTCCGCGCGTTCAAGGAGCTCGACTTCGGCCGCAAGATCAAGGCATTCCGCATCAACGGCCTCGACACCCCGTTCGCCTACCGCGACCTGATCGAGGTCGTCGAGGCCGCCGGCGACCGCATCGACGTCGTCATGATGCCGAAGGCGCACCTGGCGCAGGACGTCCGGTTCGTCTGCATGCTGCTGACGCAGATCGAGCAGGCGAAAGGCTTCGAGCGGTCGATCGGCCTCGAGGTGCAGATCGAGAGCGCCAAGGGCTTCGTCTGGCTGCGCGAGATCGCGGACGCGTCGCCGCGCATCCAGGCGCTGATCTTCGGCCCTGGCGACTACTCGGCGACGATGCAGATGCCGGTCGCCAACATCGGCGAGATGGACGAGAACGACCAGCTTTATCCCGGGCACCGATGGCACGCGGTGATGCATGCGGTCGTCGCGACGGCGCGCGCCTTCGGCCTGCGCGCGATCGACGGTCCGTACGCGGGCTACAAGGACATGGCCGGCCTCGAACGCGCGGCGCGCATTGCCCGGGTGATGGGGTTCGACGGCAAGCAGTGCATCCACCCGAGCCAGATCCCCGTTGTCCACCGGATCTTCAGCCCGTCGGACGAAGAGGTCGCGCACGCGAGGGCGGTGGTGGACGCCTACGACGAGGCCGCGAAGGCCGGGCGCGGCGCCACGGGCAGGGACGGCAAGATGATCGACTACGCGAACATCCGCATGGCGAGGGCGCTGCTCAAGAAAGTGGAAGCTGGAGCGAAGTAGATCGACGCCAGTCTCCTTGGAAGTTGGACGTTGAGACTTATCTCGTGCTCGTCCCGTCCTCCAGGTGGACGATCCGATCACTTCCGATCTTCAGCGCCGTGAGGCTCTGCGCCCGGTTCTCGACCGGCGAGTCGGCCCTGAATTCCCCGTCCGCCAGCGGCGAGTAGATCTCGAGGCTGCCCTTCAGCAGCTTCCCCTGGCTCATCGCCGCGACCTCGTCCCCGTTGAGCGCCGAGCGATACACGAAGACGTCCTTGTAGTCGGCCTGGCGCGGGCCCGGGCGGACCTGAAGGTCCGCTCCTGCGCCCGTGTGAGAGGGACCCGGGCCTCCGACGACGAACTGTTTCGGCTCGAGACGCTCCGCCACCCTGCCGGCCTGCTTGCCATCGACGAAGAGCAGGGTCTCGCCGCGCGCGGTGAAGTGGCTCAGCACGATGTTGTGCCACTGGCCGTCGGCGCGCACGCCCGACTCGACGACGGTGCCGGCGGCGGACCTGTATGCGAACCTGCCGTTCTGCACGACGAGCGATGCCGTAAACGGCTTGTCCGCGTACAGCGTCGTTGCCGTGAACGCCTTCGCTTCGACCAGTTTCGTCTCGGTCCTCGTCAGCAGCGTCGAGCCCGTGACCGCCGCCAGCGTGCCGGCATCCTGCGTTCTGACCATGACGCTGAGCGCGAAGGGGTGCATCGTCTCCTGCGGCGCGAAGGTGAGCGGCGCCGTGCCCGACGCGATGCGCGCGAAGCCGCCGCCCGTCGCCTTCACCGGGTTCGGCTTGCCCTTCTCGAGCGCCTCGAAGAGCGACGGGACGAACGAGTAGAGGAACTCGTGATGGCCCGACGCCTGCGGATGCTTGTCGTCCCACCCGAGCGCCCAATGTCCCTTGCCGTCGTCGATCGCCCCGAGCACGTTGACGGTCGGCACGTCCCACTGCGCCTGCTCGACGTTCGCGCGGCGGACGTATTCGTAATCCTCGGCCGTGTAGAGGTCGCGCGTGTAGCACAGCATCACGACGGGAACGATGCCGTTCTGCCGCGCGCGATCGACGACCGCACGAATGCCCGCGAGGTAGCCGTCATAGACGGCGTCCTTCTCCGCCTTCGTCTTCGACTCGTAGAGGTTTTCGTTGCCGAACGAGAGGCCGACGACCACGTAGCTCGGATTGACGGTCACCAGGTAGCGCGTCTTCGGGTCCGGCGCACCCTCGGGGGCGAAGCGCGTCATCAACGTCCTGGTGTTGTCGCCGCCGCGCGACTGGTTCAGTACCTCCCAGCCGCGCTGCGCCATCAGCATGCGCAGCAGGCCGGTGTAGCCGTCGCGGGCGGTTTCGTCGCCGCGGCCGTTGGCGACGGAGGAGCCGAACACGGCAATCCGGTGCGGGTGCAGGCGCGCGGCCTGCCCGTGTCCGACGGCCTGACCCAGGATGACGAGGCCGACGATGGTGACGAGGATTCGTCGCATATATCCTCCCAGGCGGACCTGAAGGTCCGCCTCTACGTTCGTCCTCCCAGGCGGACCTGAAGGTCCGCCTCTACGTTCGTCCTCCCAGGCGGACCTGAAGGTCCGCCTCTACGTTCGTCCTCCCAGGCGGACCTGAAGGTCCGCCTCTACGTTCGTCCTCCCAGGCGGACCTGAAGGTCCGCCTCTACGTTCGTCCTCCCAGGCGGACCTGAGACCCGCGTCAGCTCCCGTATCGAGCGTGATCGACCAACAGCATTTCCTCGGGTTCCTCGGCTTCCGCCACGGTCTCCCCGTTGAAGACGCGATTCAGCCGGCGCGCGTCGAGCTGGCCGTCCCACTTCGCGACGACGATGGTCGCCAGCCCGTTGCCGATCAGGTTCGTCAACGAGCGGGCGCCCGACATGAATCGATCGATGCCAATCAGCAGCGCCAGTCCGGCGACCGGCAGCGCGGGAATCGACGACAGCGTGGCGGCCAGCGTGATGAAGCCGCTGCCGGTCACGCCGGCCGCGCCCTTCGACGTCAGCAGCAGCACCGCCAGGATCCCGAGCTGCTGCGTGAGCGTCAGCGGCGTATCGGTCGCCTGCGCGATGAAGATGGCCGCCATCGACATGTAGATGGAGGTGCCATCGAGGTTGAAGGAATAGCCGGTCGGAATCACGAGCCCGACGACCGGCTTGGCGCACCCCGCGTGCTCCAGCTTCGCCATCATCCGCGGCAGCACCGTCTCGGAGGAGGATGTCCCGAGCACGATCAGGATCTCTTCCTTGATGTACGCGAGGTACTTGAGCAGGCTGACGCCCGACCACCATGCGATCGCCGCGAGCACGACGAAGATGAAGAACAGGCACGCGAAGGCCATCACCGCCATCAGCTCGCCGAGCGAGAGCAGCGTGCGGATGCCGAACTGGCCAATCGTGTACGCCATCGCGCCGAACGCGCCGATCGGCGAGACGTACATGATGATGCCGACCATCCCGAACAGCGCGTGCGTGAGCTGATCGATCAGCCCGATCAGCTGCTTGCCGAGCGTCCCCATGTGCAGGACCGCCACGCCGAAGAGCACGGAGAAGAACAGCACCTGCAGGATGTCGCCCGTCGCGAACGCGTTCACGATCGTCGTCGGGATGATGTTCATCAGGAAGTCGACGGTCGTCAGGTGCGATGCGCTGCTGGTGTAGGTCGCCACGGCCTTCGGGTCGAGCTGCGCCGCCGAGGCGTGCATCCCTTCACCCGGCTTCATGACGTTGACGAACACAAGGCCGATGATGAGCGCGACGGTCGAGACCGCCTCGAAGTAGACGAGCGCGCGCAGCCCGATGCGGCCGACCTCCTTCATGTCGCCCATCTTCGCGATGCCGACGACGACGGTGCCGAAGATGATCGGCGCGATCATCATCCGGATCAGCTTCACGAAGCCGTCGCCGAGCGGTCTCATCGCCGCCCCCAGGCCGGGATTGAGCTGGCCGAGAACGACGCCGACGACGATGCCGACTATGACCTGGAACCAGAGCCGGGCATACAGGGGCTGCTGGTCAGCGGTTCTCGATGGGGACATGGATCGGGGCCTCCAGAAGCTGGGAGTATACAGCCGGGAAACAAACGCCTCCGCGGCGTCGTAACTGCTCATACTACAGGCCAGTTCGGCGCTCGTCCGCCAAAGCGTGCAGGCCGACGCGGGCCCTTGCGAAAGACGCCGTATTTCGGCGATAGTGCTTCGTTCAGCCCCACAGACAATCGACGGCCGGGGTTCCTTTACGCAGGAGGCGTGAATGATGAGCAAGGCATCAGCAACCGTTGCGCTGCTCGCGCTGGCGGTGCTGACGACGGACGCGGCCCCGCAGGGCAGAGGAGGCGGCGGCCAGAGACAGGCGCCTTCGACGTCGGCGACCTCGACCAACGACCCGAAGAAAGTCATCGAGACGATGCAGGACAACCTCGGGATGCTGCGCGGCATGCAGCGGAACGACTCGATCAACCGCATCGAGATGTGGGGCACCAACGGCCGCAGGGTCGTCAACGGCCGCACCCTCACGCTCTCCACCTGGAAGATCAGCCTGAACTTCACGATGAACGGGATGCGCTTCGACTACACGTCCGACGGCCAGCGCACCATCGAGGTCGTGTCCGACAAGTTCGCGTGGAACGAGGAGACGCCCGGCGGCAAGGCGACGCCGATGCCGGCCGCGCTGCAGGACCGGCAGGTGCAGTTCATCCTGACGCCCATCGGGATGGCGAAGGCCGCCAAGGCCGCGGGCGACGCGGCGAAGGTCTCCGTGGTCGCCGGCGCGACGACGCTGACGTTCCCGTCCAACGGGGCGACGATCACCGCCACGCTCAACAAGTACATGGAGCCCATCAAGGCCGAGGCGCGCTACGGAACGACGGTTCTGAACGTCACGTATGATCAGTACGGCGACTGGAACGACGACGCGAAGGCCGACGTCTATCTGCCGAAACACATCGTCCAGACCCAGAACGGGACGACGGTGCTGGATCTCACGGTGACCAACACCAATACTTACAACCCGTATGTCATCATGCCGATTCCGGCCAATGTGCGCGGCGGGGCGGCGGGTGCGCGGAGCAACTAAAGCATTTATTGACTTGAGTTTGCCGGTATGTTTGAGTATTGCAAGGCTGCGAGAATGTCTTCGCGGAGAGGTGCGATTATGAAAAGGTTATTCGGTCTTCTGGCGATTGTCGCTCTGAGCCTGGCGGCAAAGCCGGCCGTTGCGCATCACGCGCTGCAGGCGGAGTTCGACACCGCGAAGCGTGGCGAGTTCACCGGGACCCTGACGAAGTTCGCCATGATCAACCCGCACGTCCGCTGGTTCTTCGACGTGAAGAAGGCCGATGGCACGGTCGCCAAGTGGGAAATCACGGGCGCCGGCCCGCAGGCGCTGCGGCAGAACGGCATGACCCGCATCTTCTCGGTCGGCCAGACGCTGAAGGTCAGCTACGCGCCCGCGCGCGACGGCAGCAACACCGGCCGCGTGGTCACGTTCACGTTCCCCGACGGGCGGACCGTGACGATGTACCACGAAGACCCGAACAACCCGAACGATCTCTAAGCCTCGGGCCCTTACCAGGACATCATCACGTGCATCAACTGAATAGGTTTGCCATCGCCGCCGCGGTTGCGGCGGCGATGAGCCTCGTGTCCCTCCACGCGCAGAACCCCGCGGCTGCGCAACAGCCGCAGAATGTCCCGACGCCGCGCACGGCCGGCGGCCACCCCGACCTCTCCGGCATGTGGGGTGGCGGTGGCGGCGGCGGCGGCGCGGTCAAGCCCGACGAGAAGGGGAACCTCGTGCAGCTGACGCGCGGCCGTCCCTGCTCGAAGCAGCAGTTCGACGCCGGCAACTGCGAGCCGGGCATCAACTTCGAGCGCGACTCGGGCGTCACGCAGCGCATGGGGCCCGAGGTTCCGATGTACAAGCCGGAATTCTGGGAGCGCGTCCAGTACCTGGATCGCAACGGCACCCAGGAGGACCCGGAGTTCCACTGCAAGCCGTCCGGCGTGCCGCGCATGGGACCGCCCAGCAAGATCGTCCAGACGCCGACCGAGCTGATCCTGCTCTACGCGCAGGGAAACATCTTCCGCGTCATCCCGATCGACGGCCGTCCGCACGACCCGATCAAGTCGCAGGACACGACGTGGTACGGCGACGCGGTGGGCAAGTGGGACGGCGACACGATGGTCATCGACATCGTCGGCTTCAACGACGAGAGCTGGATCGAGTGGCCCGGCTGGTTCCACAGCAACAACATGCACGTCACGGAGAAGCTCACGCGCACCGGCGACACGCTGAAGTGGGAAGCCATCGTGGACGACCCGGACGTGCTCACCGAGCCGTATCACGTGCGGTCGCGGACGCTGCGGCTGAACCCGAACGCAAAGGCGACCCTCACCGAGGACCTGCCGTGCGAGGAACGGGACAGCCAGCACATGGTCACGCACGAGCGCGGGTAGACGGCCGGGATCCGGGATCGGGATCCAGGGTCCGACCGCAGCAGACACAGGCCGGGTCCTTTTCGGACCCGGCTTTTGTGTTTAGGGATGCAACGACACCGATGGAAGACTTCCTCTTACGGCTGCAGGAGAGCGACTTCGGGGTGTGGGTCTCGTCGGCGCCCACGCTGCTCGCCTATCCGACGATCCTGATGCTCCACACGGTCGGCCTCGCGATGGTCGTCGGGCCGGCGTGGGTGCTCGACGTCAGGCTGCTCGGCTACGGCGCGCGGCTGCCGGTCGAGACGCTGCGCGGCGCGTTCCGCATCATGTGGATCGGCTTTTTCATCAACGCGTCGACGGGCATCGCGCTCTTCGTCTCCGAGGCGGACGACAAGGGGCTGCGGTGGATCTTCTGGGTGAAGCTGGCGTCAATCGCGGTCGCGCTCGTCGTGACGAGCCGCCTGCGCCAGGCGGTGTTCGGCGGCGCGGTGGCGCCGGACGTCGCGACGCCTCGCGCGCGCAGCCTGGCGAAAGCCTCGCTCGTGCTGTGGCTGGTCGCCATCACGGCCGGCCGCCTGATGGCGTACGTGAAATAGGAACGTAGAGGCGGACCTTTCCGCCTCCGCTAAAGCTACGGCGGACCCACCGTAGCCTTGGCGGAGGTGGGCAGGTCCGCCTGGAGACCAGCATGTTTCTTCCGTTCGCGAGCTGGCTGCACAACACGTCGATCTCGCTCGCGCTGCAGCGCCAGGTCGCCTGGCTGTGGCCCTTCTGCGAGACGCTCCACTTCGCCGGGCTCGCGCTGCTCCTCGGCGTGGCCGGGATGTTCGACCTGCGCCTGATGGGGTTCATGAAGCGCGTGCCGATCAGCGTGGTGAAGGACTTCATGCCGTGGGCGCTCGTCGGCTTCACGCTGAACCTGATGACGGGCGTCATCTTCGTCGTCTCGCAGCCGGCGCAATACTTCGGCAACCCGACGTGGTGGCTGAAGGTGACGTTCCTCATCATCGCCGGGCTGAACGCGTTCATCTTCGAGACCGCGTACGGCCGCCGGGCCGCCGCGCTGCCGGCCGGCGAGGACACGCCGACGGCGCTCAAGATCATCGCGGCGGTCTCGCTCATCTCCTGGGCCGGAGTATTGTGGGCGGGGCGGATGTTGCCGTTTCTCGGGGCGGGTGTCGGCGCGGGACTTTAGGGTTACACTTTTCATTCTTCGGGGGTTACAGATGACGCAGGTCGTGATGCGCCACGGCGGACCTGCCCGCCTTCGCCAAGGCTACGGCGGGTCCGCCATAGCTTTAGCGGAGGCGGAAAGGTTCGCCACGCGTACGGTGGCGGCGTTGGCGGTAGCCGCCCTCACTGCATTGGTTTCGCTGCACGCCGCGCCCCAGTACGGTGCCCCCCCGCAGGGTGCCCGGGCCTTTCCAGCACAGTGGGATCCGAAGCTTGGAATTCACGTGACTTGAAGTCGCGGC
>JADMIO011011130.1_pt1 | contig 33133 bp, 29 predicted proteins | sample 8958161 | NCBI WGS metagenome assembly JADMIO01 (sample SAMN16585339, study PRJNA669376) | soil metagenome | isolation source: Crop rotation soil | place: USA: Cullars Rotation, Alabama | collected 2011 | reverse complement strand
GCCGCGACTTCAAGTCACGTGAATTCCAAGCTTCGGATCCCACTGTGCTGGAAAGACGTATACGATCGGTTCGTAGGAGAGCATCTTAAAGAGAGTGGCCACAAGGTCGCATACTTCATGATCGACGCTCTACGGTATGAGCTGGGAGTGGCGCTGGAGAAGTCAATCTCGGAAGATGGACCAGTGCTACTTCACACGGCCTTTGCCCAAGCTCCCACAATCACACCTGTCGGCATGGCGAGTCTTCTACCTGGAGCAAAGTCAGATTTGTTTTTAGATTGCGTTGGAGATGCGCTCGTACCAAAACTGACCGGGGCCGTCGTGAGTAACGTGAACCAGCGAATGGATGTCTTTCGCAAGCGACTGGGTGATCGATTCGATGAAATGACACTCAACGAGTTTATCCGAGCAAAAGTAAAGTTACCGAAGACCGTTGATCTGCTTGTGCTTCGCAGCACTGAAATTGATAGCCAGCTCGAAAACAATCCGGAAACCACCTTGGAATTGATTCCAGGCATATTGAGAATGATTCGCGTTGCATTGAACAAGCTACGAGATTTAGGTTTTCATCAGGCGGTAATTGCAACTGATCATGGCTTCTTCCTGAATGCCCACGCTGAAGCGGGCGATGTTTGCGCAAAGCCGCAGGGCAACTGGCCGGTGCTTGCTCATGACCGCATAATGTTAGGTGACGGAGTTGGCGATAGCCACAGTTTCGTACTTTCAGCCGACAAACTCGGCATCAAAGGTGCGTTCTCTCAGTGCGCCGGTCCTAAGAGTATGGCGCCTTATCGGGCAGGACACCTTTACTTTCACGGCGGACTGTCATTATCAGAAGCGGTGCTCCCTGTCCTCGTCGCGCGTTTAGAACGGGTCCGCAAAGCTGAAAAACGAACGTTCCAGGTGGAGCTCACATATAAAGGTGGAGCTAAAAAGATTACGACGAGAATACCGGTCTTCGAGATCGAGTTGTTTTCTGAAAATTTGTTCTCACAACTATCTGAAGTCGAGATTCTGTTGGAAGCACAGGATGACAAGGGCAATGTTGTGGGAGAACCAAAACCCGGAGGCGATGTAAACCCTGCCTCGCGGACAATCATTTTGGTAGCCAACGAAAGGAAACAGATTGCTTTGCGCATGGATCCCGACTTCGAAGGCAAATTTAGTGTTAGAGCGCTCGATGCGACAACTCTTGCAACGTTCAATCAACTAAAGTTAGAGACTGATTATCTGCAATAAGAATATGAATGCATTGGACGAAAAGATTAACTCTGTCTTTCCGGGGAAAGTAGTCTGGAAAGAACTCCTGCATAGGATAAAAAAGGGGACGAATGTACCCACGTTCGTTTTAGAGTTCCTGCTCGCCAAGTATTGTGCAAGCAACGATCCGGCTGAAATCGAAGCGGGCATGGATGCGGTTTTGGCAACGTTACAGGACAACTACGTAAGGCCTGACGAGGCGAATGCGGCTCAGTCGAAAGTGGCTACAAAGGGGAAGCATCGCTTTATAGACAAGGTGCATGTCCGATACGTCGAGAAAGAAAAACGACATTGGGCGGCGCTTGAGAATTTCAATTCACAGCGGATCGCGATCTCGGAAAAGTTTTATAAGGACAATGATCGTTTGTTGGAGGGTGGTGTTTGGGCAGAAGTGACAGTCGCTCACAATCCAATTGATGATGATGATTATGCATTTTATGTCGAAGATTTTCGTCCGGTTCAACTCAGTCGCTTTGACTTCGCCCAGTACTGTGAAGGTCGGCTGGCTTTCTCTCGCGATGAATGGCTGGATGTGATCTTGCGATCTGTTGGATTGGATCCGTCGAATCTTTCACAACGCGTTAAGTTCCATTTCATCGCTCGTCTCGCGCCACTAGCTGAACCAAATTTCAGCTTCGTTGAACTGGGTCCAAGAGGCACAGGAAAGTCTTACTTCTACAGCGAGTTCTCTCCTTACGGAACTCTCATTAGCGGAGGCCAGGCTACCAAGGCTACGCTTTTCTACAACAACGCTCGCGGTCGGGTAGGTTTAGTAGGTTTTTGGGATACAGTTGCATTCGATGAGGTGGCGGGCATCAAAATCCGAGATCCCGATACGATTCAGATCATGAAGGACTTCATGGCGAATGGTCGTTTCTCTCGTGGAGTGGAAGTTATAGCCGACGCTAGCCTTGCATTTGTCGGGAATATCGATCTCTCAATCGAACAGTTAGTCAACTCGACTGAGTATGACTTGTTCCAACCGCTGCCTTATGAGTTTGATCTTGCAGTGATGGATCGCTTTGCTTGTTATTTACCTGGATGGGAAATGCCAAAGACGAGTAGCAATTCACTAACACGAGACTTTGGGTTTATAACCGACTATCTAGCTGAAGCTTTTCACTACTCGTTCCAGCACACAAATCGGTACGAAGAAATAAACAAACAAATCAAACTCGGGCGGGATATTGAAGGACGCGATGAAAAAGCCATTAAGAAAACTGTTTGTGCGTTTTTGAAGATTCTACATCCACAAGGCAAAGCGACCGATAGTGAATTCGAGGAATATGTCGCCTACGCCGTCGAATGTCGCCGCCGCATCAAGGAACAGATGAACAAGCGTAAGCCTGATGTCGAATTCGCGAAAATAAACCTCTCGTATGTGAACGCCTTGGGCCAGGAGGTTGTCGTTCACTGCCCAGAATCCATCAATGCGCCCGCAACACAAAGCCCTACGCGAAAAGCGCTCTTTGGAATGGGCACGCAAGCCACCAAAAAGAAAACCTCACTAGCAAAAGCGACTGATGCAGTGCCTACTGCTGTTGCGGGTACTTCGGTTTCGAACGATGCTGTCGTGTTGTCTGAAGAGGAGCAGCCACTGGAGAAGCATTTCACTATTTTGTACGGGGAGACCGGTCATAGTTATGAGTCAATTCTCAAACCGTACTTGAACGGTGCCACTGAGGTAACAATTGAAGATCCTTACATTCGGGCTATTCACCAGATACAGAATGTAGTTCGTCTGACAGAAACATTAGTGCGCTTTGGCACTATCAAACGGATAAATCTCATCACGAGCTACGACGACAGCACTCAACTCCTGGATCTGCAGGAGAAGTTAGCTGATCTAAAGCAAAGTCTACTCGAACTGGATGTTGTTCTGGACGTGCAGTTGAATCCGAATATGCACGACCGGGAAATAAGGTTTAACAATGGCTGGGTGATTAAGATTGGACGCGGTTTGGATTTCTATCAGAGGCCCAGCAGTTGGTATGAAGTAGGCGCGATGGATCTCAGCTTAAGGAAGTGTTTAGAAACAAAAGTGGATATCTTCAAAGACTCAAGTGGGTCGAATTAGCCAAAGCTGAGTCACGGCAGCCCCAACGATCTTAGAATCACATTGCCGGCCGTTTTGATTGTGTCCGTCAAGTGTGAGTTGGTTCGCCAGGATCTCGCCTTATCAAAATTCACATAACAATTCTTATAGTTAAGTAAGGTTCGTTATAGGCAAAGAACGCGAGGATAGCGTTTTTCTTGAGAATTCTCTGAATTCGGGGTTGGCCCCTTCGTTGCACTTAGGTGACTGCGGAGGACAACCCGATGAACACCCGACCAGAAACCTACCGCAAGAATCACCTATCAAAAACCGATTACCTCGCCGGCATTCAGTGCGACAAGCAGCTATGGCTGAGAGTCAACGAACCTAATGCCAACGAGCTTCAGCCGAGTGATGATCAAAAAGCGTTATTCGAGCAAGGCAGAAGAGTTGGCGAACTGGCTCGCACACATGTTCCAGGTGGAACACTAATCGACTTTCCATATTACGCATTAGATGAAAGGCTGCGCGCTACCAAGCATGCACTTGAAGCAGGTTGCGACGTTATCTACGAAGCTGCGTTTGCTTTCGATAAGCAGTTCGTGGCCATAGACATTCTCGAACGAGTATCAGATGGATTCATCGTGACTGAGGTTAAGTCGTCGACAAAGGTGAAGCCAGAGCATCTGGAGGAGGTCGCGCTTCAGGCCTTCGTTCTTGAGCAAAACGGCTTAACAATTTCGAGACTACAGGTGATGCACATAAACAGAGAGTGCACTTATCCTGACCTCGAAAACCTCTTCATCACGCAGGACGTTTCTGCAAAGGTCACACCGCTGGTTCAACAGGCACAGAAAAGAATAGAAGCGCAAGTCGAAGTGATAGCTGGGTTACTTCCAGTCGTCAATATTGGTCCACATTGTTCAGGGCCCTATGAGTGCTCGTTCAAAGCTCGTTGCTGGGCCGACGTGCCATCCCATCACGTGACGACTCTTTACAGAGTTCAGCAGAAGAAAGCCTTTGAACTTGTCGACCGAGGTTTCTGCACCATCCCTGAGCTTCCAAACGATCTTAGTCTCAGCCAAATCGCTGAGAGACAACGAAAAGCAGTCGTCGAAAACAACCTAATCATCGAGCCCACGCTTAAAAACGCTCTCAGCGATTTGCCCGAGTCAATCGGTTTCTTAGATTTCGAAACCGTGGGGCTCGCAATACCTGTGTGGACCGGATGTCGACCATACGACCCGGTACCGGTCCAGTTCAGCTTCTGCAAGCTCGAACCTAATGGAGAGTTAACCCAGTTTGAGTGGTTGGCCGATGGAGCGGGGGATCCCAGAGAGAGAATAGCTCTTGCTCTAATCGATGCCTGTCGCGGAGTCGAAAAGATTGCAGCTTACAATGCATCATTTGAGTTACGGTGCCTTCAACATTTAGCCAACGCCCTTCCGCATCTCGCAGTCGAACTGGAAGAAATCAGTTCGCGAATTACTGATTTGCTTCCAATTGTTCGTGAGCATGTCTACCACCCCGAGTTCTATGGCAGCTTTGGATTGAAAGACGTATTACCAGCGATAACCGGTGAGGACACGTACCAAAAGCTTCGGGTCGCTGATGGAACGGCGGCAAGTTGGTTGCTGCAGAGACTTCTGTTTGAACCTGAGCGGTTTTCGTCCGAGACGGGATTCCGCCTTAGACAAGATCTGCTCGACTACTGTCGCACGGATACTATCGGCCTGTTTAAGCTTCTTAAGAAGCTTAAAGAAATGGCAGCCACTTCCGTAGTGGAACAGGAGCTAGTGGCGCTGTGCGTCCACTGACTACTGCGTCGCCACCTTGACTTGTGGCCAATGTTTGTGAAGAATCGGCACCATACCCGGGCCTCAATCCCTGTCCGGAGTACTGCTGCACTTTTCAGTTATCCCGCATGCCGCTCGATGGATCCTGCAAGCACACTTTAGGCAAGCGACCATGGGCATTGCGCAAGCCGTAAAGCCTTGTCATTACAAATCCGCCCAGACAATGCAATGCCAGTTCTTCATGGAGAAAATTATCTATTTACGTGAAGAACGACTTCCAAGGTTCTAAAATGGATTTAGCCGGCATAACTCAGATGTTCGGCCGAAAGATCTGTCAAGACCCTCCAGTGTTTGGCTTCATCAGGTCGATTTGTTTCAAGCCAACGTCTTTCCGCTCGCGTGAGTGAGGCGTTGCATAGGGTATCTTCCAGAAATAATCGGGACGGTTCCAAGACTCGCTCCTGCTTACGAAGAAGTTCGACCTTATTTTTCTCTCCACGTCTTTCCGCAACTCTACGCGCCACGCATGTAACCAAGCCGAGCCTATTTTGTAGGTCCCTTGCTTTGGCAGCGCTGACGAGTGAATCCCAATCTAGATCTGGATACTGTAGCAATAGCCAAGGCAAAGCTTCTGCAACACGACTCTCAAGACATTTCGCACTTAATGCCGAAAGCAAAACTTCTCCGGGATTCTTCTTTTTGCGTTTTGATTTTAGATATGCAAAACCTGGATATCCCAGAGATGCAAGGTCCATAGCGAGAGTGTTCGTATCCTTCGGCTGCACGGTTTCCCAGCTTGCTTCGACCGGCAGGGTTGTCGCAGATAGTCCAAAGGCGGAGGCAGCCTTGCGAGCCAATTTCTTGGACACTGGTCGCGCTCCCCTCTCCATAAGAGAAAGGTAAGGTTGAGACACATGAAGCCTCGTAGCGGCTTCGTCTTGCGTCCAACCTTTTTCTTCCCTACCAAATTTGAGGTCCTTTCCTGTCATGACTCTCCGGGCCGATCATATTACAACTGTTGTAATAATTTCAAGTTACCCGACTCCAACGTTATAACCACGTCGATACGACCTGCAGACCGTGTGAGGTTCAGCAAGCGCTGGCTGAGTGATCCGCTGAGATTTCGCAGCGGTCTAGTCATGCGATCGCTTCAAGGTACGGTCGCATTACGTTGGCAACCCGGCAGATTTTTGCGTAATTCCAGAGATCATCAATCCTGCACCTGCGGTTACGACGACATTCGCGCAGTGCCTCGATTGCAACATCTAGACCGATCTTGTTGCGGTACTTGAAACAATCGGCGACGGTCTTCGCAGGACAATACAGTCTCACCGTCACACCGTCGATCCTGTGGGTCTCAACACCTGAAGAGAATGCTGCCTGGGAGAATCTCATCACCCGAAGTTGGGGCGTATCAACACGGGGTAGACCGGCTTTTCGATCAAGCGCGATCCAAACTTCGAAAGGACTCTGCGTCCCAATGTCATGGAAACGAAGTGCCGAGAGTAGACAGATAATTCCTCGTGGTACCTTTTTGGCTACTTCGGCCTGAGAGAAGTTGGCGGAGATGCTGGCGTTCGGAAGCATGTAAACGCCGCGCCCCATTCGCACCAGCAGGCCTCGTTGATAAAGGCGTCTTAGATGTTCCGGGTGGATACCCTTTTCGCTGAGCTCGTGTACCCGCAGGATTTTCACCTTACGCGCCAGATCGAGAACCTGCTCTTCTTTAGTAATCTCCTTAGGCATGTGTAAAAGTATAGTCATTTATCGAAAAGTGCGGAAACTATTACACCAAGGAAAGGATCGAACCTCTTTGCTCTCTGCCTGATTTGTGCTTTCCCGTCAGGTCAACTCCGACTTACGAACCCACCGCTTGAATCTGCCGTCTGGTCTAATTACACTCTGAGCGGCTTCCCACCCACCAAGACGCTTCTAAAAGCTTTGCAAAATATCTCGAACAGTGCCGGAGAGGACTGTTTGCGGAGGTGTTTGCCGGTGCTACTAGTCCAGGCGATCGACGAGTTCTTCAATGGATATTTTTCAACCCATGAGCGAAGCGCGAAAACTAGAATTGCCTATCGCTCTGATCTCGACCAAGTGGCTGCTCACGCGGGAAATGACTTTGCCCTTGTCTCTTTGGACGCGTCGTTCATAGAAAACTGGGCAGCAAACTTGCGGTTGCGGAATTATTCGCCTGCTTCGATGCGACGAAAAATGGTTGTTTTAAAAGTCTTTTGCTCCTATTGGTTGAGGAAGGGTGTGCTCAACGAATCCCCTTTCTGGCGAGTAAAGCTAAGTTTTGGAAGAATTGCCCAACTCCCACGATCGTTAAGCGAGACCGAGATCCGTGGCTTGCTCGTTCAGGCGAAACAGAGTCATTCCGCAGCAAATGTTCCACGCAAACGAGCAGTATTGGCCAAAGGGAATACGCAGAGAGGCCTCCTAAACAACTACCGTCCGTTACGTAACTTGGCACTCGTCGACTTGCTTTTCGCAACAGGCATGCGCGTGGGTGAAGTCTCGGGGCTTAACTTAGAAGACTTTGGCGTCTCAGAATCAGTCTTTCGAGTCAAAGGCAAAGGTGGACGGGACCGCTTGGCGTTTTTAGTGGATGAGCAGAGCCGCCGCATACAACAAGAGCATCTCGAATTGCGTTCTGGTATTACTTCGAGCAGTCAGGCTTTGTTTCTGAATGCGTCGGGTGCACGACTGTCAACTCAGGGCATTGCGAATATCATTGCTCAATTTCGGAAAGACGCAGGAATCGAAAGGCATATCACCCCACATATGCTGCGACATACTGTAGCAACTCTCCTGCTGCGCAATGGCGCAGACATTAGAGTGGTCCAAGAATTCCTGGGACATGCGTCGATCGCAACAACACAACGCTACACCCATATAACGAAGGACCATTTGGTCCAAGTTCTGCGCGAGCGTCATCCTTCCTTGCTGCTTAGGTCTATCTCGTAGCCTTGGATTGGGCGTGAGACCCACGGCGTACGCGACAAGCGAAGATCGGTGATCGTTTGAGGAACTCTAAGGACCATGTCAAACTCGTTAGCCTGGTTCCTGCGCTTCAGAAACCCTCGTTTCAGCGCTTGTTGACGGTTTCATCGGTGGTCATTTGCGTGGTCAAGCTTTCAACGAGTCCGCAGGACGAGTGCTTTAAGAAAGCTTGACCACGCAAATGACCACCGTAGACTGTCACGAGCGCTGAAGCGGCACGTCCCGGATCAAGACGGAACAACAACAAGTCTTCAAAATACCTTCATACTGGGCGACGGAGTTTATGAGGAGCATGATGACATCCAAAGCCCTTCGAACGAATCCATCACAAGTGGCAAATCATACTTGTTCGATTCAGTTCAATAAAGTCGAAGGTCTTGAACGATTCGGCTAACTGCGCAATGTTCAGCTGAAACAATCTTAACAGCTCATCGTTTCCGATGTTACCCGTGGACACAAGCAACAACTTCCACGGTTCGTGTCTCAACAGGAATGACTCAACAAAGTCAGAGTCCTTCGTAACGACAACGCACTGTTCTGTTGACGAGAACTTGATCAGTGTTTGATCGGTTGTCCTATTGCCGTCAGGAAGATCGAGCGTGTGTATTGTTTCAAATCCTGCCGCGCGTAACTGGTGAGCGAGACGTCGTGGAAGTTGAGCGTCAATTAGAAGCTTCATGCCACGATTGGCTCAATACGCTTTATTTGGCTGAGTTGCCTGGCGAAGTCCAATGCTGCGAGGATATCCTCTCGCTCCAGATCTTCGTAGTCAGCGAGGATCTCGTCAACAGCCATTCCGGAGCTTAATAACTCGAGAATAGATTCAACGGTATATCGGAGGCCGCGAATCGTTGGCTTACCGTGGCAAATCTCCGGATTCATTGTGATGCGTTCACTAAGGTTCATATATGCACTCCGATTTGGAATTCTAGCATAGAGTAACCAGCGCGCCCCCTAAAAGGAAATCGTCGATTTTGCGGTTGTTTGCGCGATTTCCGATGAGGGTATTTCGATTGATTTACCGGGCAAATCGCAATCCCATTGACTTTTGTCCGGTCTAGAACTATGTTGCGTGGCGACTTAAACCGAGGCTGACCTCTGCGGGCCTTTTTCGTCCTTGCATACTGGCCTTTTGCTCAGTCTCGTAAATCAGTTTGAATAACTAAGAATTATCCTGATGACTGTGCCCTGGAACAGGATCTCCCCTTATGTCTTTGAACAATTAGCTCTCGAATACGCCAAATCCGAGTTTCCGCGACACAACTGGATGCCTACGCCTCGAAGTGGAGACGGAAATCGTGATGCTGAAGCAGTAAGCAACGATTGGGTTCTGAATCAGGTTGTCGAATATCAGCATTGGTTGGAAGCAAAATTTCATCATAAGAGCGGTGCTCCTTCACGATCTCAACTAGATCCGACACTGGTATCCGGTTTAATCGATCCAAGCGTAAGGGCAATTCTTTTCGTTACGAATGGCCGCATCCCTAACTCATACATGATTCGGGCCGACCGCGCCTTTGCGAGACCTCCAGATCGGTTTGTGGAGTTTCGTGAGGGTCAAGATCTAGCACGCTGGTTATCTCAGAACGACACTATCTCGTTCCGATACTTCGGATCAACCATCAATGGCAAGGTCTTGTTAGATCGACCACGGCTTGAAATATCGTCAATAGCTATTCTGGATATCAACGATTATCGTCGTGCGTTGTATCGCCCGCTTTCAAGGCTCATCGTAGGACGTGAGTACCTATTACATCTAATTCTCCGAAATTCAGAGCCTATGAACCTGGAGGTTAATCTGAGCTCGGATTCTCCTCTCTTAATTTCTCGAGTTCATAGCAATAATCGACTGCGAGTTCCCAACGGAACCAGCAGCCATTGCGTTCGTGTCAAAACACGGCAGCTTGGTATCTTTGAAGAACTGAACGTTGCTTTCAAGGGCCACGGCCTCCTTTCCACTGAGGTTCTGCGAAAGCGCCTGACCATTCGAGAAGATTCAACGCTTCAGCTTGTTTTCGGCGCACAAGCAAAAGTCGCGTCTGAGATCAAGCAATTACTTCGAAGCCTTCGTAAGGGCTCAAACGCAATCTGTTGTCTATTTGGCAAGGGCGGCGTTGGAAAGACGCATGTCCTTGACTCACTGGAATTGGATCTCGACCTAAGAACTGACTTTTTGCGGGTAACGTTCAGCGGTCAACAAGCGGAGGATGCGCGACTACTCTGTCAACTTATTCTATTTCTTCATTTTGGACCATTTGGTTTACAGCTGAATGCGCTCGATCATTCATTGATCTCGTCGACGCAGCAAGTCATGTTTTTTGGACCTAAACTGTTAGGACGCCTGATCAGTGCTATTTCGGATTCTGCTGAAGCAAGATCGTTGGTGGAGGACTTAGCACAGAATCGGGATATCAGACCTGTCGGTACTTCTACAGTAGATCCACAACCCGCCGGAACACCGGTCGTATTGGTAGCCGACGATATTCACAAGCTATCGGGATCAACCGCTTCTGTAATGTCGCGATTGCTGAAGGATCATTTCGATGGGGAACATTATTCAATGTTGCTATTGAGTGCCAGAGGTGAAGAGTTTCATGATACCACTCTCCTCGGGACCATAAACGATTGCTCAATATACTCCGTCGAGCTCTCGAAACCTACGTCGATCGAGGTTTCGTCGAACATAGAAGTCCTGCTTGGTCGAGACTGTCCGAGTGGCTTTTTGTCGGCACTGTCTTCGATCCCCTACACAACTCTAAACATCGTCAATCTTCTTTCTGATTTGCGTACGAGAGAACAAAGGTTGACTGAACCGGTCCTCCGCCAGGCCCTTGAGCAGTGGACCGGCGCTGCTAGAATCGGTAAAGACAAAGTCATTCTCGGGCGACTCACTCAAGCAAGACCGCTCTTTCCTCTCCTCGATGTGGTTTATTCGGTAAGGATTGGTGTACCGATTGAGCTACTCATAGCGAAGTTTGGAGCGCGCGCTGTTAATAAGGCCGCCGGTCTGGAACTCATCCGGCTGAATTCAGACCAGATGGCAATGCCTTTTCATGATCTCACCTACGATACTTATACCGAGCTGCGCGGCAATGTTGATACCCACAGCGTAGGGATGTTCCTAGCAAAATCGCTGGCGAAGAAAACAATACAACCCGATCGTGCATTGCCCGCTCTCCTTAGATGTGGGCCTTCGTTTGAAAGTGCATACCTCAGCGCAGCGTTAAATTATCGAGACTCGTTCATACAGGTTGGGAGATTTGGTCCGGCACTGAACGTGGCGAGGTCGATTGTTTCTGTTTTCGAGCGAAGGTTTGCTAAAGAAATCGATAGTCAAAAGAGCTTGGCGGAGTCGTGGTTCGTATATGCGGATTGCCTCGATCACTGTTCGACCGGCGACGAGTGTCGAATCTATTTCGAAAAAGCAAGGGGTGATTTGGACTGCAAGTGGTCGTCACCCAATGGTAATGGCATTCACTTTGAAGCCGAAGCCGAGCTATTCAACCTCAGATTCTGGGATCTGGAGGTTGATCAGTTCTCGCATCTGAAGAAGTTCGTTGCCAAGCTCAAGCTAACTCTGGAAGAAGTTCCTGAAATGCGTCAAGACCGCCGATTTGTTCGCGCTTATCTTGCTGCCCTCAACAGACTTATGACGTTTTCACTGCTACTTGACAAGTCTGCATTAGACTTGCGCCGGCAAAATCTTTACCAGGCGAAAGAGTTCGGAATGGAGAACTACTTTGGCTTTGCTCTCGTGGACTATGCAAAGGGGACGTACCATCTTAATCCGACGCAGGCGCTGAAGGAACTCAATGAGGGAAACCGGATCTTTGACCAATTAGGTTCAGAGCATCGTCGAATGCTCACAAGTCGGACAGAAATTGCATTCATCGAAGCAAGATTGGGACTAGGTCAGATCAATTCGCTAGTGCGTGCCGGACAATCGCTGTTAGAAGAAGGACTGTGGCCAGAATACCTCAATTCATGCCTGAAGTGGACGGCGCTTTTGTTGGTTCGAGGAGACGTTGAGGGCGCTCTCAGCCAACTTAGCGAATTCTACCAACGACGCTCGTCGGCGGCCGATGATACTCGTCGTATTTTCCTTCTAGCCAATCTTGAAGGGGCAGCGGCATTCCTGAAAGGTGAACAGCAAGCGGCGCTGGATTGGACCATCGAACATCAAAAAGTTGTGACCAACCTCGGTTCTTCTTATCGCGCCTCTCCTAGACATAATCTATCCATTTGCAAAAAACTCACTAATTCGCGGTCGGTCGGATGGTATCAGCAAGGCGCGGAACCCTCTGAACAACAATTCTTGCTTGATCCTAGGATTTGGTAGCAAATTCAGCAGAGCTCGGAGCCCGCTAGAAGATTGCCGTGAAGATCAATCACTAGATCTCCTTTCGACTGGCGCGCACGGAACCATTCCCGGTTATTAGCAAGTTGTTCAAAGTGATCGGAAAAGAACAGAATTGAACCCGGATAATCGAGAACCGAGTGAGAAAGGTTGTCGTAGAGACAGATGTTTTCTTCAAACCGGTCGGGTAACGCCATTGTGGATTGAACTCGCAGATGCAGTCGTTCAATCGCATTTCGCCATGTGCTGGTGGATCCGCAGTTGATGGCAAGGTAGTCAAATCGCTGGAGTTGAGGCGTTAGCTGTTGCCGCAAGATGTCTTCGAGGTCATTCTTGATTCGACTTCCCCACTTGGCCCAAAAGTAAGCTGCCTGTTGAGTCTCATCAAGAAGATAATGCCTTCGTCCTCCACCTCTCACATGGAAAGCCTGGGCAGTGGGATTGTAAACGCAACGCATGCCTGCATGAGTCAAACGCAATGTTAACTCCATGCCCTCCCACGCATTGAAGAAAAATTCGTCGAAACCACCAAATTTCTCGAATACTTCACGGCGGATCGCATAAAACGCGGAAGTCAAAGCCTGGCGTTCCTGTCTTGTTTGAACTAGTCGATTATCGACTTGGCAGCCCTCCAGAGCATGAAAGTTCAGATAGTCGTGAAAGATGTGACCGGTGCTTTGAACACGATTTGTCTGAGGATAGATGAGCAAGCCTTGAGTGGCGCCGACGCTCGGGTCATTCCTAACTTCATCGCCCAGTATTTGTAATGCACCTGTCTGCGGAAACACGTCAGTGTTTATAAAAAGCAGGACCTCCTTACGCGCCTTGCTGGCAGCAAGGTTGCACGCCCGGCCATATCCGAGCTTCTCGCGAAGTAACATCAGTCGGACCAAATCTGAATGCTTAGCCAGACGTTTCAGACTCTTAAGCACACGGGAATCCCAGCAGGCATCGGAAACAATGATTAGCTCGTCTTCGCCGGGGCGCAGAAAGGGTAAGAGATTAGTAAAAAAATACGTAAGTAATTCGGGGCGATTATCGACGGGAACTATGGTGGAAAGGCCCATAATAATTCTTAGTTATCAATATCTCCGGCTTTCCCCGGTCCGCACTACTTGCCGACACTTGGGCCAACCTGACGCCCAATATTCCCTCCGCACCAAAAATGAGAAATCTCCAAAAAGTGGTGAGGGTTATTGCGGGAATATGCCGGAGAAAAGAAGGGGTTGATGCTGCAATTGATTCGGTTCAGCCTACGGAGACAGTTCTATTAGAATTGAAAATCCGTCAATGAAACGTCGGCACTAATGCATATCTGCCAAATTCTTTGTTGAGTAGAAATAAGTGAAAACTATCGGCCTAAAAATGAGGAAAATTGCTGAGAATACAGTTTACTCAAACATCTAGTAATCGCTTCCCATGTACTATGGCTGCAATCGTGACTCCTCCATCGTCGATCCGGTAAACCACGCGATAACTGTAAGCAAACCACTCACGAATATTTTCATCACCTAACTCAGGAACGATACGACCAGCAAAGGGAAAGCGGGAGAGATTGCGCGTGGTATTGAGGATTGTCTTCACAACCGTTGCCGCATAGGCACTGGAGTCGGCGGCGATGTATTGTGCGATCGCTTCAAGATCCTCAATCGCGCGCGGTGACCATGCTACTCGGTGAGCCATTTACCAAACCGCTGCTCGACTTCTTCTTGAGGAATTGCGCCCTGCGAATCGGCCACTTCTAGCCCATTGCGAACCTTTTCAATCACGTACAAGTGATACTGTATGTCTTCCAATGAACAGTCGTCTGGCAATTTGGTTAGAAGCGCGTGGACTTCATCTTTAGCGGTACTCATACTTGGGAATTTACCACAGAATTAATAACGAAGCACCGGACACCCGTTGAGCGCGGACCGCGGAGTGGCCGAATGCGCAATCAAACTGATTACTCGATCGGGAGGTACGCATTTAAGTCATTGGCTTTTTCCGAATCTATCGCACTAGAATCGCACCACCCCGAAGAGCGTGAGAAAGTAACAAGTGGACTACGAAACCGATCTGCATAGCGAGTTGGAAAATGCCCAAGCCGAATGTGCCCGGCTGCGGGAAGAAAATACACGGCTCAGAGAACGACTTTTGACTCACGAGCAAGCGCAGTCCTTTGGCTACTCTACTGAGACGCCCTTAGACAACTCCCTACCCATCGCTAATTCTTCTGAGTCGAGAAAAGAGAGTTCGTCCGATATAGATTTAGTCACCAACCTATCAACACCGGATGCAAAGATCGCCTTGTTTCGAAAACTCTTTCGAGGACGAGACGATGTTTACGCAGTTCACTGGAAAGGACGAAACGGTCGATCCGGCTATTCACCTGCCGCGCCGCGCGAGCCAAACGACGCTTTCAAAACTCCAGATCATAAGAAGCGCACATACTTTTCTTTGACAGATGCAGTGATCCGAAACCATCTGCTCGGGAAGCAGACCGTTGGTATCTATCCCCTTTTGCTTGACGAAACGTGTTGGTTCCTTGCAATTGATTTCGATAAGCAGGCCTGGCAAACGGATGCCTCAGCCTTTATGACCACTTGCGAAAGGATCGGCCTGCCGGCAGTCCTGGAGCGATCGCGTTCCGGCAATGGAGGCCATGTCTGGCTTTTCTTTGAAAGTCCATTGTCAGCCTGCACCGCGCGCAAACTCGGTTGTTACCTGCTGACAACTACCATGGAGAGGCTACACTCGATTGGCCTCGACTCGTATGACCGTTTGTTTCCTAATCAGGACACTCTGCCTAAAGGCGGTTTTGGCAACCTCATCGCGCTGCCGCTGCAACGTGGTCCAAGAGAACATGGCAACAGTGTGTTCATCGATAACAACTTTCTGCCTTATGCCGATCAATGGGCATTCCTCTCGACAATAAGAAAGATAGCCGCTGACGACATCGAGACGATTCTTAATAAAGTCACGAGCAATGGCGCAATCATCGGAGTCCGAACAAGTTCAACTCATCCGGAAGCAATCGACGGTTCCTGGATGATGCCCACGCCGGACGAAAACGCTGATCCGGCAATTGTCGACCAATGGCCCGCTATGGTTCGCGCCACCCGAAGAAACCTCATCTATATTGAAAAACAAAACTTGTCTTCATCATTCCTCAATCGATTGATTCGTCTTGCGGCTTTTCAAAATCCGGAGTTCTATCGTGCTCAGGCGATGCGGCTTTCTACTTTCGGAAAGCCTCGCGTGATTAGTTGTGCCGAAGAGTTTCCGCACGACATTGCACTTCCGCGCGGCTCGCTGGATGACGCACTGGATCTGTTCGAGACTCACCGAATCCGCGCTGAAATCGACGACCAACGCTTCTCAGGCAACCCCATAGCCGTCTCATTTCATGGCAAACTCACCGGCTTGCAGATGAAAGCCGCACTGGCCTTGCTGGCTCATGACGAGGGCATACTTTGCGCCCCGACCGCGTTCGGAAAGACAGTGGTAGCCGCCTGGCTGTTAGCCAAAAGAAAAACGAATACTTTGATCCTCGTTCACCGGCGACATTTATTAGAGCAATGGAAGAACCGCCTTGAGTCGTTCCTTGAACTTTCTGAGAAGACGAAGATTGGGCAGATCGGTGGCGGCAGGAAATCGCACGGGCTGCAAATCGATATCGCCGTCATGCAAAGCCTGATCAGAAAGGGCGAGGTCAATAGCCTCGTGGGTGATTACGGGCAAGTCATTGTTGATGAATGTCATCACGTTTCTGCTTTTACTTTTGAACGCATACTCAGGCACGCTAAAGCTAAGTATGTTCTGGGTCTGACGGCGACGCCGATCAGGAAAGACGGTCATCACCCGATCATACTGATGCAGTGTGGTCCGATCCGGTTCAATTTGTCTGCGAAGAAGCTGGCTGCAACGCAAACTTTCGATCACGTTGTAACACCCCGCTTCACGCACTTCAGCGTACCGCCCGAATGGAGCGAGATCTCTATCCAGGACCTCTATACGGCCCTTGCTCTCGACGAACAACGCACAGATCAGGTTGTTTCCGACGTACTGGAAGCAGTTCGAGAGGGAAGATCTCCGCTTGTTCTAACTGAGCGAAAAGACCATCTCCGCACAATCGCTGAAAAGCTTGAGGGCCGTGTTGAAAACCTCTTTGTCCTGCGCGGTGGCGCCGGAAAGAAAACGCGTGACGACTTGTTCCAAAGGCTCAGTAACGTGTATCAGGAATCGGCCAGGGTAATTCTTGCTACCGGCAAGTACATAGGTGAAGGCTTCGATGACGCACGGCTGGATACGCTGTTTCTCGCGATGCCCATCTCATGGCGCGGGATTCTGCAACAGTATGTTGGTCGTTTGCATCGGGTGCATGAGAATAAGCGAGTGGTTCACGTCTATGATTACGTCGATTATCTTGTGCCTGTGCTGGCGCGGATGTACGACCGGCGCGTGAGCAGCTACAAATCAATCGGCTATGTCATCGACGAGTCCGCTAAAGTGCCAAAGCGCAGCTCTGACCTGGCGTTCGCCGAAATTGAACGGACCGCGATTCAAGCTGTGACCGACTATGAAAGCTCGCGCGGCTGGCAGGTGCAAACAGTTGAGGCACAAACGCGCGGCTTTGACCTGATTTCACTCAATGCGCGGATTGAGGATAGGCGCTCTAATGCGAAAGGGCTGTCTGACAGCGAGCGCCGGTTCATCGAAGTAAAAGGCCGAGCCCACCGCGGTCCGATTTCGCTGAGTGCCAATGAGTACAGTGCTGCAAAACGGCTCGGTACGAATTATTGGCTCTATGTTGTCTTTAACTGCGCGTCATCGCCTGAGATCTTGGCCATTCAGGATCCAGCGCGCCTCAATTGGAAACCGCTGTCGAAGATCGAACAGTATCAAGTCGGCGCGAGCGAGCTTCTTAAAACAGGGGCTGAAAGTTAAGCCTGCTAACTGGGGCTAAAAGTGAAGTCGTAGTTATTCCTCTACCCGACGTTGTGTTCGTTGCCATTTGGCATGTATAATCTTGCCAAATGGCAACAACAACTACACCCACAAGGACGAAAAAAAGGCAAAAGGCGGAACACCGGCGAGAGGCGGCAAAAGCTCTAACTCCGACTACACGAAGTGCGCGTCACGATTATGCAAGGCTGATCGGAGTAAAAGTCAAAAACCCGGTAGATCTAGTTAGGCATGTTGAAAAGGGATTGGCTTTCACTGCGGTGGAAGCACTCCAACAGCAGATGGATCTAGCGGCAAAGGAAATGGCCCAGTTGCTTGATATCAAGTTTAGAACTTTCCTTCGCAGAAAAGAGGCAGGCCGTTTACAACCAGCTGAATCCGATCGCGTTGTACGTACATCGAGATTATTCGCGCGCGCTCAAGATTTATTCGATGGTAATCAGGAGGCCGCGCGCGCGTGGTTAATGACGCCACAACGCGCATTAGGTGGGGCAGTCCCTCTAGAGATCGCAAAAACTGAAGTCGGAGCTCGCGAGGTTGAACAAATTATTGGACGGCTTGAACAGGGCGTCTTCACCTAAATGACCCGCGCCTGGAGAATCATAAAAAGCCGGTTCGCTGCAGATGCATTTAGCGGAGAGGGTGCGCGGCTTTATGGTGGCCGCTGGAACAGCCCCGGCATAGCTATGGTTTACACAGCGGGTTCTGTTTCCCTGGCTACATTGGAGTTACTTGTGCACTTAGATAACACTTTGGTGCTGCCCTCTTTCTCGGTCTGCCCCGTTGATTTCGATGATTCGCTTGTTGAATTACTCGACCCTGCCACCTTACCTTCCGACTGGAGTCAATCGCCTCCACCAACTTCGCTTAGAACTATTGGCGACGATTGGATCTCCAGAGGTTCATCAGTTGTACTGAGGGTGCCTAGTGCGGTCATCGAAAACGAAAACAATTACCTCATCAATCCGGCGCACACTGATTTTAAGAAATTAGTGATAGGCAGCATGGAAGCATTCAAGCTTGATCCTAGATTGACAACTTAAAGGCGATCAGACCAACTGACGAGTGTTTGAGAGGATCCGATTCTCGTGAGAAAGATCAGGGTATGGGATGTTCAAATTCTGCCGCGCGTAACTGGTGAGCGAGACGTCGTGTTTCCAGCATAGACCAACCAAGGCGCACCGGGTGACTAAAAACGTGTGGGGAATTTTGTGTCGGTTTTGAATGGAAATAGGTAGTAAAAGGCGTAAACTGGTGCACTCCAAACAGGCTGCGATCCGCGAAAAATGTTAGTAAATGTGGCCAAAACGTAATTGGCGCACCGTTGGCGCACTGTGTCATGACCTGTTTCATAACCCCAAGGTCGGCGGTTCGATCCCGCCCCCCGCTACCAATGTTTTCAATTACTTACGGCGGCCAGCGCACCTGGCCGCTTTTGCGTTGTGTCCAATTTGTGTCCACCCTCAGAATTCAGCATCACGGCTTCGACAGCCGCTCGCTTGTTTCTCTCAGTGGCTCGAACATAACGCGCTGTGGTCTGGATCTGTGAATGGCCCATGAGCGCCGCGATCGTGAAGGCGTCATATCCGGCCTCACCTAAACGTGTTCCGAATGTAGCCCGCAGATCGTGCCAGACCAGACCTTTGATTCCGGCGATCTTCAATGCGGTGCCAAAAGCCTTCTTAACTTCTTTGATGCGCGTCTTCGTTCGCTCATTGACGAACACATACTCTTGTCCGTTCGAGCGAGACTGCAACGCGAATAGAGTCTTGACGACTTCCGGGTTCATCGGAACCTCGCGATCCTTAGTCTTTGTCTTGGTCAGAATCAGCACCCGTCGTGAGAAGTCCACCCGATCCCAAGTAAGCCGCAACTGCTCGCTCTGCCGCATACCTGTACCGATAGCCACGATTACCAGCGGCTTCAAATGAGCGCGTGGCCCACTGAGTGCCGCCATTAGTCGCGGTTCTTCTTCCGGTAACAGATACCGATAGCGCTTGTTGTCGAGTTTGTACTTCTTGACTTTCTTGCATGGATTCGTATCCGTCACCTTATAGTCAATTGCGAGGTTGAAGATCTTACTCAACAGCGTAAGCTCGTGATTGACTGATGCAGGGCTGCGGACCTTTCCTCTCCGCGTGATTGATTCTCGTCGATCGCGTTTGAACTTCTCAATCAACAGCGGCGACATCTCACGGAAAGTTTTGGTGCCAAAATAGTCGCAGATGGTGCGGGCGCGAAATACGTCGTGTCTCCACGAACGCTTATTTGCTTTCGACCACGGCAGAAACGTTTTGCTAATGAAGTCAGCTAACCTCTCGCTGCCAAGATCGACCAGGCCAAACCGACCTTCAAAGATCTCCTGCTTGATCTTGCTCTCCGCTTGTTCTGCTTCCCATTTCGTGCTCGCCTCAGGGAGTGCTCCCCGGTAGCGCACGCGTCGCACTCGGAAGCGGTAATGCCAGTGCGACCCTCGTTTGTAAACAGACATTGTGTTCTCCTTGAGCGTTGCAGCCACCAAGAGAACGCGGCGGATGGTAGCAGCATCGATCCTGCAAGTCATTAATTATTTTCGCCGCGTCCACTCCAAGATTTCTTCGAGATCAAAGCGAAGAATGTTTGAGCCGGGCGGCTTGCGATAAGGGATGCGATCCTGCGCAACCATCTCGTAAATCGTTCGTGGTTTGACATTCAGTAGTTGAGCAACATCGGACACTTTAAGAAGCTGTGGCCGCTTGGCTGCTGTCGCTGAATCGATGCGTGTAGTCATTGCTAAAACCTCATCGGGGGTAAATAGTTGGTCATTAAAGAATCAGTCCGCCGAGATCGATTTCCGGGCCTTCAATCTCAAGCTCGGCGGCTTTTGTCGGTGCTGGAGTGGTGGGAGTTGGGGTTTGGGTTAAGCTGTGCTCGGTGGATGGTTGTTGCTGTGGTGCGAGTGGATCGCTTCTCAATTTATCGAGTTCTTTTCGTAGATCCAATAGGCTGTCTCTCGTGGCTTCAATCGCCGATTCCTTGTTTGTGCTTCGATTAAGTGTGTCGCGTAGGTTCTGCGCGGAGTCGGTATAAATCTGCGCATCGTGGCGTGCTCTGGAAATGGCAACGTAGGCCATGCGGTCGTTTACTAATTGCGCCGATTGCCGCGTATCAACGTTGACCAGAACGCGATCAAAAGTTAGCCCCTGCGATGTGTGGCTGGTGACGGCGTAGCCGTGATCGAAGTGGCGAAACTGCCGGAGGTCGAGACTCACATCGCGGTTGCTGTCGAGAGTGAGGCTTATTCGCTCCCCTTCGATTTTCGTGATCGTTCCGAGCTCGCCATTGGCGATCCGTTTCGCTCTATTTGGAGCGCGAAACTGCACGCGATCGCCCACGGCAAAGGCACGCTCGGCCTCGTTGTAAACACTCACGCCGGAAAGTCGTTTTGGGTCATAAATGAGCTTGCGGCCATTAGCAAAGCGAACCGTGATCTCGTTCTTCTCATGGTTGTTTGCGATGACCTTTGCATAGTCGCCCGGCTTCGTCTTGTAGACCTTGCTGGTGTGGTTATAGCGAATAACGTCCTCGCCGGGTCGGTAGGCATTGGCGAAGGTGCGTTCGGGGCCGGTCATATCCCGATTGACGTAAACCTTGATCTGATGATCGTCGCGGCTCACTTTTCCTTCGCGCTGTAGTTGTTTGTGGATGCGCAAATTGAGTTCAACGCGTTCGCGATTGGCTGGCGAAACCACGAGAGTCCCGACCGGATTCTGGCAGTAGTTCTTGGCTATCGCTTCGAAACGTTCCTGCTCATTCGCGATCTCGATAACCTTCCCTCGGCGGATAAGTTGGTCCACTGCTTCCGGTATTTTCCGGCGTGATAAATCGTTGACCGTTTTTCGCAGTTTGAGATTGCGCTGCCTGACGATCTCGCTTAGTTGCACGGTCGTCATGCCGTGCTCTTGAAACTGCTCAAATGGACGGCCAGCTTCCACGGCTTGATGCTGGCGCACGTCGCCGACCAGGAGCACTTTGTCTGCTATGGGATTGAGGCGGGCAAAGAATTTGTGGAGGTTCTTTGTGCTGGCGAGTGAGCTTTCATCGAGCACAAAAAGACGTTTCGCCGGTACCGTCTTTTCCTTTCGCCGGCGGATAAACATCTGGAGGGTTTCGGTCGGGATTCCGCTCTCCTTAAGTTGCTTCGCGGCGCGTGTGGTGGGCGCAAAACCGCGTACCTGATAGCCTTCCTTTTCGGCTACCTCTCGCACCACGGAAAGCGCCGTGGTCTTGCCGGTGCCCGCGCCGCCTTGCAGACCAAGCACGCGATCTTTGCTCGACAAGATCGCTTTAATCGCCGTCTGCTGATTCGCGTTTAGTTTGCGTTGCTGACGCTCGGCGGTTGCCGTAACAATGCCTTCAACGCGCTCCGGTTGAACGATGGCGGCATGTTTTCCTTTGCCGTCGATCACGGTCTGAATATTTTCCTTTTCCATCGCCACCATGCGCTTAGTTGTGGTTTCGGGTTCGTGTTCCGGGCGCGTGATATTGATGAACTCGCCACGCTCCACACGGCGGTTCAATTCGCTCATAACTGCGTCACAGGTGGTAAGGCCAAGATTGCGCCCCAGGGCGTCAGCTTGAACTTTGCGAACGTCCGCCACGGCTTCCTTTTGCACGGCATTATCGCGAGCATAGGTCGCTGCTTCCTGAGCGCGTTTTTCAATCTCGTTCTGCGCCACACGGAGCGGCCCGCGCGCCCGCGCTTCAGCTACAAGGCGTTGCGCTTGATAGCCGTGCCTTACGTCCAATTCGAGGGCGCGTGTGTCCATTAGGTCACGGTCGAACTTTTTGCTGCGGCGATTAATGTGGGCGGCAACTTGTTTCAATCGTGCGTTCTCGGAAATGGTTTTTCCTTCGCTCTCCATGCGCTCTTTGATCTTTTCTGCTTCGGTCAAGACTTCTTTGCGGCGGGGGCTGCTGTCCTGCAAGTATTCTTCTGTGAAGCCTTTGATCTCTGGTGCGCCGGTGCGTGGATCAACGCGGATCTCGTAACCAAGTGCTTGCAGTTTTTCCGCGAAACGGGCGCGGTAGATTGCCGTCGCAAGTTTCTGCGTCCGGTACAACTGACGCGACTGCACGGAGCGCACTTTGCCGTCCTCACATTGGGTCATATTGAAGATCACGACATGGGTGTGAAGTTGTGGCGCGGCGTAACCGTTCTTGCGGTCAGGGCGCGAGGAAGTGTGCAGAAATTGGACCGCTATCATCTTGCCGGTGGTGATGGCTGGATTGTCGCCGCCGCCACGCGCTTGCAGATATTTCTCCAACTCTTTCAGGGCTTCGTTGACGCTCTCGATGTGCGCTTGTATGACGCGTTCATCCTTCCCCACCAGCGCGGCTAAGGAAGCGGATTTAGGGGCGCTGAAGGTCGCGTCCCAACCGGCGCGATGAGTGCTCGTGAGCTTCTCTTTACCGTTCTCGTCAACGATTTCACGAGCGGTAACGGAGCGAATAAGTTGCTTCCCGGTGTGCGGATCTTGACCCTCAACTAAACGCTCGTATTGCTCACTGGTTACTTCGCCTTTCAGGTTCCATTCCTCGGCCAGTTGGCCGCACCAACGGCCCTTAACTTCGCCTGCTTCGCTGTAGTAATTTTCCTTCGCATTGGTGTACTCCTGCCGGTAATAATCGAGTGCCTGCTCGACGGAAATTGGCGCGGGACTCATCGTCATCATGGCGTAAATTAAGAAGCTAAAAGCGAAACTCTTTTGCATGGTTCTTTGGGACGAAACAGGACTCAAAAAGCTCCCTGATTCGCGACTAGAAAATTGGGACAAGAGTGCGGGCTGATCTAACGTGGAAGGTGGGCCAATCCGATCAATCCGTCAGTCAAGATACGGACGGCTAAGGTGAGCCGTCCGTTAGTCTCGCTCTGCCATCTGCACATGCCATGCCGCCGCATGTACTACATTAGCGTTGCTGCATTGCATGATTTGTTGCTTAGCTTGCGCGTGGTTGGACCAGCCGGAGGGATGGGCCATGAGGATGGGCCATGAGAGTATGAAGAAAACTTTGGGAACGTAGGAAAAGCTGCGCAAGAAAAACGGACAATGCTCGCGGAACCCGCGAAAATACGGCATTTCCCCCTTAAGCGCAGGTTTTTGTCGGCTGGGTGCCCGCGCCGCGCACCCGCAGGGCCGTAGCTCCAGCGAAGGACGCGCAGCGTTGCGCGGGCGGGCTGCCGACAGAGAATAAAGCGCGACAGGGGGAGCCGCCGTCGCCACGTCGTTCGTTGCTGGTACTGGAGCGCAGCGCGACAGGGGCCGGGCTTGTACTGTCGCACAGCGCGACAGGGGGCAGCGGACTGGTACTGTTACAAATTGCAATAGTAGGTTAGCCCTGACGTCGCCGCAGCCGCTCCTTTAGGAGTTGCTCATAAATGGCGTTGGCGTGGTCATTGGTGAACTTGCCGAGCATGTCCCAGGCGGAGGCTTTCAGCGCGTTGCTATCGTTGCTGAACAGGATGTTGAAGCCATGATGGAAGAGATGGCGCAAGCAAGCGATCTCGGTGTAGATCGCTCGATTGTCAATGGTAGTTTGAGCTTTATTGGTCGAGCTTAGAGCCACACTCCGACACCAACTATTCGGCTCATCATCAGCGGTCAGCGCTGCATTTGCGATGCGGGCGTATTCGTCCTCGGTAACGCGAAAGGTAACGATCCGGTCTCGATTTAAATTTTTTTTCATGGGCTGCGTTCTCTCGATTCGTGACTGTTAACGTTGTTAACGGGCCGCTCTTTACGAGTGCCTGTAAGTTGCTGATGCAACTAACGTACACAAGCCGAGACGCAACAACCCCAAGTTACGCGGGGGTGTCGTGTCTGGTTACTTCAGGTGCGCAGCACCTTTGCTTTATGTTTGTTCGCAGTCGAGATTTTTCGAGACGTGCGGCAGGCTGAATTAATCATTGCTACAAATTGTTGGAGCAATGATCCGAACAATCAGCAGGACAAAATGTCCTGAAGTGAACATCATCGCGAAGGCTAATTCAGGGTAAAAAACCCTGATTGCATGATCGCTGACAATCGGTGCTCTGAAAGTGAATGGGTGTGATCGCGGAATCAGTGAGGTAAAGACTGAGCGGAGAAAGGTGGGTCCAGGTTCGTTGGATGTTCATGGCGGCGCATAAAGGTAGTGGTGAGTTCTTCCGGGTCACAGGGCTTTCCAAATAGCCTTGCGCACGGCGTCAAACGCGGCCTTTTTATCTCCCTCTATGACTGCGCCGGAGCAGAAGAAAATCAGAAGTTTTTTATCGAGAGATCGGATCAATCGGCGGAGTTCGATTCCGTTAGTTTTAGGCATCCAGTTATCAAGTAAGAGAGCGACAAAAGGAGTGGTGAGAAGGTAGCTGCATATCCTCGGTGGGATCGCCTGTCAAAGACCCTCGAAAGCCCGCGTGCCGTAGTATTAAGTTGGACTAATTCTCGCGTATCGGCGCGTCTTCTGCGACAAGAATATGAGGTTGGATTTGCAATTAGATCTGAACCGAAATTGAGCCGCGTTTAGGTTGGGTAGACGCGAGCGAAGGATAGGCAACGGTGGCAAGCGTCTAAGGTGACGGGGGAAGTAAAAGGGTGAGACATGTAGCCCAAGTTGGAGGTAGAGAAGGGGCATCAAGTAGGAGTTCAGGGGGGAAACACAGCCAAGAATTTGCGACCGTTTAGGTCGGCTGCGGCTGTCAAAATCCGCACACCAACTGCGCCGCAAGCGCAGTTGCTTCAGGCCAAAAAAAAAAGCGCCAGCCGAGTGCTATTGCCTCGGCTGGCGCGGTTCCTTCTCAGGGGTTGTTATGCTGTCACCGGAGTGATTTCGGGGCGTCCGGCGCGGATGATTTGGTCGGCGGCCCGGAAGATTTTTTGGGCGCTCTTTTCGGGTATCGTTTCGGAGTCAAAACCACTTCCACGGCTGAGCCAATTCTGCACGTAACCCCTGCAATACTCGGCTCCCTCAAGGCCCAACGATTCACAACAAAGAAGCGCCACGGATTCCGCTTCGACCTCACGCAGACTACGCGGCGTCGTTTCACTGTCAGCGAAATCGACCTCAGTGCTATGGCCCAATATTACGTGACCAAGTTCGTGCAGAAGAGTCTTAAAAGGGAGTTGCGCAAGTGGGTTAATCGCGACCTGGCGCTGCTTTGCAAAACCCTGAATATTTCCGTCCGGGTGATCGAATGGAACGCGCTCGATACTCAACGCGGCAAGCGCTCGTTCGGCGTCCCACTCCGGGATCGTAATTGGCTCAAGTTCTTGCCCGTCAGTCTGGCTTAAAGTAAACCAGCGGGCCTTATAAACAAAGCTGGTAAAAGTGTGTTCCTCGTCTGAATTATCCTCGCGGCGTTTGCACGTAATTGGCATGCACAAAGTCAGCGCCCGTTCGCCACGTTTGACAAAGCGGCCTAGGTCTTTCCACTTCGGAAAAGTGTTAATTGGGCCGGGCGGTAGTCCGCGCATTTGACACTGCACAAGCGCGAGAATCTGGTTCCCAACGCTGTAGGAATGGAACGCACTATATGCCTTCATAATCAGACCTGGCTTAGTGACGGCTTCGATAAGAAGGGCGGACCAATTCGGAATCGCGGGTGATTGGTAAACGTGATTTTCCATTTGTAGCGTGCTCCTTTTCGGGTGACTTTTTGAGCGAAGTTCACCCCTTGCAGTCACTCCCAAAAACGGTAGGCAACGCAGTGGAGTCCCTCAAAGCATGAGTTGAGCTGATGGCTATTGTTTACAATCGAAGCGGTCGGGAACTGATGAAATTGTGCTTGGCTGGAATGGAAGTTTGCGGCTCGGGGATCGTCCTAGACTTATTTCTGAAAGCTATCATTCTGGACTGGTTCTATCGACTCAAAAAACGGTAGACCACAATGTGAACATTGAACCAATACGCGACCATCCATAGGCGGCAAATACGTGAACTTGGTCGAATCGCTATTACCACAACGCCCGCACAGAATCCGACCCCTAAAGTGTTGGGACATTTCATCCAGTGGTGCGGTGACGGTGGGTTTCTCAATGCTCATTGTGAAAGAGTTTCAGCCTAGTGAACACCGCTGATCAAGGTAACTGGCTTCGGTTTGACCCGATGTAGGTTGCGGCTTTCTTTTCGGTCACTCCCGATTCGATCAACAAGGTCGAACGTGCCAAGCTGCCGGCGAAATTCGTCAACGCTTACATCGTCGTCTGCCAACGAGATCATGCTCACTCGCCCTAAGTAGCTATAGGCTAGTCCGACCAGTAAAACCGGCTCACGTTTTCCAGTCTCATACTCTGAAACGCGCCCAGCGTGGACTCGATACTTCTTATCCTGCGACTCGATTTGCGTTTCAAGCATCTGTGCCATTTCCGGCTGGCCGACGTTCAAATACTCCCTAAGTTTGAGAAGTTTCTGAGGCAGTAGTTTTGGTCCTCTGCGAACATGACCCATTCATACACCTCCCGTAAGGAAGACGTGGGGCATAGACTGCTGAGATTCAATCCATGCCCCAAAGGACTCACCCTCACGTATGAGTCCTTCCCCACAAAATAAAATTGAGAAAAAGGCGCTTGCGTTTCTGAGCGATAGCCTGGGCTTCGCAAGCGCCTTGCCTTACGTTCATCCAGCGGCTCACACGCAGAGCGCGAACAAGCGCAAGGACTTCCGATGATGACCTTCGTCAGGCGATGTGCTTGACGTAAACCGTCCCCGCTCAGTTCGGCAAACACGGTCTCCATCGGAGGAGAAAAGAATTGAAAGCGGTAGCTCAGCTTGCCCCCTCTCCGAACTACCGCCCTCAAGAGGAACGCACGGCAACACCCACCTATTGCCTCTGGACAATGCGCTCCTATTCCCGATGATGGACCAGTTTTGGATCATGCTTGACGTACCGCCCTCTCAATAACCAGTACGACAAGGCACGTCACAGGTCTTTCAAATCGGGAAAAAGAAAACAGAAGTGTGGGCATGGAATGAAAGATCGACAGGCGTAATGAAGAGTTTCAATCCATGCCCAAAGGACTCAGTATTGAGTCCTTTTGCCGCAAGGTCGGTGTTTGATTGCTGGCCCTTTGCTCCCTCGCTAGAACTCACGTCGATCAGCGGCAGCGCGCGGCTGGAAGTAGTAACGTGAATTCAAGAGCAGAGGGCCAAGCAAGAACAACCCCCCATGAGGTGCCGCGATTTTTATTCAGGGAGTTTTAGATCGCAAGAAGCAGCAAATGAGGGCTTGTTCTGATTTTATGCAAGTACATTTAAATTGAATAGACACACTTAACCTGTCCCGCGCAGTGCGCGAGGCTCGTTAAGACGAAGCCTAGTCCGCTAGTGGTCTATCTCAGACCAAGCACGGTGAGTATCACCGTAACAAGCAGCGTGCTCGACGTGCTGGCCGTGCTCGACGTTGTAGTTGGCGCTGGCGGCGCTGGCGCAGGCGCTCCATTGATCGGTATTTCGCCCGCCAGAGCAGTCATAGACATTAGCCCTGTGAGAGCGATACCCAAGACAAAGCGTTTCATTTTTGAGGCTCCTTTTGATTGATGATGCAAACGTACTTGTATCAGATATGACAAAAGCCGAACATTGTTGCAAGAGATCTTGCGGAGCTGAGATAGTGAGGTTTAATATCCCGCGCGTACAGTCTTTCCTCCCACTAAAACCCTAAAAGGAAGGTCTATCTCTTGAGGTCAGCCTCACCAAAGCTAGACGCGTCGCATCTGTCTCGTGATGAAGAAGCTCTTTCCAGATGCGAAATCGCACTAGAACAAAGAGACAATGAAAACCCGCAGGGCGCTCTTGAGATCATGCGTCCGTTGTGGCGTGGAATCGGCACACGTCCCGATACACAAAATCTTAAACCGGAAACGGCTGCCAATGTTTTCCTTTGCACCGGCATTCTCACCGGCTGGATTGGCGCTCGCAATCAAATCAAAGACGCACAAGAGAGCGCGAGGAATTTGATCACTAAGAGCATCACTTATTACGAGTCGAACAACCTCACAAGGGAAGCTGCCGAAGCATGGTCAGAGATTGCGTATTGCTACTGGCGAGAAGGCCGAGTAAACGAAGCACGTATTACGCTTCAGCAGGCATTGGAACGATTGCCGAAAGGACTCGAGAGAGCGCGGGCGCTTCTCAAACTGGCAGATGTCGAACACTCGGCGGCGAGATACTACGACGTACTGAAAATTCTCACTGACAATCGTGCTGTGTTTGCGAGCATCAGGCATCTGCTGGTTAAAGCCTCATATCACAATGAACTTGCCATAACGTTGCGGACCATCGGAACGGCGGAAAACCGGCCTGACTATTTTCAACGTGCGCTTGCTGAATACAGAGCCGCAGAGCATCTATGCAAAGCGGCAAAGAATTATGTCTATTGTGCGAGCATCAAAAACAATGAAGCGGTGGTTCTTTCAAAACTAGGTAGGTTCAAAGAAGCTCACAAATATCTTGACCAGGCGCGACTCATAACCGTTCGGCTCAAGGATCGCACTCGAACGGCACAGATTGATAGCACTCGTGCGGAGCTATTGATTGCAGAGGGAAAATTCAAAGCCGCCGAAGCTGCGGCCCGCAGAGCGGCAACAGCATTAGAAAAATCAGGGCAAAGATGTTGGCTTGCAGACGTGCTTATCCTCAAAGCTATCGCTCAGGGTCGCTTGGGAAAACCGGCGCGCGCGCAAATCACGTTACAGCGAGCGATAGAAGTAGCTCACGAAGCAGATGCGCTAAACAAAGCCGGACTAGCAGCTCTGACGATGATCGAGGAAGTAGAGCACCTTTCACCGGATACGTTGCAGGCGGCATATCAGCAAGCGCGTGAGTGGTTGGCCGATTCGCAGAGTCGGGAAGTGCTATCACGATTAAGTGCGGCGAGCGGAAAACTTGCACACAGTCTGCGTAGAGAGATGTCCAGAGACGAAGCCGTTGAAGTGCTCCTAACCAAACCACTCGATTTAGACCAAAGGCTATTGAAGTGTGAACACGAAACGATCAAACAGGCTTTAGCACAAACGGACGGCTCAATAGTTCACGCTGCGCCGCTGATAGGTAGAACTTATCAGGGCTTGTCCCACATGATCGAAAACAGACATCCTGATTTGCTCGACGAGCGCACGCCGATCCACCGAAGACGAGGCCGGAAGAAAGCGAGTCGATCAAAATGATCATAAGCTATCTCGTAAAAAGGAAGGTGTAAATTTCCCCTTGAAGTTAGCCTCACCAAAGCTAGACACGTCGCATCTGTCTCGTGATGAGGAAGCTCTTTCCAGATGCGAAATCGCACTAGAACAAAGAGACAATGAAAACCCGCAGGGCGCTCTTGAGATCATGCGTCCGTTGTGGCGTGGAATCGGCACACGTCCCGATACACAAAATCTTAAACCGGAAACGGCTGCCAATGTTTTCCTTTGCACCGGCATTCTCACCGGCTGGATTGGCGCTCGCAATCAAATCAAAGACGCACAAGAGAGCGCGAGGAATTTGATCACTAAGAGCATCACTTATTACGAGTCGAACAACCTCACAAGGGAAGCTGCCGAAGCATGGTCAGAGATTGCGTATTGCTACTGGCGAGAAGGCCGAGTAAACGAAGCACGTATTACGCTTCAGCAGGCATTGGAACGATTGCCGAAAGGACTCGAGAGAGCGCGGGCGCTTCTCAAACTGGCAGATGTCGAACACTCGGCGGCGAGATACTACGACGTACTGAAAATTCTCACTGACAATCGTGCTGTGTTTGCGAGCATCAGGCATCTGCTGGTTAAAGCCTCATATCACAATGAACTTGCCATAACGTTGCGGACCATCGGAACGGCGGAAAACCGGCCTGACTATTTTCAACGTGCGCTTGCTGAATACAGAGCCGCAGAGCATCTATGCAAAGCGGCAAAGAATTATGTCTATTGTGCGAGCATCAAAAACAATGAAGCGGTGGTTCTTTCAAAACTAGGTAGGTTCAAAGAAGCTCACAAATATCTTGACCAGGCGCGACTCATAACCGTTCGGCTCAAGGATCGCACTCGAACGGCACAGATTGATAGCACTCGTGCGGAGCTATTGATTGCAGAGGGAAAATTCAAAGCCGCCGAAGCTGCGGCCCGCAGAGCGGCAACAGCATTAGAAAAATCAGGGCAAAGATGTTGGCTTGCAGACGTGCTTATCCTCAAAGCTATCGCTCAGGGTCGCTTGGGAAAACCGGCGCGCGCGCAAATCACGTTACAGCGAGCGATAGAAGTAGCTCACGAAGCAGATGCCCTTAACAAAGCTGGACTAGCGGCTCTTACGATGATCGAGGAAGTAGATCCCCTTTCCCCGGATACTTTGCAGGCCGCATATCAGCAAGCGCGTGAGTGGCTGGCAGATTCGCAGAGTCGTGAAGTTCTATCACGATTGAGTGCGGCGGGCGGAAAACTTGCAGACAGTCTGTGTAAAGAGATGTCCAGAGACGAAGCGGTTGACGTACTGTTACCAAAGCCGCTTGATTTAGACCAAAGGCTATTGGAATGTGAACATGAAACAATCAAACAGGCTTTAGAACAAACGGACGGCTCAGTCGTTCACGCCGCGCCGCTGATAGGTAGAAGTTATCAGGGTTTGTCCCACATGATCGAAACAAAACACCCTGATCTGCTCAAGACTCGGACGCCAATTCGACGCAGACAACGCCGGAAGAAAGCGAGTCGGGCAAAATGATCACTCCGGTGCTATTCATTAGGTAGGTTAGATCAATCAGCGCCACGGATCTTCGGCGCTCAATGTCACTCCGATCACAGTGCCGCAATCTACACGCTCGCCGCCTTGAGGGGTCTGAGCGATGATAATTCCCGGTTCAAACTGCGGATCATGCCGCTTGGCAAGAACACGGATCTTGAGATTCGCGTCGCGCAATTTGATCTGCCCTGTTTCGTAGTTCACGCCTACGACCACGGGAACCGATGTTTGTGGAGGTCGTGAAGCTCGTTCCCGCATCACAGAAAGCCCAAGCACGGAAAGAGCGATTGCGGGAAGAACCACAGAGCACATGATGATAAAGCCGATATACACCGTAAGCGTAATTATCAGCCAGCGCTTTTTGCCTCGCATGTAATAACCCAACAGAACGCCAAGAATGAATCTCATTGTGAGTCTCCTCTTTGCACACGAATCGAACCAGAACACTTTCCGCTCTCATTTCAGAAAACTAGTGGTCCAGGCGGACTGGCCGTTCAGGTGAGTGGGGGAAATAGAAAGCGGCGCGGGCTGCGATGCTCGGTAAATATTAATAAAAGTGGATTAGCAAACTGGAACTACAAAGTGCATGTACTTCCTGGAATTGCTGTTGACAAATTCCAGAGAAGGGAGTTTAATTACGTTGAACGCTGTTTTAGTATAGGCAGTTCGTTCTTTGTTATAAGATTGCATACGATAAAGGCAAACCTGTTGTGAAGCGGGGACGCAAAGCCACGAGTCTTGGAATTCCGAAAAAGATTGTCGGGCTGCCGAGGGCGATCAGAAACCAAGCACTCTACACTCACCTAGAAAGCTTTGGCGGCTTCATGTGGTTTAGCTCGGTTAACCCTTAATCGTACAGGAAAGCTCTCGTTCTCAGCGGTCCATGCTTTATTCACTTGGCACGCGTGCTGAGCGGTTGAAGACCAGTGAAAGCAGAGACCAATCACTCCTGACCATGGGCTGAATTCACCAGCTCATCCAATTAACGCTTTCACAGCGCCCTCCGAACAATTCCAAACGCCGCGCGGTGAAAACGATCAATTCTCCCTGACTAATCAGGGCTCTCACTAAAGAAAGTAAACTCATGACGCAGAACGCTGAAGTACAACACGTTAACCACGGCACCAAAACTGCCTATCACATGGAATTTGGTTTTCGCCCGGAGGCAGCCGTATGGAAAGGTCGGCGTGCCATCCGTCCGAATTTTTATCCGCTTGCCACAGACTTACGAAACTGGATGTTGCAGAAGGGACGACTAACATTTTCAACCAAGAACAGCGACTCACCGCAGCCGTACACCAATCCCTATACAAATGATGGTTCCATCCTGAGCATAAGTTATGCGCAAGTGATTAACCATTCGGTGAGTTTTAGCGAAAGTACAGAGACAATAGACGCGACGGAAGCTGAAATCACGCGAATCCGGTTGTACACAGAACACGTTTTATATTCTGCCCGCATTTGTGAGGCTTTTATTAAACAACTCTTGTTCTGCACGGGGTTTCCCGAGAGTTACTATCGAGGTGCGGCCCTTGGGTCGTTGTTGTCACAGAACTGCAACGCCTGTCGCAAGCCACACAACAAGCCACACCGGATCTCCTTGCTAGGATCATTGGCGCATCGCTACCGTCTTTGCCTGTTTTACGAGGGCTGTCTATCTGAGAATGTTCGGATTGCCAATCGCCGTCGAGATCTCGAAGCTGCCCATTCTGGCATCACAGAGTTCAACCCCACGACAGCATCGAAGGCACGTGATCAGTTGCGTATAGACACAAACAAAATACTCACCGATCTGGTGCACATGCTTGAACATCTCGGGGACATAGAGGAAAAAATGCTTCTTGAATTGCACATGATGATTACAGACGCGACTGATGTTTGTCCCGTCGTGAATGCCTTCAAAGAGACTCTTCCGGCAAATGCAGCGTAATAGATGTTGTCTCGTCCTATCCGACGAAAGCACCGTCTAAACAATTTCGGCTAGCAAATTGCTGGCTTCCCTCC
>JADMIO011260361.1_pt1 | contig 33134 bp, 48 predicted proteins | sample 8958161 | NCBI WGS metagenome assembly JADMIO01 (sample SAMN16585339, study PRJNA669376) | soil metagenome | isolation source: Crop rotation soil | place: USA: Cullars Rotation, Alabama | collected 2011 | reverse complement strand
GACAGGAACAACACAGACGTGTATATTTAGCTATTGATTATGGTTTACTATCGATTATTAAACGTAGTAATGCTCCGATCAGTCAGTCGTTCAGCATCAGTCGACTGTTTCATTTATGTGTATATTATCTGGTTACTATCTCTCACGTTTATTCATTTACTGATGACTGACTGACGGACTGACTGTTGCATGTTCAGTGGATATCGAATTCATCATCATCATCATCGTCGTCATCCTCATCGTCGTCATCCTCCTCATCATCGTCATCCTCCTCATCGTCATCATCGTCACATTACGATCAGCTGATGATTGAATCCAAATTATTAGAACAGTATCTGAACGAAACTAATGTAAAACACTGTGTTTCTTATCACTCACACATGTCTTTCTTTTCTTATATCATTATTTGCGGTTCGTTTTGTTGTTCTGTAGGTCGTGTCTTTTGTTCATCTGTTTTGTGACACACCCCATTTATTCGATGATGATGGTGATATTATGTTGTCCTCACCATTATCTCCACCGACACTATTAGAATCACATATCGATCAATTATTGAAACAAGCCGGTCATTCACCGTTACGACAGATGATCGCCGCTCATTGGGTAAACCAAATGGTTTATAATCCGAATTCGTGCCGGTATGTATCAGTACTGTAGCTTCTCACCTCTTCTCTTTTCTGATAGATATCGATGAGATGAGATGGAGATGTGATGTGATGTTGCTAATGATGTGCTGTGGTGTGTTGTTTTATCATAATAGTAATTTGATCAATAATTTCGTCAAACCGAATGTATTAATCGGTGACGATTTGGATGAATTCGTTATAGAAAATCTGATTCATGATACGGTGTTCAATGAAAAGAAGAACAACGATAGAGTATATTATGAGATGTTAATCGGATTGGCTGAAGCATTACGGTATGTACATGACTATCACTTATTCTGATCACTGATATCGTTTCGTGATGATGATGATGTGATACAGTTCAGGTTATGGTTATCCAAAATTGTTATCGTGGTATAGTCGATATGGTAAAAAAAAGGAATATATGATGGAACGATTAATGAAAGAATTAACACTACTCATTAAGAAATGTCTGTCACCGCCATCACCATCACCATCACCACCGCCGCTGTCATCATCATCATCGTCGTCATCATCGTCGTCGTCACAGCGGGAACAACTGAATGCGTATCGATTATTCATACGAACCGGTGATGCGATTTCGTCAATACTTCACTGTATTAATCATTTGATAAACAATATCGATATTGTCAGTATGGAGGATAACAACAACAACAGCAGTAGTAGTAGCAGCTCGTCGTCATCGTCATCTTCATCCTCATCGAGTAGCAGCAGTAGTAGCAGTAGTCGTACACAATTGCAACCGAATCCATTATCATCTGTACGTCATCATATTGGTGAAATGATGACGATATTCCGATATTTCCGTGATAGTAATAATAATAATAATAATAATTATACCATTACGACCACCGATACCATCAGTAACAGTAATTGTTCGTCTTCGTCATCATCATCCTCTTCGTCGTCGTCATCCTCAAGTAGTAGCAGTAACAGCATGAGCTCATCGTCATCCTCCTCCTCTTCTTCTTTGTTGTCATGTTCATCGAGCAGCAATAGCAGTTCCTCAAGCAGTAGTGCATCCGGTTATCATCATCACAACGATACTGACGGTTCATATGCTCTACTAATTCAATCGATTGATCGGAGTGGTGTGTTACCGTCATTTCAAGATTTAGTATCATTCATATGGTTAATTATGGATAAAACCAGTTTACCACGTGATGTTGTATTGTTAATCAATCAGTATACACTACCATTTGGTAATGTCAATCAATCGTCATATCTATCGTCGCTGATCGATATTCTGATCTGATGATTCGCTGTTATCTGATAGATGCGTATCATATTCCGGAACGATTATTACATCAATATTTTCCGTATGAATATAAACAGATACTATTACAACGCGATGCGAACAACAATAACAATAACGATAATGACAATCATTATGATCATCATGACGATGACAGCAGCAGCAGTAGTAGTAGTAGTAGCAGCAGCAGCAGCAGCAGTTCATCGAGTAGCAGTCGCAGTAATAATATGGCGAATAATAACAGTAACAGTGATGTCAATGACAATAGTCGTACTGATACTGAAATCATCGAACAATCCCATAAGAAGATACAGCGCACCAAATAAAATGAACTGAATGAATTGAATTGAACCGAACCGAACCGAACGATCGAATTGCTGTTTCTATCGGCTGTCCATATTCACATGCCGCAGGAAATTAGTCGATCGATCGATCGATCGAGTTGCCGGCAGCGCGCGCGGATTAATTCCATCTATGTATTGTTTAGGACAGCCATAACGCTGGTGTTCTGATGATGATTGACGATTGGCAATTGTCGTCGAATTCAGCAAGCTGTGACTGTGGCTGTACTGTGCAAGCCACCGGTACCATCATTTTGATAACAGGACTTGCAATTGCCCTATTATTTTTCGAATACGAAGTGGCCCTTCCGACAGTCGGACTGACTGCTCACTCGGTTCAGCTCCGCAAGACACCATCATTTTGTTCTGAAGTGACCCTTCTGGATGTTCAGCTTTACAAGACACCAGCATTTGTTGAAGTGGCCCTTCCGGGTGACTGTATCAGAGTCATTTCCGAGAGATCGCACTCGTTTCAGCTTCCTATTAACGAAGCGCATTTTATTACGGGTTTCCACCGCGCTGATCCGTCCGTACGTACGTGGCTCACTGACATCCATCTAATTTTGCGATTTATGGGTTGACCGTATTCACTTTCGCGGATTACCCTTTTCCCCGTTTTTTCTGAGCGCCCGCAATCAGAAGCACATAACTCGGTATTGGCTCCATGTCAACAACGAAGTGTCCTTCGTGTACGTTTGAAAACGCTTCCAGTCTTTCTAAATGCCAAATGTGTGAAACGGTGTTGACGCGTCAAAGCCCTGCTGTGGTTACCGTAAAGGCGGAAAGCAAACAGGTTTCCTCGCTTCGAGTCACTGCAGTCTACTTGACAGAACGCATGGTGGTACCTATCAAAAATCCAGCCATCAAAATTGTGGATTTGATTCGAGAACTGATGGATTTTTTCGGCGTCGAAGCTGCTGTCTCCGATTGGTCGTTGTATCTTGAAGCCACCAATGGACTGCTGTCTCCGCGTTTGACTGTTGCCGATATTGTTCGTGACGGAGATGTGATTCTGTGTAAACCAAAACCAAAACAGTCCGTTCCTGTTCAAAATGAGCCCCTTCAACTGCAATCGCCATCCCAAGTACAGCTGCAGCAATTGCCACCACAAGCACAAGCACAGTTGTTCCCTGTACAGTCGATTGTTGTTCCATCTGCACCAGTTGAAGCTGCTGAAGATAAAGATGCGATTGACTATCGGCAATGGGATTGTAAAACAAAAGGTCTATCCATTCCGCATCGTTCGTCGTGTTTTCTTTTTACGAATGCATCTGTCAGGAGTCGATTTCAGCAACAATTACAGTGAAGCGCGTTTGAATACTAATCAACCGGTACTCTTATATTTGACGAATGGTTGTCGACCGAACAGCGGCATTCATGAATGGACGATTCGTTTGACTTTTGATGACCCATCAAATGGTCTGTACGCGTTTGCATCTTTTGCTTAGTCGCCCCAATTAATATATGTGTGTTGATTGTATCGATTGTCAGTAACATTTGTTAAACCACTACAAATTGGTCTGGCTCGTCAGTTTAACTCAGAGGGTAAAACTATTCAACATGGTGATGAGGTATGCTGTTGGCCTGATTCATGTGATGCTCATATCATCGTGATGTGTTAGTTGGGTGATGATTCAACATCGTGGTCATGGGATGTGGTATGTTAGTGATTGCATCTGTACTGCCTTTTTTTTTCGCCATTCCATTGACGTTCGTTGTGTGTGTCTGTGTTCAGAACACGTGGAATTATCGTCATAATGGTCAAAATTTGACATACGGTACATCATCACAATTACGAAAAACATCGACTGTTCATCTTTTATACAATTCCGATCAGACTGTAACAGGTGTCACTATTCGCTTGTTTCAGTATATATATTCCGTCTTATCGTTTACGTGATAGAATTTCTAAAATTCGGTTACAATGAGAAAAAATATTTTGATCAGCCATTGGGTTCATGGCAACAGGGTGCGTCACATATTCGTACACATACAGTGTATCTGTTCTTTAATCTCGTTAAAACCAGTAAGCGAACCCCTCTTTGTTTGCTATTACTGATTTGATGTAACTGATGACAGAATGTTCTGTTAAAATTATCGATTACAAACAAACAACACTGAATGTAACACCGAAAAAACAGACGACAACAGCAACTACAACAGCAACTGCAACAGCAACAAACAGTCTGAATGCGACTGCTAAAACATTCAGTCCGAATAGTAATAATGTCAGCGCACCACTATTCAGCAGTCCAAAAAGTACCAAAAATAAGAGTAACAGTGGCAGCAGTAGTAGCAGCAGCAGTAGTAGTAGCAGCAGTAATCGCAGTGCTCGAAAGATTGTACACGCAACACGCAAATCGCCAACTGCGACTGTAACTGCACCGGTTACTACCAATTCTGAAGCAAAAGCTTCTGATCGATTCCAACGGTGGCGTTCACGTGATGGTACGCGTTGTCGCTCTTGTTTATTACTGATCAGATGTGATATAACAGGTGTTACGTTGAGCAAAAACAACACCTGTGCTGTACTCGCAAGTGACAACAGTGCTCTATTGATTGGTGAAATGGGTGCCGCTCCAAATACCGGTGTTCATATGTGGAAACTAACGATCGATTTCCCAACTATTGAAAAATGTATGTGCTGGCCGCGACGTCATCAGAAACTCCGACTGAGCTTATCTGTTTGTGTTTTGTTTTGTAGTTTCCGAACTCAAATTAGGGCTCGGGACATCGGAAGTTAAACTGAATGATGTAAGTACAGTTCATTTGAAGTAAATTGCAATTTCATAACTGTTGATGTTTAGCTTGGAACCACTATGTCCTCGTGGGTCTGGAATCTCAATACCTATTGGTATCAACACAATAATGAGGATCTGACATATGGTTCCATCTATCATGTCGCGTGAAACACGTGTTCTGACATTTGCAAACAGGTGTGGATGTGGAGCGTACCAAATCGATGCGGGTATCGGTCACATATGATTCACTGTCGACAACGCAAGCTTTTCTCAGCTTTCATTGCAACAATAGAGCCTGTGATGGTGATCTTGGACTTTGGGCTAATGGAAAGGCGGATGCCGCTGGCAAAACGCTCTATCTAATCGCGGAGCTTCCAAAAGGTTGATGTTATCCCTTTCGTTTACGTTTGTTTCCTAAACTATGTTTACAGATTGTACCATCACAGTGACGGAGTACACGAATCAAAAATCGCCGACTCCATCAACCCCCAAACCGAAAACGACAAAAGCCACTCCGAAAGCCGAAGTAGAGTGGAATTGACACGTCAATTGATCGCAACACACACGTAACACTCTAGAATTTACTGTTTCGCATCGGTCATCAATTCATATCGGAATTCCGATGGTGGACACAGCAGCGGCCGCCTAACAAACAAAACATTAGTTAGTTATCAGAATAATAACACACATGTTTCAATTGCATCATTCATCAGCAACAACAATCGCGATGGCGAGCTCGAGAGCATACTGTACCGTGGTTGAATAGGTGCACTCGTCGATGTATTTTGCATCAGTTTAAATAAACCCGTTCCAATAGGTATCGGTACACCTGTTCAATACAGTACAATAACAATACAGATAAGCAGCTAAGAAAAGACAGATATGCAGATTGTATACATACCCATAATGATGCATTCCGAAACACCGGCAATCTCATCACTGCTACCACGTACTGCCGCCTCAAATAGATGATCCGCTATACAAACACGAACACGAAACAACACAAATGAGTTTGAGTATGTTTACACATATGCGTTTGTTCCATCCATGCATCTGCATACATACATACATACCGGTTTTTTCAAATGACGCCAACATTAATACACTCTCTTTCATTTTAGCTACACCGTGACGGGTTATACCCAATATCTCACTACACATACACAGTACATAATAACTTAGTCACTGTGGATAAGGGAAAACGAAAAGATCATTAATTACCCGCGAAAGCTCATAATATCAGCTAATAACGATACGTGACGCGGATCAATTGAGAGACCTGTAAGACAGTTAGTATTCGAAGCAAATAAGAGGGAAGAAAAGATGAGATGTAATCGTACCATGTGATTCCATAGTGGTATGAATTTCTCTCATAATAGTCACACGAGCGGCTTCAATACCCAATTCTCGGTTAACATCAATGACATGATTGGAGGTCGTTTCCGTTCCTAAACAACAACATTTCATCGATTAATGAGTAAAAGAGAACACAAGTCGAGTATGTTAGTAGAGCAGCATACCTTTAATCCCCTGTGTACCCATAACTTGACGAAGATTATAACCTTCAACTAATAGATTATATTGACCACCACCTTTATCATTGATAACAGCACGACCGATTGAGGGTATACCGGATACCATGACGGATGGTAATTGAGCCTATAAACGTGTTATGTAAGAACAGGATGGGCGATGTGGCTGGCTTGGTCTGCTATTTCTTTACCTTTAGTGCTTGCATAGAATACATCATAAATGCTTTACGTGTATCTGGTGGATAAATACGTAAACGATCGATACCCTAACAAAAACAACAATGAAAATCCATTTAGCCACTCGTCTCATTGTACAGACACACACACGGACAAAACGACAACACGACGACAGCGACGTACTTTGCATCGAACACCGGTTTTGAGTTTTAATTTTTTACAATTAATTAATGCACGACAAATATCTTCATTTGTTAAACCCAATTGTAAAGCTTCAATTGCACGTAAATCCAATTTAACACTTAAATAACATTGTTGTGGGGTATACATTTCTTCAATATATTCCGCAATATCACCTAATGTTGTCTTCTCCAAACGACCTTTAACTATACGTGCAGCCTGTACAAAATCGTATTATGATAAGGATAACGTCAGGATGAAGGCTTTGGACGCCGTACAAAAGGAAGCGCGATCGCGTTTTCAAACTCTTATGGGATTCTCAGAGTCTTGTGTTGTGTATGTATTTACCTTGAGATCATTCGGTGTAACCAATGGTGCAGTAATAATCGGTGAATTAATTTTCTTCGAGGCATTAATAATCTCTTTGATACGAGGTACACCCAATGTAATATTCATTGAAGCCACACCCGCAAAATGAAATGTTTTCAATGTCATTTGAGTACCCTATTTATTGTATATGAGATCATATCAGCATCGCTAAGTAAAACAACACAAGAGGAACTGACCGGTTCACCAATACTCTGTGCAGCAATAGCACCAACAGCTGTACCCGGTTCAATACCTGCACGATGATATTTTTGTTTACATAACTATACACAACGAAAGCACACGATAAGATGAGTACCGAAAATGGAGACATAGAGGAGAAGAGGATCTGAACCTGACAGAAATGATGGAATTGACCCGGTGTTAAACCAATAGTTTGATGTAATATATGTTCTGCATCGGTACGAGATACACGACTATTGCATGACAATAGACATAATCAGATCAGTGTATGTCCGAAGAATATGAGCCGGAAAGGAACAAGGAAGACGAAATTACCATTTATCATTATGTTTGTATTCGGATGGCATCAAATTCAATTCGGTACATACAGCAATCAACTATTATAATAATAACATAGTAGTCAGCACTCAACAGAAAGCGAAGAAAGAAGCACCTCATCAAGTTTCTTATTGAGAAACGTTTTGAGTGAATCACGAAATTTAGCCGAACAATCTTCAAATGTTCGACCATCAATGATTTTAATAGCTTCACGAAATTGTGGGACTAACATCACTCCTTCATCACCAGCTGCACATGTATAACATCCACGATCAGGAACTACAAGTTAAACAAACGCGCGCGGGATGATGCAGAATGCTGTTGTTCGTACCGGGTACAGTATGCCTATCATAAACAACAGATAGACAAATGATCAGCCAACTGTGTAGATATGTATGTATGACAATACTGTACCGTATATGTTCCAATACGCGACCATAATCGACCGGTAACATACCATTTACCATCATTACAGGATCCTATTTCACACACACACACCATAAGATCCCATAAGTGAAACAGAAACATGCGAATGACTCAGTCAAATGTAGATGTGATAGGTGTTTGGCCATTCGGCATATGCGGATTTTTACCAGTCCATCATCACCATATGTAAATTGTACGACACATTTCTCAGATGTACGAACACTCCCATCATATGCGACACATAAATCTTCGAGTGCCTATCAACAACACAACACACACCACAGTTCAGCAATCACAACTGCATCACACAATATTCACAGCATGTGTGCATGTCCAAACCTTCATTAAACGACGTTGCATATAACCGGTTTCGGCCTATTGTATTGTACGTAAATGACAACAACAGGACACATGATCGTCAGCGATCGATCGATCGTAAACAGAAAAGCAATACATGCAACAGAACAAAATAACGACATAAAAACAAAAACAAACCGTTTTGACAGCTGTATCAACCAGACCTTCACGACCACCCATCTACACACAATATCAAACACCGATACGGTTCAGAAACACATGAACATGACAAATTGATAGTTATATCGTGAAGGTGTGTGTGTGAATAGTACCGTATGAAAAAAGAATTCTGTTGCGGTTAAACCGGTATAAAATGAATTCTCAACAAAACCTTTTGCATCCGGTTCACGAGAAAATTTTGGGAAATGTGGTAATGAACGATTGATAAAACCATTCGGTATACGATGACCTACATAACACCATAACAGATATCCCATAAGTAAGTTTCAAACAGGACAGTGAACGCATATCAACAAACAAAGAAGACACATGTGCCACTCAACACGTGATCATAATTGTATACCTGAAACAGCCTGTTGACCGACACACGCAACCATTTGTGATATATTAATTTTAGATCCTTTAGAACCACATATCGCCATAATGAGCGGACTGTTATGTATATAATCCAATTCTTTCAGACAATGAGAACCGGCCTATTCACACACGTGACACAGAAATAAGATGAAGGAAGAATGCAGTGAAACAGTAACAGCAGTAGCAAAGATAGATGTTTACATCTTCACGAATTTGTGATAGTACACCGAGACATTTTGATTCGAGTGTTTGTTCTTCATCAAAACCGGGTAATACCGCCATTTGACCGTCTTTAAATTGTTTAATACTCTGTTCGTGTACAGACAAACAGTGTCAAAAACAGCAAAACCAAAGCAAACCAAACGAAGCAACAAAAAGAAATTTGTTTACCGATTTGCAAAGAGTATAACCAGAAGTCAATAATGATCGTTTTTGAGCCAATAAACGATCAGATGGTGTGACATCATCAATACCAATAGAAAATCCTATTTAACAACAACAACAACAGTCAGTTTCGACATACATCAACATGACTATATCGCAATCAAGAGCACACGTTTGTTTACCTTGTGTACCAATCCACCGTGCTGATAATCGTGATAAACGATTCATCACATTGGCCGCCACATATTGTGAATGATCACGTATGAGACAATAAAATAAACCCGAACGTGAACCACCCAATGAGGCTTTACATAGATTACCACACATTAATTCACTATTACGTATGCAGACCCATCCATCACGCGGACACATATGTTCACCACCCTCATAATTACGAGCCTGTTAACAACAACAACGACGACACAAAGCATCAGTATGAACGATAGATCGAGAACACTCAAGACCTTGAGTTCCAGATTGATTAGTGGCCACTGTTCATCTGAATTGGGTCGTAACATTGCATTAATAATCTGTTTACCGGTCCATAATTGCATCGGCTACATATCAAAAAGGTCAGCACGATAGCGAGAACAAGAAAATGAAAATAGGAGTTACTTTGAGAATAGTCGGCACCGGAATCTGTTAAGAAATATACAAGACAAAACGGGTGTAAGAAACGGTTGCAAAAATAAATGAAAGATAAGGTTATCGTACCTCAACGCGTTCAGTTGCACTGTCCATATAAGAAACAATTGCACAAAACTGTGATCGCGTATAAAATACATCCTAATAACCACACCACACCACACCAACACCACGAATCAGTGTTTGGCTCAGACAAGACGATAATGCCACTTTCAGAACATACTTTCTGTGTAATCAGATAACCGGTGGTCAAAAAATCTTGAATGGCTGCGACCAGTGGTTCACCATGTCGTGGTGTAACTAAATTCTCTTGTACACCCATTAATAATAGTGCTTCAGAACGTGCTTCTTCGGTTTGAGGTAAATGCAAATTCATTTCATCACTACACACAGATGACGCACAAAACACAGATCAGCGTTTTGCACTACGGTGGTGAATGCACACATAAGCATCAATATGATGGACCGATCAACATGAAATTATGGGACACGACTTCAAGTCTCAGCAAATATGCAGCACAAGTTCTTTTCACACAGCGACAGCACACAAATGCACACTTACCCATCAAAATCGGCATTATATGGTGTACATACACATTCATTAAATCGTAATGTTTTATAACCTAAAATTTTCGCCCGATGACACATGATAGACATTTTATGTAGAGATGGTTGACGATTAAATAAGACCACATCTTCATCTTCTAAATGACGTTCAACAATATCACCGTATTGTAATTTATCGGCCAATAATTCACGATTACCAAACTAGAAGAAGGTGTCAGGGAACAGTATGAAACCGCACAGATACGCACACCAAACAGCGTGACAAAAGTATTATGGGACAGACAAAATGCAACAAGTTCTTTCTGTAGTATTTACCTTTAAATAGATTTTAGAACCATTAGAGAATTCAACAAAATTTGCACCCGGATGAACATGTGGACCATTACGAATAGCTGCCACAGTACACAACACAATACAGAATAATGGTCAGAGGACCGAAAATAAACACTGAAGAGTGATCGATGGCATACCTCTGCGTAGTTTTTCAATATTATGGGGTTGAGCACGTTCAGGATAGGTTAGAATTTTAGCCATACGACGAGGTACACCCACCTAATACAATACACACAGTGGAGTGAGTAACATGACAAGGAAGTACGACGACAATACAGAACCGGACCTGATCGACTCGAAGATTTGGATCCGGTGATATGACTGTACGTGAAGAGAAATCGACACGTTTACCGGATAGATTACCACGAAAACGACCCGATTTACCCTATTGACGTACAGCACACATCCACAAAATAAATAAGCTTTTAATCTCAAAGTCAACAAATGCATAGTCTAACTTTGAGTCGTTGCGTTAATGCCCGTATGGGTTTAATAGTTTGTGGTGTTAATTGTTTATTAAAACCGGGCATATCACTATTAACAAACATGGCAACTTGAGTTTGAAGAAAATCCCACGCTTCAGTTATCGACTACATCAACGAGGACGCATGAGTTTGACGATGTGATATGCGTGAACAGTATATTTTGTACCGATGTAGGACCCCCCTGTTCAAATGCTCTTTTAATACCAAACTGATTAATATACAGAATATCGGCTAATTTAATAGTCAAATCATCTTCATTTGTACCACTCGGACCCATTGCCACTACAGGAACAACCACAGTGGCAATGTCAGTATCAACATCAGTAGATGACTATAAAAGCAGAGGATTGATGTTATGAACAATTATTACCGGATGGTCGTATACAAACAGGTGGTACAGGAAATTGTGTGACTAATAGATCTTCCGGTCGTGCATGTGCACGTGATAAATTCAATAGATCACAGTCGCCATCGGGTATTTTCTTGAATAAGGTTAATACATCTAATGGATTCAGATCCTCATGTAATTTATTTAAATTCTCCTGCAACACACATGCATAAGTAAAGGGTGATAACAACGTTACTGGGAAACTTTGGCAGTTGGTGCAAATATGTCGTATGGGTTCACACGTGACAAAAACATTATGGGTTTGGGTGTATGTTTCGTCGTGTTTTTTTTACCTTGAGTGTCTTATTTTGCATCGATGCTTCTTCAAATTCAGCCAAATAATCTTCACGTTGTTGTGCAGCATCTTTATGTTTTAATTCGTGAACAATACGATATGAACCTGAACAGTACAGTATACAACACAACATACATCAGCATCACAACAGGAAATAGAGAGTGTAACGAAGCGGAAACTGTACTGTACTTTACCGGCCATTTTCTTAACTTTTCCATTATGTGCACCACAATGAGGACATCGACGTCGTTTACGTGCTAATTCCTGTACTTTCTACTCATACAGCACAACCGTCAGCAATTCATTCATTCATTCATTATTATATGATACGATGGTGTTACCTTTGCAATAACCGCTTTATAACGGCGATCAATAGTCGGATTAGTAATTTTTTTGAGAAACGGATCCGCTTGATCCGGTGTTAACATAACACGACTGCATCGTTTACATATACTCTGTAAAACTTTTAGAATCTGTTGGTTTGTAACACATCAGAACAATACACAACACAGCACAACATCATCATATAACTCCATTAGCAACAATTACAATATTACAATTATTACTATATATTATTATTATGATGATGAATATTACCTCTTTGAAATATCCGATATGATAAACCGGTAATTCTAATGAAACGTGTCCAAAATGTCCAATACAATCGGTTAATTCTTTACCACAACTCGTACATTTGGTTTTTTTATCACTGACACCTAAACGACGATCTAAACAACCGTATTCGGTTGGTTCACGTTTGGTTGCATCATATAAATTACGATTCACCACCTATCAGTACATGACATATGAGTATCATGAGGGGGGACCAATAGGTACTACCGCACCTGTACATGACTGAGTCGTAATATATCAGTCGGTTTTAATACACCAAATTGTAATGACGCTATTTGTGCGGTTGGAAAGGAGGATAATGCAGCTTCCGGTGCACCAAACGTACCCGGAGCCTATACGATACAACACCACACCATAGCACATCACAGCACACAACAACATATTAGTCGGCAGCTGTTTCACGATGTACACACGGTGGTGAGGGTTATTATGGCTTACCAGTGGTTCATCGACAAATCTCTTATGAGCGAGTGCAATTTCGGGACTGCATACGGGCAGAGATTGTACGAATGCCTCTTTATCCGGACGTGATGGAAGTGGTAGAGGTGGTGGTTGTTGTTGAGCCATCTCTCAAAACACTATCCGATATCGCTCGTCACACACGACTTCTCGTCTTGCGAGAGATTTCGAAAAACGAGGCCAAATTTTTCTTGTGTACAACAGAAGTAAAATAAAGAATTGATCCCATATTCTCAAGTTGCGAACATTATTTTGTTCGTAAAACTAAACCGGAGGCACACTGGCAAAATATTCAAGTTATTCAAGTTATTTTCGAAAAGTTTTAAGTTATTTTGAAGTGGGTTCGATCCGTTAGTTGAACGAGGAGCCGATCCACGCTTGACATCATTGGCACGCAAAGGACTCGGAAGGAGATGGATACAGTGTACAATGGCCACATCTTGACTCACAGGGCGAACAGTATGGTGTTGCTGACCTCACTGACAGTCAAAAGGTCCTTTCTCTCTGCCTACAACGCGCTCCTATTGCACTCTATATTGTGTATCAGTTTGTTGATTGTTTGTTTGTTTGTTTGCAAATAGAATTCTATTGTGTGGTGTGGTTGAGTGAGTGACCGGTCATCACTGTCATCATGTCGAAACCCCGCGTTTCATCAGATGAGAATCTCCTGCAGGATGATGATCATCATCGTCAGCATCAGCATCAGCATCAGCAGCATCCTCCGTCGTCGGCATCATCCTCCTCGTCGTCGTCGTCGTCCTCATCAATGGAAACCAAATCGCGTTCACATCATTCCGATCATTCGGTCGGTTCGTTTTGTATTGTGTTGTGTACCAAAAAAAAGCAGATACTCATCTGTACTGTACTATTGTTTTTATTGACTGAAAACAGATGCCCGCAACGACGATAACAACAATGGCGGTAACTGATAGTACGAACAACAACACCACTGACAGCAGCAATAATAATAACAGTTCCGATAGTAAGAACAGCATAAGTTCCGATAGTGATACGGATGATATGAAATTAATTAAACAGTTATTATCGGATATGCAAACCGCAACATCGACATCACCGCCATCAATCGATCAATTAAAACGTTTATATGGATTGTTAATATGCGGTACGATGTGATGTGATGTGTGATGTGTTGTGTTGTCGTCTCTGTTTCATATGTGTTTCTGTTAACTGATGATTTCCACTGTGTGTGTGTGTGTGTGTGTGTGTGTGTGTGTGTGTGATAATAGAATCAATTGATAATGATGATATACGTGAACGTGACCGTCAAGTAGCGCGACGGGTACTGATGGCTATGGAAAATGGATTATTATCCATATTGAATCGTGAGGATATCGCAACGAGTCGTCGATACATTGTCTGTCCATGTTGTCATCCGAATGCGGATCCTAATCCACGAGACGATTATTTTTTCTTCTGTCGTTTGATTCATATGTGTATGTATTATCAGGTTGGTTTTATCGTGTCGTGACTGTCACTCTGTCACTATAAGATGATGATGTGCTGTAATGTGATTGCCATATGATTGTCATGTGTGTGTGTACAGTCAGCGAATCCGGAACGATATTTACCGCTGATTATGGAATCTAAAGTAATTGATCATCTCGCCATCGAATGTGCGGAACAAAGTTATGATGTATGTCGCTGCATTGGCTGCTGTTGTTGTTGTTGGTGATGTCTATATTATTTTGTTCATTTGATTGAAATACTGTTGTTGTTGCTGTGTTGCTGTTTGTACAGACGTCGGGATTAACTGCAATGTATTGGCAGCATCCATTATACGATTATGGTTATCATACCGTAACTGTATTATCGTCATTACAACCGACTATGGCAGTATTTGTTGAACCAATCAATCAGATATTACAGAAGAAGGATAATGGCTATCCACCATTACCACAATTGATTATCGGTGATTGGATGCGTAATTTTTTCAAACCGCGTTATTATTCCGACCAAATATCCGTCTTTCGGTTCGGTTTGTGCTTTCCGTTTTCGTTCGTTCGTTTTGGCTGATGATAGTGTGTCATGTACATGTAGTAATATAGCGATCAATTTTCTATCACAAAACAAACTGATTGGTAATGCCGGTGAGGATGATGAGGATTATGATCCGCATATCATTAGAGAACTAATCAAAATAGTCTTTATGAATACGATTGATGGTAAATCAACTGTTGCACAACATCGAGCACATAATGAGGCACTATATGCAATAGCTGAAGCATTACGGTATGTATTCGACTGTCTGTTACTTCATTGATGATGTGTTTCTTTGTTGTGCGCATTCGCTCTTTCTCATATGTATCTCCGAATTGAATTGAATTGAATTGAATAGATCCGGATATGGTTATCCAAATTTACTGTCATGGCGTACTCAACGGAAAACCAAAAATACTAAAAAAGATGAACAAAAGGAATATGAAGGGGGTTATGTATTAAAGAAATTAATGAAACAGATTGTACCGATTATGGATCATATATTCGCCAAACGATCAATTACGTTTCAACCACAAAAAACAGCAATCGGACAGTCACTCGTAAATTCATTGAATACACTGATTCCACTCGATAATCAACACGGTGAAGTGATTACTGCTGTTCTTCGATGTATCGATCATTTGTTGTTAATCAATACGAATACCATTACGAATACGAATACCAATAGTAGCAGTTCACCATCTGCTTCGTCTGCTTCGTCATCTGCTTCTGCGTTATCATCATCATCGAACAGTTCATCAAACAATAACAGCATCAGTAGTGGCAGTATCAACAGTAGTGACAATTCGTCAATCATCAGTAGTCCTCGTAATACGACAAATGTTGATACTGATTCATATGCTCTATTGATTAAAATGATCCGTCAAAGTGGTATATTATCGCCATTACAATCATCCGTATCGTTTATATGGACAGTTACTGATACGACCGGTTTACGTCATGAAATTGTTACGTTAATCAGTCAGTATACACTACCATTTGGTATGTATGTATGCGATTATTCAGAGTTATCTGTGATGTGTTATCATTTGCTAATAGTGTTCTGTTGTTCTATTCAGATGGATATACGATACCGGAACGATTATTACGTCAATATTATCCGGTTGAATATAAACAGATACTCGATCAACGCGATGATAACAAAAACAGTAATAACAGTAATCGCAGTACGATCATCATCAGTTCATCGAGTAGTATCAATGATACCACCATCATGACCAGTAGTACTCGTAGCGATAACAACAGCAGCAGTTCATCCTCCACTGTTAACAGTAGCAGTAGCAGTCGTCGCAATATCAGCAGTTCATCGAGCACCACTGATAGTCATTATGATATCAATAGTAATAGTGAACAGAAAAGTAATACCGCCAACACGACTGTATCGGTTCAATCCCATAAGAAACTCTAAACTGTACTGTATGTACGGTGCCAACCGATCGCTAACCGAAACGAAACTGATTGATGTTGTGAATGAATGAATGAATGACATATCATATCGATGTCATCGCTGTATTCCCTGTTAATAACGTTTACCGTTGTACCGCATCGTACCGTACCGTTCGCGATGATTGCTACTGTAATGTCGAGTGGCATCTTTTAATCACTATTCAATTGTATTTCGATACGATATGATCGATCCGCTTATTATTCAATTATTCAGCGGAGATTGTTCGCCTCGAATGTCACGACATCACACATCCTTCCTTGATCATGATTGCTTCGATTCGGGTTCAAATGGATCTGATTGCTCGGAGCTGTTAATTACATATTGTTTCAGTTGCTGTGCGTCAATCTCATGGCTCAGCTAAGCGAAAGGGATGAAGATCGAACCGAGATTGCGACTGTTTGCTGCTGTTGGAAATCGCCCTTTTGCTTTGCAACTAAAGATGGCTGTTGAAGTGTGTCTCGCGATTTTGACTGTATGTGAGTCATTTAATCGTGTGAATCACGCCTACGCATGCATGTGTCGCGAATACGATCTCGCCGTTTTGCGACCATGGGTTTGCCCCTCCTATTTCCTCTCCAGATGACCGATCGACACGCACGAAAACCTGCTGTACGTGTAGTACATATGATTATTGAGTGTCATGAGATTGATAAAGTTGCCGAATGACCTCATTTTCCCTTTCTTTTTTGTGCGTTTCGTCTCTCATTGATCTCTTCTGTGTGTGTACAGAGATGTCGAAGAATACATCCTCTTCGTCATCGTCATCATCATCGTCATCATCGTCATCATCATCACGCGATGTGACATTAATGGAAACCAAAACACAATCACAATCGGAACCGAATCGGATGATAACGACAATTGATAATAAGAATAACAGTAATAACAGTAATAACAGCTATAATGACAATAGTGGTTATATACGATCCGCATCGTCATCGTCATCATCCTCATCGGCATCATTATCATCCTCATCAGTACCGAATGAATTATTGAATTTAACATTAATGGAAAGCAAATCGTATTCGGATTATTCGGATCATTCGGTACGTATTGCATATAAATGTATCGGAACTGTATCACACGAACAGCACACTGATTGTGTGTATTGTGTGTTTCTATTGTAAATGTCGTCAACAGATGACGACAACAACAATGACGACAATGGCGTCAGATGACAGTAAAATTAACAGTAATATAGACAACAGTAACAACAACAGTAATAATATCCGTTCCGATATGGACGATTTCAAAGTCATAAACTTGTTGTCGCGTATGCAACAATCATCACATCCGCCATCGATTGATCAAATTAATTGTCTGTATGATATTATAAAATGTGGTATGTATGACGCACATGACAGACATGACATTGTGTTGTTGTGGTTTCCTATTATTAATGGTTTCCATTGCGATATGTACCTGTTAGATGAATTTCGTTTGGCATATGATATTCATCAACAGGAACGTGAACAACAGCAACGAGTTAAATTAGCAGTAAAGAACGGATTGTTATCCGTATTATCACGTTACGATCCCGAAATTGATGACATTTCGTATGTGGAATTATTACATATGTGCATTTATTATGCGGTATGTCGACAATACAATTCTGTCCCTCACTGTCACTGTCACGCAATGCTGACGAGTGCGGTGTTGTTGTTGTTGTTGTTGTTGTTGTTGTTGTTGTTGTTGTTGTTTAGTCAACAAATCGATCGATTGCGGAATTATTTGTTCCATATCTAATTCAATCGGATGTAATTAAACAGTTCATTGCAAGTGTATTTAGGCGAAGGGTCGATGTAAATTCCGTCTACTGTCTCATCTATCAATTGCTTTATATTTCTGTTGATTTGACTGACTGATATATTGTTGTGTTTGTGTTGTGAACTGTTATTTAGTGGTCGCGACTCACGGCAATGTTTTGGCGTCATCCTTTATACGATAAAGGATATCAACCGGTCACGAATTTTGCATCAATACCGCCAGTTTTGGAGGACCATGTTAATCAGGTGTTACAACAATTTGGTAGATCACCATTGCGACGATTCATTGCCTTATTATGGGCCGATGACTTCGTAAATTATTTGGATACAGTGGAATTTGATGAAACACTCTTTCGGTGCGTGTTTTTCTTTGCGTCAAAGTTTTTGTCTGTCCGTCTGTCTTCTGCATGCACATTAAAGACTTACTTTTGCGCGATGCGATGATTATGTTGTTGTTGTTGTTGTTGTTGTTGTTGTTGTTGTTGTTGTTGTTTGTAGTAATATAACGATCAATTTTATATCACAAAACAAATTAATTGATCCTGATCGTACAAATGGTCTTCCGCCGTACGATGTGTATGTTGTGCAAGAAATGATCGATCGTTTATTCACGAATACGAGTCATACGATCGATGAACAGGAACACCGTCTTCAAAATGAAGTGGTATTTGCATTAGCTGAAGCAGTACGGTATGTATAGATAGTAGTTATCAATGATGATGTTTTCATTGTATGATTTCGCGTCGCTCATTCTGATGTGTATATCCGAATATATAGATCCGGATATTGTTATCCACGATTATCATGGCGTAAAATTGATAAATATGGTTCGGACCTACAATATGTTCTCGGAAAAGTAATGAAACGTGTCGTATCGATTATGGATCATATATTGCACAAACGATTGATTATGTTTAAAGCAACCGATCCATCACAACCACTCAATATAGTGAAACCACTCGATGAACAACAGGGTGATGTAGTCAATTCAGTTCTTCAATGTATCGATTATTTGTTCAACAACACGAACACCATTACGCGTACGAATACGAATACCAATAACAACAGAAACAGCAGCAGTTCATCATCATCATCATCGTCATCATCTTCTGCTTTGTTATCATTGTCGTCAACCAGTTTATCGAACAATAGTAGCAGTTCATCTTCATCGTCATCCTCATTGGCGTCGATCATTAGTAGTCATCATCGTTCCGCTAATACACCGGATGTCGATCGTAAACTGCTCATTAACATGATTCGTCGAAGTGGTCTATTAACATCATTACAGTCATCCGTATCATTCGTATGGACAATTGCCGATTATATTAGTTTACCGGATGATGTGACCCGAATAATATGTGAATATGTGATTTCATATGGTATGTTATGCACATCAACACTCTGCTGATTGATTGATTGATGGATTGATTGTCTGTCTGTTGCGCTGACTTTGTTCAATAATCAGATCCGTATACTATACCGGAACGATTATTCCGTCAACATTTTCCATATGCGTATCAACAGACACAATTACAACGCGATGATGCGAACAATAACGATAATCATAATAATCATCATCATGAGGATAACAACAACAACAGCAGCAGTAGTCGTGTCACTGGTCCGAAGTTCATCACGAAGATCATTTACAATTGTGACGGTAGCATTTCGTCATCGTTACAGTAACAGTAGCATTAGTGACGGTAATATCAACAACAGTAACGATAGTAAAACCAACAGCAGTACAACTGTATCGACGCGATCGAAGAAGAAACTCTAACTGTACTGTACTGTACGAATCGCCAATATAATCTGTTGACACTGAAACGAAACGAAACTGATTGAATGAATGAATCGCATACGCTGCCGGCGTATTCCCTGTTAATAACGTTAACGTTGAATATGTGTGTACGCGCGTATCGTATCACATCGCATCGTACCGTCCGTTCGCGATGATTGCTACTGTAATGTCGAGTGGCATCTTTTATCAATTGTCTTTCGATACGATATTATCAATCCGCTTATTATTCATTCATTCAGCGGAGATTGTTCGCCTCGAATGTCACGACATCACACATCCTTCCTTGATCATGATTGCTTCGATTCGGGTTCAAATGGATCTGATTGCTCGGAGCTGTTAATTACATATTGTTTCAGTTGCTGTGCGTCAATCTCATGGCTCAGCTAAGCGAAAGGGATGAAGATGGCGGGTACTGTTTGCCAAATCGCCCTTTTGCTTTGCAACTAAAGATGGCTGTTGAATGTGTATCTCGCGATTTTGACTGTATATGAGTCATTTAATCGTGTGAATCACGCATATGCATGCATGCGTCGCCACAGCAAATTTTTGGGCTGTCTGCCCGATGTCGGAAAGAGGAGTTTGTTCCTTCGGTCTCGGCAGCATGCCTCGCGGTGATATCGCCCAGCAAAATGTCTGTTTGAGCTCAACTTGAGGCATCTTTTCGATGTTTGCTCGGCTGCTCATTCAGAGCACGCCCTGATCGTGTCGGAACGATATGCGAGGGATTGGTTACCAATAGGAGACCGTTTTGACGCGATCACCACGATCTCATCTCGTCTGTCCTCCCGCTGTTCTCGTCCGGATTGGTTGTTCCGATCTCGATTAGGGGGGAGGCCGTTTATGGAATTCAAATGGCAAGAAGTGAATAATAGTTCACTGCATGTAGGTTTCTTTGTCGTTTGAATGTCGTTCCTCCCTCCTTAGTTGGTCTGTCTTTTCTGTTGTTCTTACTGTGATTCTTGGCTATTCCATTCTGTGAATGCTTGTTTGGTTCTCTCCGTTTTACCAATCTTCGGCCTTGCCCGTTTGTAGTTGATTCAACTAGTTACGTTATCATGTGACTCATTACGTTACGGGTATTTATCTGTGTCGTTTTCTTACTCGGTTTTGCAAATGGTGTCATGTTTATCTGTTTTTTGTTGGTGATCATGATGCATAGTCCACTTTTTCGGTGCAACTGGACAGACGATACGATGTCAAATCAACTTAATTACATCTGTGGATTGCATATTTGTCACCGCAAACTCCAACTTTCAAGTGTACAGTATTACATTTCCGCTTTTGTCTCTGTGTACTGACTGATATTCAACCTGTTTTGATGTGCTGTTTGCAACAATGAACAGTCCAAACGTCTTTATCTGGAGTGCATTTTATTTATTTTTATATGTTTGTTCCGAGTTGATCACCGCAATAGCTTGTATGTCTCTGATCATCTTGCTGTTCCGTAAACGGATTGTTACTGATTGACTTTTTGTTTTTGCTACCACAATTGATTGAATATTTGTTACAAGTATTTCAGTTAATCTTATAAGAGACTGTCAATCATTCGACTGAATTGTACACTTTCGATAACATAAATTCGGTCTGTTACTAAGATATGTGCTCATGTGTTTGCGGTACTCATCATTGATGTTTCTGTTGATAAGGAGTGATGCTAATATGTTCGTATGTATGAAGTATTCCTATTCTTTCAAAGGCCGAAATTATTTATTTATTGGTTCGGTCGTTATTGTCCGTACAGTTCCATCACCACTGAGATTGGTATCGCGCCGCCTCTGCTTTCGTCTCCTTTGAGCCGCACTGTACTCATCTCTGACTGTCGTTTTCTGTTTGTATGATCAATATCGTGTCCAATGCATTTTGTGATGACCATTCGAATGGGTTATGTTGTTGTATTTCAATACGTTATCATCCTATCCGGTCTCATCCCCGTCGCATGTGTGTTCGCTTTCGGATTATTACTGACTGATCAGTTGTTTCTGTTGCTCCAGTTGATTATGTAGACATCCAAAACAATCGATTGCTTATGTCAAATTATTCAATGGTAACACCAGTAATGGTCTCGTTGATGTTATGTCAATGGGTTCATTACACGATCAACAGGATAATTCGTTTTCTTTAAGTTTAAGATGTACTTTAAGTCGCGCAATGACGGTATGTGTGTGCTGTATGTGCATATGTTTGGCGTTGCTGTCGGTGATGATCCTGTTCATATCAAGTGGTACTTTGCTCGTATGATGTAATAGGATCCGAAATCATTCGACCATGTTTTGATTATTCTCTTCAATCGTTCTATCTGTACTGCCCATCGGTACCTCTGAAATCGGTACAGTTCTCTGCCTCTTGTTCCCCTTTTTGTGAACGATACTGTACTCTGACTGTTCGTTTGTGTCGTACGATAGTATCCAATGCACCCTATTACCGTTCAACAGGCGTGTTCACTGTATTCGTGTATATGACATGTTATCACTATCACCTATTTGGTTTTCATGTACGTGACTAACTTCTTTTTGTCGTTACTCTGATTTAAGAGGGTCCAAATGCTCGTTTAAATTACAAATGGACTGTCCAAATTCGGTCTTCAACTGATTCATCGGTTAGATATTGCGCGTTTTGCTCTGTCTTTGCGTATGAACCGCTCTTTGGATATTGTTGAGTCCTCACTGACGTCTTATTTGATGCAATTCAACACGCTGTTTATTAAAGTCTAGAGGCATTGCTCGTAAGTTTACGCGTTCTTCACTCTATCAGCTGAAACTCTCTCTTCTGCTCTTTGTCCTCCGTTTCACTTACTTCTGTGTGTGTAATCTGTGCTGCGCTGTCCCTCGCTGTGTAGACGATTATTCATGTCACTTTGCGGAGTCGTTATCATATGTCCTGCTGCTAGTATGTTTTGTTTCTGTCTCCTCTTTCTCGTTCCTTCTGAAACTTCTCTTTTGTACTCGTTGTACCCTGTGCCTGACTCGGCGTCGACTGTTGCTTGCTGTATAGGTGATTATATCGTTGTATTTGCCGATCATCTGTGCTGGTACGAACGTTTCGTTTCTGTTTCTTTTTTGTCGTCTTTCTGACGGTGGTGCTTGTTTGTCTTGTAGATGGAAGAAGCAGACACAGGCAGTTGCTGACATTGGGAGATGAGTATGGAAAAGGTGTTGCTGGTTGCAGTCACACACTGCAACTGTCTTCGCCTTTTCTACTCGCTCTTCCTCTGCTGGCTTGCTGTTGTCTTGTCTTCCTATCGGTAATGTAGGGCGGATGTATAGGTATGACATCTGCTAGGGACTATCGGGTTGATGCTCTTCTGATGCAATCGGGGCGGTGCTGTGGCGGTCATGTCGGAGTGATCACGGGAAGGTGCGATCTTGTCGACGCCTGACTGATGTTCTCGGCGTGAGATCGGCGCGGTCAAGCCTAGCCGATGCTGTTCTGAGAGCATCTGGCCGACGTCGCACCGAGATACATCTTGCCGATGCCGGTTCGAGAAAGTCTCTTCACAACATTAAAACGAGAACCTCACCCCGGTGTTCCTTCTACAGCCGTACCGATATCGGAAAGAGGGGCCACAAATTTGTGGTGGCGAATTCGATCTCGACGTTTTGCGACCATGGGTTTGCGCTTTCTGTTTCCTACTGCTGGCATTTTTTTGTCGAGCGCGATGGACGTAAGCAGCAGCAGTTTTACTACATCTATACCAGTGTCGTCATCATCATTGGCATCATTGCCATCTTTTTTCTCTATTGATTTTCCGGGTCACGTACGGAATGTATCTCAAGCAATTCATATGCTCGGTGGGGAGGAACATATTCGCAAGGTCAATCATCTACACCACTTCTAACCCCTCCCGTTACAATCTAATTGTTGTCATTGTTGTGTTGTTCTGATATGGTGATTATTATTGTGTGGATCGTCTGTTGTGTTTGTGTCATTATGCAGTGTCGTTCGAGTGGTCGTTTATTATCATTATCATATCGTCCACAGGATCCATTTGCTCATCCATTATATGGTGAAACTATACCGACTTCAAATACATTCACTAACACTAACACTAACACGAACACTAACAGTACACATATCCGTCACGATACCACAACACATGTCGATACCAAAACCAACGGTGCCGTCGACGATGGTCCACCGGATAGCAGCAACAGCAACAGCAACAACAGTAACAGTCAGTCATTGACAACACCTGTTATTCGTAGTAAAACACAATCGGATCAATTATTGTTATTACGTGTACGGAAACGGAAACAGAAACCAACTGTATCTTCTTCTTCTTCTTCATCATCCTCATCGTCAGCGGTTTCTTCATCCTCTTCTTCATCATCATCACCATCATCGTCGTCGTCCTCATCTTCGTGGCCAATTCCAATGGTTCATAGTTCCATATACGATGCCGAACTGATTGGTAAGATTACCGATGTCACCACTTTTGAAGGTAATCATCACGCACTCCTCATCATATTGTGAGTGATGCGATCATCATCAGCTGATCAAATGGTTGTGTATGGCATGTTATTAATAGGTTTATCGGATTTTCAAATGATAACACCCGCCGTTCGTACAGTACCATATATTAGTGTGCCATCATTCCCTACTGTACCCTCTTCATCATCGGCTTCTTCATCATCGTTATCATCATCATCATGGGAACGACAACACTATCAATTGCAACAAGCGAGTTCTCATTATGAAGTCGATACAGAATTTATGAATAATTCACTGTTAACTGCTGGTAAACGTGTGTGTGTTGTGGTGATAATATTCGTGTTGCTCATACGACATATATGTCTTTGTGGTGATGTGTGTTATCTCTTTACAGAGAAGACAGAGGATGCGACAGCTCAGTTAATACCGGTTATATTATCTAAATTTGATTATTCACGTGCTTACAAGTATGACACATATATAACACACGTTGTTGATACCAAATGCCCCAAATTTTTTTTGCTAATACTCGTGTCGTGTGATCGTGTGAACAACGCCATCAACAATAACAATACAGTTTTCATTCGAATGAACAATTACGTTCCGATCGTCGTCAATCATCAGCTATACGTCCATTAGTATCTAAACGAACGGATTTAGAAGCCAAAAAACGTGCGGCACGACGATCGTATTTTAGTTATGATATTGCCGGTACGTACGGGTGACTGACTACTGTCATTGTGTTGCTGAATGATTACTAAATTGGTGATGTATTGTGCGTTTGTTGTTGCTGTAGCGGTACCCCAATCATCTGATGATCCCTATTTAAGTTCAACTGAATGTCATAGTAAATCTATTACACAGGTACCCCCTGTAAATGATGACCTGTTATTTCATCACATCAATCCCTTAATTCTTTCTTTCATTCATTTGATTCATCATAAATTCTAATGATTTGATGTTCTGCTGACCGTGTCTTTGGTAAAACTGCTACAGAAATTGAAACAACAATTTTTATTGCGTCCGATATGGTCACGTGCAGCATTACTTAAAGTTCTAAAAGATGAGGATGAAAAAGATATTGAAAAGTATCTAGACACACAACCACACAACCCGCCTTTCATCTTCACACTCATTCATATATTTGTGTTTGTGATGACTGAATAATAGACATTTGGGTGCGATTGCATATCGATTTACAGGTGGTAGTTGGCGTAATTTATGGATACGATATGGTTGTGATCCACGTAAAGATCCCGCTACACGAATGTAATGAACAATAGCCATTATCATTTGTCATTGTCATATTGTCATGTTCTGAATGGGACTGTTGATGTTGTTCGTTCCATATTATGTTAGTTATCAATTAATGGAATATCGTGTGTCGCCAACATTTTTATCACCGGAAACGATGCGCGCCGATTATTTAAAAACTAAATCGTATACGTGGTCATCAACAGCCAAACAACCGGTTAAACATCATACATTTACCAATAAACAACAAATAACCACCACCAACACAACAAAACGTATGTATTGTGTGTGATTGTTGTTGTGTTCGCATCTTTTTGAGTTCTAACTAATTGCTATCTCTGTGCACAGATGGCGATAAAGATGACTCTTCTTCCTCATCGTCATCGTCATCGTCGTCATCCTCGTCGTCCACCGGTGTTAGTGTACGCGATGAAGATACAACATTCTCTCGTATACCGAATCGTACGAGTGCGACATTTCAATTATGTGATATTGCGGATGGTAATGATCGTTACATTGTGCGGAATACTGATGTGTGTATGTTGTTGTTATAGAGGAGATACAGAATATGATTAATTCCGCACAAGTTCGTGTTGTGAGTGATGTATGTATCGTCTTTTGTTTTCTTTCTCCTATTCCCTTTCTTCTATTTCTGTTCTATCCCAACACAACAAAAAACAGACAGACAGACACACAGTGTAAATCGACACAAAACCATACAGTATGAAGTCACAGGTTGACGATCGGGGGTATATAAAAATAGGGAGTCTTGGGTTTGAACCAAGGGCCTTTTGCTCGCTACAAAGCAAATGCTCTTCCACTGAGCTAACTCCCATATGTAAAAGAGGATACCCCACTTCCAGTGCGGGTTTTTGTTAGAGTGAGACCCACTTCGGGGTACATCGACGCCACGCTCGCGTCCTCAAACATAAAAGCGAAAAATTTTGAGCTTTTGAGGGACTGTGTTTTATATTTTATTATGGGATTTACTAAAATTTTTTTTTCCCAATTTTTTTTGTTGTGCAGAAAATAAGCGGTTGGTTTCATAAAGAATTATTAGGACGTATTCGTGATCGTATGGATGATATGGTCTTACGGTTAGTCTTCGTGTTGTCGTGTTCTGTCCTGTCAGTGTGGACATTAACTAACATTGTAATGACTGTTGATTGTTCTTATGATGTGCATTGTATTAGATGGGTATATCCATTAGGTGTACCACCGGATGCAAAACAGCGTATGAAAAAGAAGAAAAAAGCTGCAAAACCCATCGCGACGATGCAACGTGCTGCTAAACATGCAGCAGCAGCGGGTCGTGCAGCTGATGCGGCAGCTGATGATGATGATGAAGAAGAAGAAGAGGAAGATGAAGCAGAAGCGGATTTGGAAGCACAACAAGAAGATGAAGAAGATCAGAAACATAATGATGATGATGATGATAAGGATGAACAATCCAAAAAGAAGAAAAAGAAACGGCGGCGTGATGATGATGATGACGATGATAAGAAGAAGCAGAACGGCACAAAGGAGACACCAAAGAAGAAGAAAAAGAAGAAACGGAAAGACGATAGTGACAGTGACAGTGATGACCATAGTGATGATGACAAACAGAATGATAAGAAGAAGAAGAAGACACCCGCGAAGAAGAAGAAAAAGAGTAAACAGGATGGTAGTGAATCCGACAGTGATAGTGACGACATCACCAGTAAGAAGAAAAAGAAAAAGAAGAAGAAATCAAAAGATAAGAAAAAGAAAGACAAAGAGAGAGATAAATCGAAGAAGAAGAAAACCAGTAGCAGTAAGAAAAAGAAGAAGAAACGGCGAAGTGGTGCATCGAGTGATGATAGTGATAGTAGTGAAAGTGAACTCGAAGTTTCGGATGATAGTGAGGACGAAAAATCTAAAACAGGTTTCCGCTTTGTGTGTGGTCGTCGTTTGTTTGTTTGTTATATGTTCGTCCAAATGTGTGTTTTCTGTTTGTTTGTGTTGCGGCAGATAAGAAACAAAAACAAACAACAAAACCATCAACTGCAACTGCAGCACCGTCATCATCATTACCGACTGCGACTACTGATCCGAAGAAATTATCAGCTGCTGTCACCAATACGACTACAGCCGCTCCATCATCAGCTACTGCTGCTTCAACAACGACATCAGCATCTGCTGCTGCTATCACCACCGCATCATCATCATCATCAACAGCATCAACACCAACCAAATCAACCGGAACTGGTGGAAGTGGTTCATTTCTCGAAATGTTTATGCGATCACGAGATGAACAGCGTGCTGCAGCAGCCTCAGCTTCGTCGTCTTCTTCATCATCCTCATCTTCGTCATCTTCTTCTTCTTTGTCTTCCACACCACCAGTGCCATCGCCATTGCCGATAAATGGCAGTAAAGAAGCGAACAATGAACACAAAGAAAAACAGAAAGATAAAACCAAAGAAAAAGAGAAACAGAAAGATACCGATAAAGATTCGGCTAAAAAGAAAGATAAAACCAGTAAAGATAAAAACAAAAAGAAGAAAAAAGATAAAGAAGATAAAGATAAAGATGGCACGAAAGATAAGAAGGAAGATAAAGATGATGATGGTCACAAGAAGAAAAAGAAAGATAAAGATAAAGACAAACAGAAGGATAAAGATAAAGAGTCATCCAAACAGGATCATAAAACGGCTGAACAATTACGTAATGAACAACAGACCGCACAAGCTGAACTATTACGACAAAAACTATTACGTAAAGCAGCACGTGCGGTACGACGTGCACAACATGCGGCGACTATGGGATCGATGGCACTGTTTGAAGAAGCTGAACTATCCAGTATGTACCTCTTGTTGTTGTTTGTTCTTGTTGCGTAGATGTATTGATGCTGATGCTAATGGTTGTGGTTTGTGTGATTTATCAGGTTCTGATGATGATGATGAGAAGAAGAAATCAACGGTGTGACGTTATATTCTATTCATTTCATTCGTTTTATTGTTGCTAATTTTGGTTCTGTGATCTGTCTTTATAGTCATCTAAAGAGGATGACAAACGTGATCAATATCTTCACATTATTGATGACGATGATGATGATGACAGTGATAGTCAACAGGATGCTGGTGATGATGATGATGATGACGACGATGACGCGGTTAATGGTACGGAGTTATCACCACTGAAACGATCAGGAGGAACTGTTGATGAAGATGATGATAATGGCAACGATGCTGACGACGATGATGCAGCAGAAGCTGCTGTTGCTGTTGAACAAGAAGATGCGGCACAGGAATTACTACAAACGATGGCAGCTGGTTCAACTGCCTCCTCTTCTTCCTCGTCATCCTCCTCCTCTTCGTCCTCATCTTCCTCTTCTTCATCATCGTCATCATCATTGATGATGACACTGCCATTACCTGAATTGAGCGAACCGCGTGTTATACTCAAACAAGAAGGTTTTGGCTTTTTTGGATGCGATTATTGTCTGTTGCTGACCCCATGTATTGTGTTAGAATTGGATGAAATGGGACATGCAATGGCATTTCTCAAATCAATGAATCAACCGGTACATTCAACACAATGCACACGTTTCCCGCCCTTATCCTCCACGTGTACTGATTATGTGTGTTTGTGCGTTTTATAGGGTCCATCATCTACTCATCCTCAGTGTATGTATTTATGACAGTGTGAATTGTTTTGCTATCCTTAAAACGCTTGTGTATGTGTTGTAATGTAGTTAATGTACCAAATGATTTGGGTATGAATCTATCAGATGATAATAACAATCATCATAACAGTCACAATATGAATGATGATGACGACATGTTAATGGATAATTCATCAACATCATCATCATCGTCATCATCGGCGTCATCATATGATGGTTTACCCCCATTAACCCCAATGACACCATTACCACCATTATCACCTGTTATGACGGCGACTATCGTTTCTGTACCGATTTCTTCTTCTTCGTCATCCTCATCTTCCTCTTCTTCATCGTCATCGTTGCGATCAAAACTACCTCACCGACCATCTGCTGTACATATAACGAACAATAATAACAATAATAACAATGCATCCGCTTCTGTATCATCCTCTTCTTCATCCTCTTCATCTTCTTCTTCGTCATCGTCCTCTCGAACCCGACCACCTCCTCCGCCTCCATCACGTCATACTGATACCGATACCGATGTAGCTGATGAGGATATGTTTTTGGGTACCACAACAACAGCGCGTACAACAGATACGCATTCGTCATCATCGCAACAATCGAAACGTTTCGCTCATTCAAAGAAGAACAATAAGAACAATAATAACAACAAGAAAAAGAAGAAGAAAAAGAAACAAAATGATGACGACGACGACGATGATGATAATGATAATGATAATGATGAACATGAACGTGATCGACATGAAACAGGTTCGTTTTGCTGTGCATTGTGATCCATCTAACTGATCGGTTTGTTCTCTGTGACAATCACACTGTAGATGGAGATATTGAGGAGTTTTCTCTTTTTGAATGATCAATTTAATAATTGTCAAATCGCGAACCTGGCGCACATGCAAATGTAGAGCCTCGAGCATGCATGCGCAGACCGCGATGACTGCATCGAATCCTGATGTGAGACCTTTCGTGTCAATTGCGTGAACATTCATTGTATAATTGAAATAAGCGAACTGATCGAAAGCTTGCAGAGAGAAGGAGGAGAAATTTTGTGCCTCCGTTCCATTCACGATGCTGGCATGACATTGTTCACGATCGGCGCAAGTCTTTTTCGATGGGCGACCTTTCGTGTTCAGTTTGTTGCGAACTTTTTGACTTGGTACATCATCGACCTCTATTATTAGTATGCGGTCATTCATTTTGTGCGCCATGCCTCGTAAAAATTCAAACCCAAGGTCTCCATTTCTTTTGCTGCATTGTTGACTGCGACATGTAGCGAATGAAATCACCTGTCCAACTTGTCGCAAAGCCACGAAACTAACCGGAAACGGCAATGGCATCCGTGAACTACCGAATAATTACGAATTGGAGAAGGCCATACAACAACAACATGAACTCAAAGTCAATGCCGATCCACTCCGCAATATCCAAACGACAATCATTCCGTTTGACGATTTGGAATTAAAATGCGTTGGTGCGGGACCGTTCGGTAACAATCGCTGCTGTTAGGTTATTTGTTAACTGATTCGCATCATTAACAGGTGCGGTATGGAATGGTCTGTGGAAATCGCGTACTATTGATGTATCGATTCACGTGGTTCCATTCAAAGAACTCGATATCCTCTTTCAACACGTATTCATTCGTGAATTGAATGAGTGGAGCAAATGTCGTTTCAGTGAAGTCACAACACTGTACGGTATCTGTGTGGATCAAGTTGATAAGACCGATTGTTTATGGTTGGTGATGCCGTCGTATTCACGCGGTACATTATTCGATGTACTGCATCCTCACCAACAACAGTCAGTTGAAATGGAGTTATCGTGGGATATTCGATGGTCGATGGCATTGGATCTATTTGTTGCCGTCAATCATTTACATCAACAACAACAACAGCTATCAGTTGATCGACCGATACTCGATAGGGGTATCAATTCTTCACAATTATTCGTTACTGATGACGGACACCATTTACGATTATTACCACTAACAAATCTTATGGACGATACAGTCACATCATCGACGTCGTCATTACCGTCATCCTCTGCCGCTTCATCATCGTCGTCTTCTTCGTCGTGCTCATCCTCATCGTCGTCTCGTTCGTTGTCATCATCGTCATCGTCGTTTCTATTCTCAATTCCGTCCTTACTGTTCTCGTCTTTCACTTCATCATCGTCGACAGTTCCCTCATCGTCATCGCCTTCGAAGGATGGCCAAGTTGCATCCACTACATCGCCTGACTTCAGCTCCTCTTCGTCTTCCACTACTTCGGCCTCATCGTCGTCCTCTTCATCTTCGTCGTCTTCTTCTCTCCATAAACGCAAAGGCGATAATAACGACAGACCTGACAAGAAACAGCGACTCCAATCAGACGAATCACTTCATCAACACGGCGTCAGCAACAGTAACAACGTCAACCGCAACAACGACAAAAGGGCGTCATCTACACATTCTTTTGCTTATTGTGCACCCGAGTTACTGCGTGGTTACCCTGCAACAGTCGCTTCCGATGTATATGCCTGTGGTATAATCCTATACGAATTGGCGTGCGGCTCCCGTTCCATCCCGTACAGCGACACGGTAACAGCTGCTGACATTGCGATCGCCATCAAATCGGGTCAGCGATTGCTCATTCCCGATGACGTACCACCAGCGTTCGTGCAGTTGATTCGGCAGTGCTGGTCACATGATCCTCTCGATCGACCAACAGTCTTGAGCGTCATTGCAACGCTTAAATCCAAAGGAGCCACACAACTCGTCGCACATTCCGACAAGCGCTCGCGAGACGACAAAACCACCAATTGTGATGATAATGAGCTGCAGAAACTAGTCGACTTGGCGCGAACATTTTCGGATCGAACGCTGCGGTTTCAGTGTGCATTGCTGGCGGCTGACAAAGGCAGCGCGGATGCGCAATTTATGGTCGGTCGATGCTATCGCGTTGGTGATGGTGTCCCTCAAGACACATCATTATCAGCGAAGTACACTCAACTGGCCGCTAGTGCGGGTTATTTGATTGCAATTGGATTATCTTTAGAGCTCGGTTACATTGGCAACAAGACGGTCAATCCGAAACAAGCGGCAGTCGAAATGTACGCACAAGCTGCGCGTCATGGTCATCCTTCGGCGCAAGCCTACATGGGTTTTAGTTATCGCGATGGCGACGGTGTCGGGAAGCATTTACCGAAAGCGGTTCTGTGGTTCGAACGTGCTGCTGTACAGGGACACGCTGGGGCTCAGTTTGCACTTTTCCATTGCTACTCTACCGGCAAAGGCGTGGCGATCGATACCGCCAAAGCTGTTTTGTGGCTCGAATTGGCCGCGAAGCAAGGTCATTCGCCAGCACAGCTGCAACTGGCGCAATGCTACGAAAATGGAGATGGTGTAAAGGTCAATCTACAGACGGCGATCGAATGGTATAAATCAGCGGCCAAGCAAGATGAAGCTCAAGCTTTCCAGCACATTGGGATCCTAAGCTTAGAATTCCACGTGGACAAGTTGTCGC
>JADMIO010607099.1_pt1 | contig 33138 bp, 27 predicted proteins | sample 8958161 | NCBI WGS metagenome assembly JADMIO01 (sample SAMN16585339, study PRJNA669376) | soil metagenome | isolation source: Crop rotation soil | place: USA: Cullars Rotation, Alabama | collected 2011 | reverse complement strand
GCCGCGACTTCAAGTCACGTGAATTCCAAGCTTCGGATCCCACTGTGCTGGAAAGGCAGTTCCCGACTGCCTGCCCAGAGGGCCACGGCCAGGGCGCCGAGCCCGCTCAGCACGTAGGGCGGCATCACAGGGGCCCAGAACGCCGCAATGTTCATCCGACTGCCGGTTGATCCGAGGAATCCGCCAAAGGATTCGGGCGGCTTTCGGCTCCATGCGGGATGCACGACGAAGCTTTCGTACAGGCCAGCGCCGAAGATCAGCGACGCCATGACCGAGTAGAACCACAGGGCTGTCGTATAGAGAGTCATCCCATCGTCTCCACGATCGTGTCTGCACAACGACCGGCTTCTTGTTCGTGCTACGCTTGACACCATGTCAAGCAAGCGGATGCATCGTAGGACCAAACTTGACAGTGTGTCAAGCCCGAAGGGTGGCGACCCGGCGACCCGGCAGCGGATCTGCGAAGCGGCGCTTCGGCTGATTGTGAAACGAGGTGGCGTCGATGTTCCGCTCGCCGACGTCGCGAAAGCGGCGCGCGTGTCGCGGCAGGCGCTCTACCTGCATTTCAAGGACCGTGCGGCGCTGTTCCTGGCGGTCGCGCAGCACGCTGATGACAAGCGTGGACTTCCCGAGGCGATTCGTCGTCTCCAGCAGGCCCCGACCGGGCTCGACGCGCTCCGCCACATGGCGGCCACGCGGGCGACGCTGAACCCCGAGATCTGGCCACTGGCTCGGATCCTCGACAGCGTCCGCGGGGAGGATCCCGCCGCAGAAATCACCTTGCAGAACCGATTGGCGGCGCGACTGGGCGCGTGCCGCCTGATCGTCGAACAGCTCGCGCGAGACGGTTCGCTGCGCCCCGAACTCGAGCCCACGATCGCAGCCGATCTGTTGTGGGCGCTCACGTCGCTTCGCACGTGGGAAGACCTGGTGCTCGTCCGTGGGTGGACCGCCGCGCAGTACGAAGAACGCCTCCTCGCCACGCTGCTGCGAGTGCTCACGAACGCTCCGGCGCCCGACACCTCGAGCCTGTCAAAACGGCGTGACGACGCCGCGGCCCAGCGGACACAACGCTTGTGGAAGCAAGGAACCGCGCGACCATCATGATGGCGGGGCTCTTCATAACAGTGGATCTCCTACGAGGACAAATTGAAGTGCGGTCTGGTTCGCGGGCGCGCCTCAGGAACTATTGCAAGCTGAAACGCTTTAAGGCTGTGAGCTATTGAAAATCAGGGCGAAATTTGGCGGAGAGAGTGGGATTCGAACCCTCTGCAAGTCTGTCGATTCTGCAAGTTACAGATTCCACAATCCCGACATTGCCGCGAAAGCCAGCCTTGCCGTGGCGCCTTGCACGCTGTTGCACGCCAGCACTCCGACAATTTCCTCTGAACCAGTCTCCCCGCTTCATTGCCACGACTCTTTGGTTGGATGAAATACCGTGCTGCTGTTCGCGTGAAAGACCTTCTGGCTCTCCTAGAAATCAATATCCTTCGCACACTGGTAGCGAGTGGCGAATTGCGAGAAATCCACAATAACCATTTCGAAATTGCTCCCTTCGACGGTCAACGCCGCCGAATAACCGGGCTCCACGGGCACGCTAAGTACCGTCCAACGCTCGATCTCGGCGGGTGCGGCACGACAACCGAGTAAAGGTCCATCCGCCTCCAAACTCACATCAAAACCGTCAAGCGGAAATGAAAAGCCATCGCCGCGCGCCTTGATGAATGCCTCCTTGCGTGTCCAACCCCGATAGAACGCGATCGCGCGATCGTGCGGCGGCAACCGCTCAAGGGCTTCGAATTCGGTTTGCGAAAAGGCAAAACGGGCAAGCGATGACGTATCGCAACTCCCATGCTGCTCGATGTCAACGCCGACCTCCCGCGCTAACGTCAAAGCCAAAAGGGCACGCTCACCAGAGTGAGACAGATTGAAGCGGAGATCGAGAGAACTTCCGGCGACCCTGGGCTTGCCGTGCTCGCCGGCCACCAGATTCAGCGAACGCGGTGGAACTGCCAGTTGCGTCGCTAGCACCATCCGCATCGCGGAGTGAACATTGACGAACCGCCGACGGTCGCGTTCGTAAATGAACCGATCCGCGCGGGCTCGCTCGTGAGGGTCCAGCATACTGCCGTCGTACATCGTGCGGCTCACATCAATGCTCACGATCAGTGCTACATCGCGGGTGACGAGCATTGAAGAGTACTAACGACCAGTGGTGTTGGTAGACAACGGCTTCCAAAATGATTGTGGATTTGCTTGTCTGACGCCGATCACGCGAGTCCTCGACGAAATAGCTGCGGGACCAAGCAGACTTGCCCACGTTCGGAGGTAAAGAATCGAATCAATACGGACGGGAATTCTGGATGGCTATCCTCTACGATCAGTCTCGTATTTGTCCAGACTTCGGACTTGTGAGGAACGACGCCGGTTTTGGCTTCCTGGCAAGACCGTCACGACAAGGCTCCGAAAGGCTGACGCGGCACGCAGAAGCCTGCGGGCCGCGGTAGAGTTTCTCCGTGCCAGGCCCAATCCAGACGCGGGTTCCGCCTTTCCGCCGCCATGAACGGGGAGCGGCGGTGGAAGCGGTCGTCGGCGATCCCGAAGTTCGTGCCGTGGTTCGAGCGCAGAGCGAGGCGACCGGTCGGCCGTTCGACGAGGTGCTCCGCCAGGCGCGCGAATACGCGGAAGAAATCGTCCCGCAATACAACGCCCGGCTGCATCACCATTTTGCGTATCGCCTTGCGCGCCGGATCGCGAAGGCGGCATTCCGCGTGCGTGTCGGCTACCTCGACGACGCCATCCTGAAGGACGTTTCACCGGAGGCGAGCGTCGTCTTCCTGATAAACCACCGCAGCAACATGGACTACGTGCTGGTGGCTTTCCTGACCGCCAGATACGTCGCCGTCAGCTTCGCCGTTGGTGAGTGGGCCCGCGTGTGGCCGCTCGCACAGCTCATTCGATCGCTCGGGGGCTTCTTCGTCCGTCGCAACTCTCACGACACGCTGTATCGGAAGGTCCTCGAACGCTACGTCCATTTCGCGATCGAGCGGGGGGTGACGCAGGGCGTGTTTCTGGAAGGCGGCCTCAGCAAGGACGGCAACCTGCGGCCGCCCAAGCTCGGGGTCCTGTCGTATGCAACGAAGCACTTCGCGCGCGACAGTCCGCGCGATGTGGTATTCGTCCCGGTCGGCGTCAACTACGACCGCGTGCTCGAGGATCGCAATCTCCTCGGGGCTATCGACCCGCACGCGCCGCGGCGATCCATGGCACAGACCGCCATGGGGGCCGCGCGCTGGGTGGCGAAGAACCTCGGGCTTTACGCACGCGGGCGGCTGCACCGCTTTGGGTATGCGTGCGTGGACTTCGGCGCCCCCATCTCGCTGCGCAGCTACCTCCGCGAGCGTGGCGTGGACCTTTCGGCGCTCGAGGAGACCGCGCGGTTCAATGAGACCGAGCGTCTCGGCACGCTGCTGATGGAGAAGATTGCGCAGGTCATTCCGGTGACCCCCGTCAGCCTCGTCGCGTCCGCGATTCTCAGCTTCGACGGCAACGAGGCGCGCCGTCCGGCGCTCATCGGGCGCGTCGTCGCGCTGATGGAGGAGCTTGAATCGCTTGGCGCACACATTTACGTACCGCGGCGTGATCCGGATTACCTCTTGAATGTCGGCTTGCGGATGCTGACGCTCCGCCGATTGATCGTTCGCAACGGCGATCTCTACCACGTCGTTCCGGAGGAGCGACAGGTCATCCTGTATTACGCCAATTCGATCGCCCATTTCTTCGCGAGAGGTGGAGATGGGGGCGTGGCCGCGTCGGAGAGCCGGGTCCGAGCCGGGCGCGGCCGCGCGGCGATCCTGGTGCACGGCCTTGCCCGGACGGCGCGGTCGATGGCGCGAGTCGGCGAACGGCTGCAGGCGGCCGGCTACGAGGTCTACAACTGGGATTACCCGAGCCGCCGCTTCGGTGTGCTTGCGCTGGTCGACAGCCTGGAGGCATACGTGCGGGACGTCACGCCGCAGCACGAGCGAGTCGATTTCGTCACGCACAGCATGGGGGGGCTGCTCGTGCGAGGTGTGCTCTCGCGGCAACCGCCGGCGAACCTCGGTCACGTCGTCATGCTGGCGCCGCCCAATCAGGGCGCATCAATCGCTTCGCGGGCGAGCGAGTTCTCATGGGTGAGGAAGTTCTTCGGCCGATCGTTGCAGGAAATGAGCCCGACCGCTCCCGACAACGCCGTTCGTGAGCTCGGCGTGCCGCCCTGCCCGTTCGGTGTCATCGCCGGCACGCGGAGTTTTCACCCGCTCCAGCCGACGTCCTACTACTCATCGCTCGCGCATGGGACGGGATCGCACGACGGCACTGTGCACGTGGACGAAACGCGGCTCCCGGGAATGACCGATTTCATTACCGTCAATGCCAATCACACGTTCCTGATGGACCACGAGGAGACGATCCGGCAAACGCTGGCGTTCCTCGATCGCGGCAGGTTCGACCACGATCGCGCCGGACGGGCGAAGCTACCCGATTAGCCGCGCGCGTTGACAGCGGTTTCCGACGCCGGTAGCATCTCGGCCATCGAGTCCCGCCCCTGGCAGACGCACTATGATTCCGGCGTCCGACCGACGCTCGGGGAATACCCTGAACGCACGCTGATCGACTACCTCAAAGACTCCGCCCGCGAGCGGCCCGATCATCCGGCGCTCCTGTTTGCCGGAAACCGTATTTCCTATGCCGCACTCGATCGTCTGAGCGACACGTTCGGCGCCGCACTGGTGTCGATTGGCGTCAAGCCTGGCGATCGCGTCGCGCTGATGCTGCCCAACACGCCGCAGTTCGTCATCGCGCAGTTCGGAGCGTGGAAGGCCGGCGCCATCGTCGTTGCCCTCAATCCGATCTACACCGAGCACGAGCTCACAGGCCCGCTGGCCAACTCCGGCGCCGAGACGATCGTCGTTCTCACGCCGTTCTACAAGACCGCGAGGGCATGCGTCGATCACACAAAGGTCAAGCGCGTCATCGTCACCAACATCAAGGAGTATCTGACGCCGATCAAGCGCCTGCTCTTCACGCTGCTCAAGGAGAAGAGCGGCGGGCACCGAGTGGCGGTCGAGCCCGGCGATCTCAAGTTTGCCGACCTGATGGCCGCCCACAGCGGCCAGGCTGCGCCAGCGATACCGATTCGCCTCGACGACCCGGCGGTGATTCTGCTGAGCGGCGGCACGACCGGAGTACCCAAGGGCGTGCTGGGCCTGCATCGCGCCTACGTCTCGGCGGGCCTGCAGCTCCGCGAGTGGATCAAAGGCAAGTGCTCGGACTGGCAGGACACGATCATGCTGCCGTTACCGCTTTTCCACGTCTACGGCAACGTCGGCGTGCTCGGCCTGGGCATGTGCAGCCACAACACCATCGCGCTCATCCCGAATCCGCGCGATATCGACGATCTGATGAAGCAGATCGCGAGTGTGAAGCCGTCGTTTTTCACCGCTGTACCGACGCTGTTCATCGCGCTGCTCAATCACAAGGACGCGCAGAGCGGCGTGTTCAAGTCGATCAAGATCTGCTTCTCCGGCGCTGCGCCGCTCCTTGCCGAGACCCGCGATCGTTTCATCAGGCTGACCGGCGGAACGGTCATCGAGGGTTATTCGCTGACCGAGGCCATGATGGCGTGCGTCGTCAACCCGGTTGGCGGCAGGAACAAGATTGGTTCAGTCGGCATGCCGCTCCCTGATGTCGAGCTCGTCATCCGCGACGGCGAAAGCGGCGAGCCGGCGAAACAGGGTGAGGTGGGCGAAATCGTGCTGCGGGCCCCACAGGCCATGGCGCGCTACTGGCAGAACCCGGAGGAGACCGCGCTCGTTCTCCGCTCGCACGGCGAAGGCGGGCCGTGGGTCCACACCGGCGATCTCGGCTACCTCGATCCGGATGGCTATCTGTTCATCGTCGATCGGCAGAAGGATCTGATCAAAACGAGCGGATATCAGGTCTGGCCGCGCGAGATCGAAGAAGTGATCGCGGCCCATGCCAGCGTCGCGGAGGTCGGGGTGGCCGGCGTGCCAGATCCGACAAAAGGGCAGGTCGTTTGGGCGTGGGTCGTCCTTCGCGCGGGTGCGCAGGCGACGACCGAGGATTTGCGCGCCCACTGCAAGACCGAGCTGGCGCCGTACAAGATGCCGGCGCACTTCGAATTCCGCACCAGCCTTCCGAAGACCATGGTCGGCAAAGTGTTGCGGCGTCAGCTCGTCGCCGAAGCGCGCCAGGCCGCCGCCTCGTAGTGCCCCGCGGTGTTGCAGCCTTTCCCGACGGCAAGTCGGTCGGGACGTTCGCAGAACTGCGGCCGCGTCCGGGCGCGCTCCACGAAGGTTCTTGCAACCTCGGCCGCGTACGAGTTAGCTTCATTCGCCCATCCGGCCACGCTGTCGCAACGTAGTCCAGTGAACCGACACCGAGAAGGTTGGATGTCTGCAATCCATTTTCCCAGCGGAAGTCCAAGAGTGGCATGGCCGACGAAGGCGCGGTAGCGATTATCGGGATGGCGTGCCGCTTCCCCGGCGCGCCTGATCTCTTCACGTACTGGAAGAACCTGCGTGAGGGCCGCGAGTCAGTGCGGCGCCTCGATACTCACGAGATCGCGCCCGAGCTGCGCCGCCTGGCGACGCGGCCGGGTTATGTCCCGGCTGTCGGTCTCGTCGACGGCGTCGACGAATTCGATGCCGCGTTCTTCGGACTCTCGACACGCGAGGCGCTGCTCACCGATCCTCAGCACCGGCTGTTCCTCGAAGCATCATTCACCGCGCTCGAAGACGCCGGCTACGGAGACCCGTCGCGTTTCGCAGGCGCGATTGGTGTTTATGGCGGCTCGTGGCTATCGAGTTATGCGTTGCGGGCGCGGGGTCACGTTGAAACCCCTTCGGACGAGTTCGAGGCGCTCATCGGCTCCGGCCTGGATTACCTGACCACATTCGTTTCCTACAAGCTTGGCCTGCGGGGGGAGAGCCTGACCGTCCAGACCGCGTGCTCGACCTCGCTCGTCGCCGTGCACCTGGCGGTTCAGAGCCTGCTCACCGGCGCGAACGACATGGCGATCGCAGGGGGCGTCTCGATCGATGCACGCCAGAACGCCGGATACGTCTATCAGGAGGGCATGATCGGCTCGCACGACGGACGCTGCCGACCATTCGACCACCACGCCGCAGGAACGGTGCGCGGCTACGGACTTGGCGTGGTCGTGCTGCGCCGGCTCGCCGATGCTCTCGATGCGGGCGAGCCCATTCGCGCGGTGATCCTCGGCAGCGCCACCAATAACGACGGTCGCGAAAAGATCGGGTTCACGGCGCCCAGCATCCGTGGTCAGGCAGACGTGATCGCCACCGCGTTGTCAATGGCGGATGTCAGCGGTGAGGCCATCGGGTACGTGGAGGCCCACGGGACAGGGACACCGCTCGGCGATCCGATCGAAATCGCGGCGCTGACGCGCGCGTTCGGCAGCCCGTACAAAAACGCGTGCGCGATCGGATCAGTGAAGTCGAACTTCGGGCATCTCGTCGAAGCGGCCGGCGTGGCGGGTCTCATTAAGGCGGTGCTCGCGCTCGAGCACGGCGAGATCCCACCGACGCTCCATTTCGAGTCGCCGAATCCGAGACTCGATCTCCCGTCAACGCCCTTCTTCGTCGCGGATCGCCTCCAGCCGTTCCCCCATGACCGACGGCTGGCCGGGGTGAGCTCGTTCGGTATCGGCGGCACGAATGCGCACGTCGTACTGGCGGCCGCACCTGTGGCGCGCCGCGAGACTGCGCGTGAGGACGTGCGCGTATTCCCGCTCTCTGCCGGCAGCCCCGCGGCGCTCACGGTGCGACGCCAGGATCTCCTCGACTGGCTGGTGGCGCACCCGGATGCGCGACTCGACGATCTGGCACTCACGCTGGCAGTCGGCCGTGCTTCGCTTCCGCATCGTCACGCGTTTGTCGCGCGCACTCGCGAGGAACTTGTGCAGGCGCTCAAGAGCGAGACGGGCGACGGGACCGAGGCGGCGCAAGGCGTGAACGGGACACCCCTCGATCCTCGCGCGGCGCACGGCGACACGACAGAACTTCGTCGTCTTGCCCAAGCATGGGGCGCGGGAACGCCAGTGCAGTGGGAGACGCTCGCCGAAGGCGGGCAGCGCGCGCGCTTGCCGACGTATCCATTCGAACGACGGCGTTACTGGCTCGAACCCGAGGCGGGTGGCACTGCCCACGGCACGGCCTGGTGGCTCGAGAGCGCCGGGCCACGCCGCGACGCCGCGCGCCCTGCGCTGATGCTTCTGGATGCGCCGAGCGAAAACGCGCTCGATCGCCGCATCGACGCCGTGCGGACGCTCGCCAGCGATGGCGATCTCGACGCGCTGTCCGCGGCGATCAACTTCGGGACCGGCACCGGACCGTACCGCGCCGCGATGCAGTTCAACAGTCGCGCCGAGCTGATGGACGTTGGTCCTGACTCGCCGTGGCTCCTCCGAGGACTACCCCGGATTGGGCGCCTCGCATTTGTATTCTCAGGGCAGGGCGGCCACTGGCCCGGCATGGCGCAGGAGCTGCTCGAGGATCCGATTTTTCGGCGCGCGCTTGAAGCCGCTGACGTCGCGCTGCGACGGTTTGCCCCCGCCTCGATCCTCGCCGCCATCGAGGCCGGCGCGTCGGCCGGCGTGCTTCGCAACGACGGCATTCTCCAGCACGCGGTCTTCGCGCTGCAGGTCGCGGTGTCGGCGCTCTGGCGCTCGTGGGGTGTCGAACCGGACGCGATCGTGGGACACAGCCTCGGCGAGGTCGCCGCCGCCCATGTCGCTGGCGCGTTGTCGCTTGAAGATGCCGCGCGCGTCGTTCATGAGCGCACGGCCTGCGCCGATCGTGCCCGAGGCACCGGCACCATGGCATTCGTCGCCTTGTCCGAACAGGAACTCCGCGCCGACATTGCTGGGTACGGCGCAGCCCTGGCGGTTGCTGCCATCAACGACGATCGCGGCGTGCTGCTATCCGGCAAAGAGCACGCGATCCAGGCGCTGCTCGCGCGGCTGACTGCGGCGAACGTGTTCTGTCAGCGCCTCGATGTCGACTACATGGCGCACAGCAGCGAGATGGAGCCGCTCGCGCACGAACTCTCGAATGCGCTCGCCGGCCTCGTCGCTCAGGTTCCCGCGCGCCCGCTGTATTCGACGGTCACGACACAGCGTCATGAGATCGCCGGTACCGATGCGGCGTATTGGGGACGCAACTTCTCTCAAGGCGTCCAGTTCAAGGCGACAGTCGACCGCATGATCGACGACGGTGTCGACGGGTTCCTCGAGCTGGGGCCACACGGCACGCTGGTCCACTCACTCGAGCGGCTCTTGGAGGCCCGCCGGCGAACAGGCGTAGTCCTGCCCTCGTTGTCGCGCGGTGAGGACGGTCGCCGCGGAATGTTGCGGGCGGCGGGCGCACTGCACTGTGCCGGCCGATTCGTCCGCTGGCCCCCCGAAGAGCCCAGCGCGAATGGAAGCACGCGTCAGCCCCGCTCGATTCGCGAACACCTGCGAGTGCTCGTCGCCAGGCGCCTCGGGATTTCGGTCGAGATGCTGTCGCCAGACGATCTCTTCATCGATCTCGGCCTGCAATCCATGGCGGCACTGTCGTTGACGTCGCAGATCAACACACAGTTTTCGGCGCAGCTCTCGCCCGCCGATCTGCTCGCATTGGGGACGGTCGCGCGCATCGCCGAGCGGCTCGAAGGCGGCGGCTCAGGCACGCACGGGATCGTAGTGCCACTGCGCCGGGCGTCTCGCGACGCGCCGGAAGCGATCCTGTTCCCTGGCGCCGGTGGCAGCGCGATCATGATGGCGGGTTGGGCAAGCCCCGAGCTCCTGCCAGGCTACGGCGTGCTCGCGATCAATCCGCCCGGACATGGGAGCGATCGCGGTGTTCCCGTCGCCGACGTCGCGCGACTCGCATCGATCATCGTGAGCGCATTCGAGAGCGACGCCGATCGACGGACGTTGGTAGGGTTTTCCTTCGGCGCTCTCGTCGCGTTCGAAGTCGCGCGTCAACTCGAGCGCGACGGCCGCCCGCCCGAGTCGCTCGTGCTGGTTCATGGGCCAGCGCCGCATGCGTGGGCGCAGTTCGGCTTGCGCAGTGATTCCCCGGCCTTTGACGACTCGTTCGGAAATCTCTACGACCGTCTCGCCGGACACGAGCAAAGCCGCGACGACTTCCTCGCGGCGGCGCGTGCCGACTTCCAGGCCGCCGAACAGTACGTCGCAGACAACGCGAAGGTTGGTTGTCAGATTCACGCGATTGCGAGCGACGGCGATTCGATGTTCTCAACGGACGTGATCGGCGCGTGGCGGGATTGCGGTGATCGAGTGGAGGTGCACGCCTCGGTCGGGGACCATTTCGAGTTCCTCGATCACCCGCATAACCGCGACCTGTTGCGGCAGATTCTCAGGGGCTAGGAATCTTTGCGGTCGCGCAGCGCGAGCGCCGCAGCGGTCGCCCCGGCTCGCAAAAGGATGCGCGGGTGCAGCAGCGCTGTCTGCGGCTTCACCATGTGCATCACCTCGAAGAATGTACCGGCCGTCGTGACGTCAGAGGCCGCGAGCTTCATCAACGCCCGCATGAATCGATGGACCACGGGCAAACCCGGCGGCTTGACGGTACCCTGGCATCCCGGTACCTGCCAATCCGAGCTCGTCGCGATTGACCATGCGGGTTCGATCGCTTTCCTCGCAGCCGTGTGAAAACGCCGCGGCAACCCTTCGACACCTTCGGGAAGAACCCGTTCCAGCACTTCCGCCTGCAGCGACGCGAGCGTCATGCCCTGCCCATAGACCGGATTCGCGTGGCATCCTGCGTCGCCCATGACGAGGAAGGACTCCGGCCAGGGATCACCCGGAGCAGGCAAACGTCGCTCGTTTGCGGTCCACCTGTAGCCGTGAATCGGCGAGCACGGTTTGGCGGCGCGAATGGCGTCGTAGAAATCCGGCGTGCGCAAACTGCGGGCGAACGCCATCCAGCCTTCTTCATCGTTGGGAGGATAGTCGCCACCCGCACCGGTCAACCCCACGTGCCAGCGTCCCGGCCCCGCCGGGAAAATGGAACCGGCGCGGCCGTCGAGCCAGGGCACGGGAAACACGTAGAGCGCGGTCCAATCGAATGTGCCTGCCGGAATCTCGAAGAGGCGCGACGCGTAGCCGACGCGCGCGTCAACCTTGTCGTGGCGCGGCGGCGGCACACCCAGAGGCTGCAGCCACTCGGGAAAGCGGGACGACCGGCCACTGGCATCAACGACGATGTCGGCCAGAAGTTCCTCTGAGCCCACGCGCACACCGGTGATGCGCGCGGCGGTGCCCGCAAGCCCGCTCACCCTGCATCCGCCGCGGATTTTCACATTTGGCAGCGCTTGCACACGCCGGCGGACGACCGCTTCCAGGACAGGACGGCGAGTGTGAACACCCTCCAATTGGGCGCTCGGACGGATCACCCATCCGTACGGACCGTAGATCTTGAAGTCGCGGCCGTAGTCGATCGGGTGTCCTCCTGCCGCAACGAGTTCCTCGCGGATGCCAGGGAAATATCTTTCCAGTCGATTGAGGCCGCCGAGGAGAAGGATGTGTGTGTGTGCGCCCTGCGGAACGCCGGGCCGGCGATCGCCCTCGAGCTCGTCGCGCTCGAGAATCTGCACCTCGTGCGACACTGAGAGAACGCGCGCGGCCAGAAGGCCCGCCATCCCGCCCCCGACGACGATCGCACGTGTTGGCACCGGCGTCAGTTCGCCCGTGAGGCGTCACGGAAGCGTCGTGCGACGCGATCCACCCAGTCTTCCAGATCCTTCTGCCCCAGCTTGCGCGCGATCACGTCGAACAACCTGGCCACGAGCTTTGGTACAGGGAGGTCCGGCTCCGTCATCTGGTAGTAGTTGATCTCGGTGGTATCGCCGACGCGACGGAGCTGCACATCTCCCGCAGAGCCGGTGTTGCCAGCGATCGACTGCCAGGTCACATGATCGACACCGTTCGTTTTGGTTTCGATCGTGTACTCGGGTGCGAAATAGAGGCCCTTTTGCTGTGTGCGCGACTTGAAGACCCAACGCGAGCGCGTGGCATCGATGCGCTCGTAGAGCTCGAGGTTCTGCGCCTCCTCTTTCATCCTGTCGGGGTCAGCAAAGAAATCGTGGACCTCGGAAAGGGGGGCCTGCACTCGCAGCGTTCGTTTGATCTCTAACCGAACCTTGGACATGATACCCTCGCGCGGTCACATACCTACCACATCTGTTTAAATGAAGGAAGGTCTTATGTACGACGCCATTGTGGTCGGCGCCCGCTGCGGGGGTGCGTCGACGGCCATGCTGTTGGCACGACAGGGCGCCAAGGTGCTGCTCGTCGACAAAGGGACGTTCCCCAGCGACACCACCTCGACCCACTTCTTGCGGTTGTCCGGCGTCCGTCAGCTCCAGCGTTGGGGAATCCTCGATCGGCTGCAGGCCACACGACCCGCACCCATCGAGCGCATCCACTTCGACTTGAACGGAACCGTACTCGTGGGTGCGCCGCCGCGAATCGACGGTCTGCCCTGCGAATACGCACCACGGCGCTTTTACCTCGACAAGGTGCTCATCGACGCAGCCATCGCGGAGGGCGTCGAGTTCTACGAGGGCTACCACGTGCGCGGCCTCCTTCGCGAGGGCGATCGCGTGGTGGGCATCAGCGGCAGCGGGCGCAACGAAGCGAATGAGTTGCGCGCACGCATTGTGATTGGCGCGGACGGCCGACACTCGATCGTCGCGCACGACGTGAAACCTCATACCTACTTCGAGCAGCCAAGCCACGGCTTCGTGACGTATGCCTACCACGACATGGAGCAGGCCAGATCACTCGAGATGTGGCTCAAGCACGAGCGCTGCGTCACGTCATTGCCGACGCACGACGGCCAGACGCTGGTCATCGTGCAGTGGCCGGCTTCACAGCTCGAGGTAGTGAAACATGATATGCAGCGGCACTACCTGGCCGCGGTGGAACTCATCGCGCCGTCGCTCGCCGAGCGCATGCGTGCCGGGCACCAGGCGACGCATATCCGCGGGATCGCCGACTTGAATGGCTATTTCCGCAAACCCTACGGGGATGGCTGGGCGCTGGTCGGCGACGCCGGTTATCTGAAGGACCCATTTACTGGCCTCGGCATGAGCGACGCCTTTCTCAGCGCCGACCTGCTCGCCTCCGCGCTCCGAAGCGCCTGGGCCGGGGAGCGTCCCTACGCTGAAGCGATGGAGGGCTACGAGAAAGCTCGCAACGATCATGCGGGGCCGCTCTACGCATTGACGTGCCGGTTGGCAACGCTGGATGACCTGCGGCCCTCGACCCTCGAGCGAATGGCCGCGGTCGGTAAGACACAAGCGCAGACGGATATTCTCTTCGGCTTTCTTTCTGGAGTAGTAGAGCTCGAGGATCTCGTGGAATACGAGGACGTCACGAATCTCATCGTCGAGTCGATGGAAGAGCTGCCAGGGGGACTCCTCGAAGAGGTGGTGTGATGGCGCGCGCCAAGACGGCGACAAGTGATCTCAACGCGAGCGGCTTGTCGCGCTTCAGTGCAGAGATCGCGGCGGCGATCCGCGCGGCGGCGGCGATGGAGTCCGATCCGATCGTGCGGAGCCCGGACTTCCTTGCCGTCAAGTTTCTGGGCCCGTTCTTTCGGATGACGACCAAGCCCGGGATTCGCCCGATCGCACTGTGGGCCTACGCCACCTACGGCCCGGGCCTCTACGTCTACTGGTACGTACTCGCGCGGCTCCGCTTCATCGACTACATCTTTCTGCGGGAAATCGATAACGGCGTCGAGCAGATCGTCAATCTCGGATGTGGCAACGACTCACGTGCACTGCGGTTCGGAGATCGGTTGCGTCATTTGCCGGTCTTCGAGACGGACGTGAAAGGCGTGATCGAGCGCAAGAAGGAGTTGCTGCTTAAATTTCTGCCGCGCCTGCCGTCGAACGTCGTCTACTTTGAAAACGATATCGATCAGGAAGAGCACCTGCACGATGTGCTGGTCAGTGCCGGCTATGACCCGAGCAAGCGGTCGCTCTGGATAGCGGAGGGAGTCTTTCCGTACTTGAGTCAGGAAGGCGGTCTCGAGACCCTGAAGGCTTTCAAGCGGTCGGCACCCGGCTCGTCGTACGTGTTCGACTATTTTGTGCGTGACGTCCTCGATGGAACGCGCCGCGTCGAGGGTGCCGAGAAGATGCTCAAGTACGTGATCAAGAAAGGCGAGCCGCTCGGATTCGGCATGAACCCGCCCGAGTTTGAAGCCTTTGCCAGCGAACAGGGCTTCGAGATATTGGCTCACCCGACCCCTGACGATTTGCGACGCACTTACCTCGTCGGTGTCGACGGCAAGGAACGCGGGCCAATGGCGGACTGGCTGCGGCTGACCCACATTCGGAATCCCACCCCACGTCCCGCATAAGGGATAGCGTAAGAGGGAACTTACGCCATGCTTGCTTGCGCAAGCTCGACAAGTACGCAACAATCCGCGGCAAAATGCCACGGCTCAACAGTACTTTTGCGCTGTCGTTGATCTCGATCTTCGCTTTCGCGAGCAGCCTGCGTGCCGATGGCGGATTCGATCTCGGTGGAAGTCCGGGCGTCCCGCAGCAGGGCCGCGGTGGTGCCTGGCTGGCCAAGGCTGACGATCCGCTTGCCGTGTTCCTGAACCCAGCCGGCCTGGGACATCAGGTCCGCAGCTTTCATGTGGGCGGCGACTTCATGTTCATGGATCGCTGCTATACCCGCCTGGATGCGAATGGCCAGCCAGTCGGCGTCGGTGGCGGCCTGCCGGTTCCGGGCAGTCCGGGCGGTCCGTCGCTGCAAGAATGCAATCTGAACAAGCCGTTCCTGAATCCGCAAATTGCCGCCGTGTTCCGCCTGACTGATCGCATGGCGTTCGGCGTCTCGCTTCACGGGCCCCACGGGGTCGGCAAAATCGCATTTCCGGAAACGGTGCCCGACAGCCGCGGCGTCCAACCTGCGGCCGGCCGTTTCATGTTGGATGAGGTGAACAGCAAGCTGTCCTACCTTACGTTGTCAACGGGTTACGTTGTGAACGATAAGCTGTCGCTCGGCGCCGGCTTCATGTGGGGCATGTTCGCGGAGAAAGGGTCGCTCTTCGCCGAGGCGCGGTCGCCGCAGCCGCCACCGGGTCAACTAGCACACGACGACTTCTTTGCGCGCGGAGAGACCAAAGCGACGCTCGATGTGAAGGACCCCTTCGTTCCGGGCTTCATCCTCGGAGGCTTGTGGACGCCGACCGACCGTCTCTCCGTCGCCAGCACATTCCATTGGCAGGACGCGCTCCGCTTCTCGGGCGACGTGAGCCTCGAGTCGCGCTACTGGAACCCGGACGGCAGCAAGAACCTGACCCCGTGCGGGCCCGGTGAGCCGGCCGATTGCAATATCACGAACCCCCCTGGAAAAGATCTTCAGGGCGTCTTCAACGTGCCGTGGGAGGCGAAGGTCGGCCTGCGCTATCGGCGTCCGCGCGACGGTGCCCCCGCTTCGGCCGATGCAATGTCATCCGAGCGTTGGGACGTGGAGCTCGATGGGACCTTCTCGAAGAATTCCGTAGTGAAGACGATTGACTTCGATCTGACTGGCAGTGCGGCCCTGCCGGGCACGCAGATCGCGTTCAATGGGGTCCCGGGCGCGACGATTCCCACAGCATTGCACCTGGACAAGCATTGGAAGGATGTCTTCGGTGTTCGGTTCGGCGGCGATCGCGTCATCAAACCGAACCGCCTGACGTTGAGGGCTGGCACGTTCTACGAATCGAAGGGCGGCCGTGACCAATTTCTGAACCTCCACTTTTTCGAGGCCGCGCGCCTCGGCGCCGCAGGCGGCGGCACCCTTCGCTTCGGCCGCCGGTACGATCTTGCCTTCGCCTACCAGCACACCTTCTTCGGTTCGATTGACAACGGTGGAAAGGGTGCTGTGCTCGGCCTGTCGGGCGATCCGGTGAACGACCATTCGACGTGGCAGCCGATGAACGGCGGCAAGATTACTTCGACGATGAATGAGGTTGGGCTTTCCCTCACCGTCCGTTTTTAGATAACAACGTAATCAGCCACACCAAGGTGTGAGTTCCTTTCTTCGCCTCTCACCTGCATGCCCCCGGTCATAGGCATCGTCGGCGCCTACGGCGAGACCGGCGCGGTCGTCGCGCGGCTCCTGGCGGCACAGCAAGTCGCCGCGTTGCGGCTGATCGGCCGTAATGAAGTGAAGCTCGCGGAACTGGCGCGCGGGCTGACGGGCGACGTCGCCACCACCACGGCGGACGTCATGGACCACGAGTCGTTGACGCGCGCGTGTGGCGGCTGCCATACGGTGATCAACTGCGCGGCGCCAGCGGCGACCATCGTCGAGCGCGTCGCTCATGCGGCGCTCGAGTGCGGAGCGCACTACGTCAATCCCGCGGACGATGCCCGCGAGGTGGCGTGGCTCGAGCAGCGACAAGCAGAGATCGAGGCGAAGGGCCTGGTATTCGCGCTCGCCGCGGGATATGTGCCCGGTCTCTGCGAGATGATGGTCCGGGCGATCTACGAAGTGCACCGGGGCCGGTCGGACGCTGCGGTCAAGGTCAAGCTGGTAGTCATCGACCACAATGAGTGGTCGCTCAACGGCTTCATCGACATCGTCGAGCATTTCTGCAAGCACGCCGTTGAGGTCGGCGTCTATAAGAACGGTGTGTTCGCGCGCCGATCGATGCTGACCGCGTGGATCCGTCCCAAGATGCCGACGCAGCCGAAGCCAGAGCTGTTGATGCCGATCCGCTGGATCGAAATCGAAAAGTTCACGGCCACGGCGAAATCGGCCGAGGTCGGCATCTACATGCCGATCGATCCGGCGCTCTACGCGGTTGGACGCTTTTTCTCGATCTTTGCCCCGAATCGCATCGACGTGGCCGGCCGCCTTATCCAGGGGTTGTTCAGCGTGAAGGCGAAGCGACAAGGCGCCGGCGGCCTGCTCTACGCCGAGGCATCAGGCCGTCGTGATCGTCCCGCCGAGCGGTGGCTGCTCGAAGTGCCGCACGGACGGCATTACGAGCGCACGGGCGAAGTGGCGGCACTGGCGGGCGCGCTGATCCTTGACGGCACGATCTCGAAGCCCGGCACGCACTATCTCGCGCAAGCGGTCGATCCGCACGAGTTCATCGTGCGGCTGCGCGTTTGGGGTGTGGAAATCATTGAGTTGCAGGCGGAGGCCGGCGCTCCCGCCTGACAGACGCGCTCGCCAACCGCACGCACACCATGAGCTGAGTAACGCGGCCATGCATCTCGCCCAAACGGACGAACGGCGCGAAAGACGCTTGACAGCGCAGGCTGAGTCAACGTGTAACTGCCCGACACATGGACCCGAATCTGGTCCGTGGGCGCGTCCGGCGAGGCGCCAGTCCCCGAGACGGCACCGTTCGTGGGCGGATCGTCCGCGTCGCCCCGTGTTCGACACCATCGGCGCCGCCGTTATCTCCGTCGAGCTCGGATGAAGGCCGACCGCATGTCCAGCCACGCCTCTAGCGACATGGGCGCTTCCGACCTACAGTCGACGGCTGACCCTGGGCTCCCCGAAACCGTGACACCCCGGACGCTGGTCGACGTGCTTCGCGAGCGCACACGCGTGCTCGGCCGGGCCACCGCATTCGTCCGCTGGGCCGACAAGGCTCGCGAGGAGCGATCGATCAGTTACGCCGAGCTCGATCATCAGGCGCGTGCAATCGCCGCCTCGCTGCAGGTTCGCGGCCTGACGGGCGAACGCGTCATGCTGCTGCTGCCGCCGGGGCTCAGCTACATCGCGGCATTCTTCGGGTGTTTGTACGCCGGTGCCGTCGCGGTGCCGTGTTATCCGCCCGGTTCGACCGAAGGATCGGAGCGCTCGGTGATGCGCCGCTCGCGCAGCACCGCCAGGGTCGAAACCATTGCGGGCGCGGCGGCGGCCAGGGCTGCGATTGTGCCGCACGTCTCCGATCAGGCGGCGTTTGCCGCCGGCGGCGCGGACATCGAATACCTCGGCGTTGATCAACTGCTTCGCGATGGCGAGAAGCTGGCGTGGTCGTTGCCCGACCTGTCGGCCTCATCGATTGCGTTGCTGCAGTTCACGTCGGGTTCGACTGGCACGCCGCGCGGTGTCGTACTGACTCACGATCACCTGCTGGCCAACTCGCAATACATCCGGGAAGCCTTTGATCAGGGCGACGGCGGCACTGTCGTCTCGTGGTTGCCGCCCTATCACGACATGGGCCTGATTGGCGGGATTCTGCAGCCGATCTATTCATCCGGCCGCTGCGTGATTCTGACGCCATCGGAATTCCTGCAGCGCCCGCGGCGTTGGCTCGAAGCGATCGACCGGTACCGGGCCGACACGAGTGGCGGTCCCAACTTCGCGTACGACCTGTGCACGCGGCGCATACCGATCGAGCAACGTGCCGGCCTCGCGCTCGCGTCGTGGCGGATCGCGTTCACCGGGGCCGAACCCATCCGCGCCACCACGCTTCAGCGCTTCAGCGAAGCCTACGCGCTGCAGGGGTTCCGGCGCGATTCGCTGTTCCCCTGCTACGGACTCGCCGAAGCCACACTCGCGGTCACCGGCAACTGGTCCGAGCGCGGTCCGCGCATCGTTGATTTCGACCGCGCGGCGCTGGAGGAGCGGCGCGCGATCCCCGTTCGTCCCGACCAGCCGGCGAAGCGTCTGGTGAGCAGCGGCCGCGCCGTTGGGACTCTCCGTCTGGCGGTCGTCGACGGCGAGCGGGGGACGGAACTGCCGCCGGGTCACGTCGGCGAAGTTTGGGTGCACGGCCGCAGCGTCGCGAGCGGCTACTGGCAGGATCCGATTGCCAGCGCGAACACCTTTGACGCGCGGCTGTCATCGGGCGCCGGCCCTTTCTTACGCACCGGCGACCTCGGGTTTGTCGACGGAGAGGGCCATCTGTTCATCTCGGGGCGGATCCGCGACGTGATCATTATTCGCGGCAGAAATCATCATCCCGCCGACATCGAAGCGACCGTCGAAGCCTGCCACATGGTGATCCGCAGCGGCGGCTGCGCCGCCTTCGGGATTCCGGCCGACGACGAGGAGACGCTCGCGGTGGTTGCCGAGCTCGACCCGCGGTCCGGGGCGGCGCGCGACGGACGACACGACCCTGCGGCACTGCATGCGGTCGCGAACGTCGTCCGCGGCGCGGTTCTTGGCGAGCATGGCGTCGAACCTTCTGCAGTGGTCCTGGCGCTCGCCGGCGCCGTGCCGCGAACCACCAGTGGAAAGGTCCAACGCTACGCGTGCCGCGCAGCATTCCTCAGCAGTACGCTGCCGACCCTATATCAGTGGCGTCGCGACCACGCGGCGGTCGCACCGCCAGCTGCGGCACGGCGGCCGCCGCGCACCCCGGTTGAACGCGAGGTGGCGGCGATCTGGGCAAGTGTCCTGAACGTGGAGGAGCCGGCGCTCGGAGACGACTTTTTCGAAGCGGGCGGGCATTCTCTGCTGGCGCTCGAACTTGTCGAGCGACTAAGCCGACATCTCGGGATCGAGATCGCGCTCCAGACGCTGATCGATCATCCGACAGTCGAGCAGCTCGCCGGCTTCGTGGCCGGCCTGCCGCGCGACGCTTCCGGGCAGCGCGCAATTTCGCTCCAGCCAGACGGCCGCTTCGAATCGTTCCCGCTCACCGACGTTCAGGAAGCCTATCTGTTCGGCCGCAGCTCGACGTTCGAGCTCGGCGGCGTCGCGACCCAAGGCGTCGCGGAATTCGAGGTGCGCGATCTCGACGTCGGCCGGCTGCAGAACGCGCTCGACAGGCTGATCGCGCATCACGACATGCTGCGCGCCGTCGTGGGCGCCGATGGCCAACAGCGTGTGCTGCCTGACGTGTCGCCGTTTCCCATTGAGATTCTGGATCTGTCAGACCGCGCCGCCGACGACCAGGAGCGTCACCTCGAGCGCGTCCGCGTTGGTTTGAACGGATCGACGCTGGCGGCGGATCGCTGGCCGCTGTTCGAGATCGTCATCTGCAAAATCGACGACCGGCGCTCGCGGCTGTTCGCCCGGTTCGATCTGCTCATCGCTGATCTGTATAGCTTGCGTCTGTTATGGCGCCAGCTGGGCGAGCTCTACCTCGATCCAACAGCGTTCTTGCCGGTGCTGGCACTGTCATTCCGGGACTGCGTCCGGCAGGCTGCGCAGGCGCGCGAGGGCGCCGACTGGGAGCGCGCGGCACAGTTCTGGCGCGCACGAGTGCCGCTCCTGCCGCCGGCTCCGGAGCTGCCCTACGTCACACCCTTCCGCGGGATCGCGACGCCACGTTTCCGCCGCCGCAGCACGACGCTCGACGCCACGACCTGGTCGCGCCTGCAACAGCGCGCCCGTCGGACCCGCGTCACGCCGCCCACGCTCCTGCTCGCGGCGTACGCCGACGTCCTCGCGGCGTGGTCACGCCATCCGCAGTTTACGCTGACGCTGACCTTCTTCAATCGGCCGCCACTGCCTGATGTCGAACGTCTCGTCGGCGACTTTACCTCGCTGCTGCTGGTGGAGGTGAATGCCGCGAGCGGCGACTTCGACACGCTGCTGCGCGGCCTCCAGCGCCGCGTCTGGGAAGCGCTCGCGCACCGGAGCGCCGGCGGCATGCGCACAATTCGGGAGTTCGCGAGAGTGCAGAAGCGCGCCGCCCACGCTGTTGCGCCGGTCGTTTTCACCTGCGCGATCGGTCAGGAAAAAGGCGTGTCCACTTCGCCGTGGGCATGGACCGGCGAGCTCGTCGGCGGTTTGTCGAGCACCCCGCAGGTGACACTCGACCATCAGGTGCAAGAAGACGGCGACCAGCTGCTGCTCACATGGGACGCGGTCGAAGATTTGTTCCCACCCGGCGTGCTCGACGACATGTTCCGGGCGTACATCGAGCGGCTCCGGTGGCTCGCCGACGAAGGCGTGTCTTTGTCGACGCCAGCGCCGGCGCTCACGCCAGCGACGCAGCTCGCGCGCGTCGCCCAAGCCAACCGCACCGACACGCCACTGACGCCGGCGACTCTCCACGGCCTGTTCCTGCAGCAGGCCGCTGCAGCACCGAATCGCGTGGCGGTTGTCGATGCCGCGGACCGCATGCTCACGTACGCCGAGCTCGAACGCCGATCGCGTGCTGTGGCCTCGTGGATCCAACAGCACGGCGTTGGCGGCGATGAGCTCGTCGCCATCGTGATGGGGAAGGGCTGGGAACAAATCGTCGCGACGCTCGGCACCCTTCGCGCGGGTGGCACCTATCTGCCAGTCGATCCGGCGCTCCCTGAACAGCGCCGGCAATATCTTTTCGAACGCGGTCGGGTGCGCCTGGCCCTCACGCAGCGAGCGCTCGACGAAAGCCTTTCGTGGCCGCGGGATGTCGCACGCCTGACGGTCGACTGCGCGATGCCCGCGGACGACGATGCGCAGGCTGCCGACCCCAACGACTGGACGCGCGCCGCCTACGTCATCTTCACGTCCGGCTCGACGGGTGAGCCGAAAGGCGTCACGATCGATCACCGCGGCGCAGTCAATACCATCGTCGATCTGAATCAGCGCTTCGGCGTCGGCGCGAACGATCGCGTGCTTGCGCTGTCAGGTCTCGGCTTCGATCTGTCGGTGTACGACATCTTCGGTATGCTCGCGGCAGGCGGAGCCATCGTGCTTCCCGCTCCTGGTTCCGAACGCAACCCGGAACATTGGCTGGAGCTGGGCGCAAAGCACGGCGTGACGCAGTGGAATTCTGTGCCGGCGTTGTTCGAAATGGCGTGCGACTACGCCGCCGGAAGCGGCGTGGCCCTCCCGCCGTCACTTCGGCTCGCGTGGTTGAGCGGAGACTGGATTCCGGTCTCACTGCCCGATCGCGCGCGCGCGCTGCGCCCAGGTCTCGACGTCATCAGCATGGGCGGCGCCACCGAAGCGTCGATTTGGTCGGTGATCTATCCGATCGGCCGGGTCGACCCAGCCTGGCGCAGCATTCCGTACGGGCGTCCGATGATGAATCAGCGGATGCACGTCTTCGATCACCAGATGCGCCCACGGCCTGACTGGGTCGCCGGCGACCTCTATATCGGCGGCGTCGGGGTCGCCCAGGGCTACTGGCGAGACGCGGAGAAGACCGCACGGGCCTTCATCTACCATCCGGGAACACACGAACGGCTCTACCGCACGGGAGACATCGCTCGCTGGCGGCCCGAGGGCCATCTCGAGTTCTTGGGGCGCGATGACGGGCAGGTCAAGATCGGTGGACTGCGTATCGAGCTCGGCGAGATTGAGGCAGCCCTCAATGCCCATCCGGCGGTGCGCCAGGCCGTCGTTGTCGCGCGCCATCTCGACGCGGCCGGCGCCGGTGACGCCAGCGCGGCGTCGCGCCGGCAACTCGTCGCCTTTGTCGTGCCGACCGAGCGCGGCGGTCATATCGACGATCTGCCGGAGTGGCTCGCGGCGCGGCTGCCGGCCGGGTTGATCCCGCGTCGATTCGTGGCGGTGTCATCGCTTCCGTTGAGCGCCAACGGCAAGGTGGATACGGCGCAACTGTTCGTGCCCACGGCCGCGTCCGACAGCCCGATCCCGCTTGACGAGAACCAGACGCTGGTGCGCGACATCTGGGCAGACGCCATCGGTGTCGCCGCCGCATCGATCGGCCTGCACGTCAACTTCTTCGACATCGGTGGATCCTCGGTCACGCTGGTCCGCGTCGCCGGCGCGGTATCGGCGCAGGCCGGCCGGAACATCCCATTGTTGACGTTCTTCTCGCAGCCCACCGTCGCGGAGATGGCGGCGCTCATAGCTGGCGCCGAAACGGCGGCCGTTCGGCCTTCTGTCGAGGATCGAGCGGCGCGGCGGAAGCAGCACACTACGGCGCTGCGCGCCCGGCGAAACGCGTCGGCTGGCGACGACGACGTGCGATGAGTGCCGCGGCGGTCATCGACGTGCTCAGCCCGGCGACCGGCCGATCCTGCGGGCAGGTGCCATCACTGACGGGCCCGGCAGTCAACGCCATTCTCGATCGTGCGGCGGCGGCGCAGCCCGCATGGGCAGCTCTCGATTTCACGACGCGGGCTCGCCACCTGCGCCGGCTGGCTCGGGCGATGGCGCGCGACGAACAGCTCCTCGACACGCTGGTTGCGGAAACCGGCAAGCCGCGGTACGAGGCTGAAGGGATCGAACTGCTCTACGCGCTCGAGCTGACCCGCTTCTTGTCGGGCCGCGCCGGCCGCCGGGCGCTTGCGGAGGAACGGCGGCGACCGTTCTTCTTCCGAACCAAGCGCGCGCGTGTCGTTTACCACCCGCGCGGCGTAGTCGGGGTCATCGGTCCGTGGAACTGGCCGCTGTTGAACAACTACGCGGATGCGATCGCGCCGCTCGTCGCGGGCAACGCCGTTGTCCTCAAGCCGTCACGACTGACGCCGTTGACGTCGATGCGGATCGCGCAGCTCTGGCGCGATCTCGGATCGCCCGCGGATGTTTTTCACGTCGTGACCGGCGGCACCGAGGTCGCCGACATCCTCCTCGACCGCGTTGATCTCGTGTTTTTCACGGGCAGCGGGGACGTCGGCCGACACGTGGCCAAGCGTTGTGCGGAGCGGGTCATTCCCGCGATTCTCGAGCTCGGAGGCAAGTCGCCGATGATTGTGCTCGGCGATGCCGATCTGCCGCGTGCCGCGCGCGCTGCAATCTGGAGCGCCTTCGCCAACAGCGGGCAGGTCTGCATCCGCACCGAACGCGTCATCGTCGATCGTGCGGTCGCCGAACGTTTCATCGCCCTGGTGTCGGCCGGCGTCGCCGCGCTGCGACAAGGCGACGCGACCGGCAGCGCCGATATCGACGTCGGCCCGGCGCGGCAACTCGAGCATCTTGATCATCTTGAACGACAGATTCGCGACGCCGTGGCCAAAGGCGCCCGGGTCGTCGCGGGTGGAACGCGCCGTAGCGAGCTCGGCGCCCACTTCTTCGCCCCGACGGTCCTCGCGGACTGCACGCCGGATATGCTCGTGATGCGCGACGAAACCTTCGGTCCGGTGCTCCCGATCATGGCGGTCGATGGCTTCGAGCAAGCAATCCGCGTGGCGAACGATCCGCCCGGCGGCCTGTCGGGCAGCGTCTGGTCACGCGACCGGACGCGTGCCCTCGATGCAGCGCGGCGCCTGCACACGGGCAGCGTTTGCATCAACGACGCGTTAGTGAACTACCTATGCGTCGAAGCGCCACTGGGCGGCGCCGACTCAAGCGGTCTCGGTTTCAGGCACGGCGCGGAGGCGCTTCGGCAGTTTTGCCGCGTGGAAACGATCGTCGAAGATACGGCGTGGCTTGGCCGCGCCTCTGGGCTGGTCTCGCGGCAGATCGGATTTCCCTATCAACCGCGGATGCTGCGGCTGCTGCGCTGGGTTGCACACCGATATTGACGTCCGTTGGTCTCAAGGAGGTCAGGGCATGAAGCTACCTGCTGGTTTCGTCGTTCGCACGCTGACCGCCATCGCGCTGCTCGGACTGTCCACCGGCGCCTCGGCTCAGAACATGTCGCCGGAGGGCCGCTGGCGAACGATTGACGACGCCACGCATCAGACCAAGTCAATCGTTGCGATCCATATCGTCAACGGCGAAGCCGAAGGCGCCGTCGAGAAAGTGTTCGTTCCTCCAGCCAAGGAGGAAGCGCCGCACTGCGACGGCTGCCCGGGAGAATTCGCCGGCAAGCCCATCGTCGGCATGCGCATCATGTGGGGTCTCAAGAAGAGCGGCGACGAATGGGCCGACGGCCGGGTGTTCGATCCCGACGCGAAAAAGACCTACCGCTGCAAAATTCGCGTGGTTGACGCCGGGCGCAAGCTCGAAGTGCGCGGCTTCATCGGCTTTTCGCTGATTGGACGCACGCAAACGTGGCTGCGCGAGTGACGCGGTAGGGTCGATCAGCGAGACGGCGCCGTCGCCTCGTGCTGTCCCGTCAGAACGGCGCGACCTGGCGCTGCACCGCGCCCTTCTCGCGAAGCTTCGCTGCGGTCCGCCAGAACCGGTAAGAAAAGTAGCCGACGACGAACATCAGGAGGACCCACGCCGACGTGTCCAGCCGCGGCGTTCGGTCCGCCATGGCGGTCGCGCCCGGGCCAATCAAGCTCCGAACTCTCGCCGGGTAGCGCTGTTCGAGGAAGACCAGCAGGCCCAGCCCTTCGACGATCAGCGCGGCGGCCGCGAACATCATCGTCACTGACGCGAGAAAGCTCGCGAACTTGTTGGTGGCGCCTTCGAACAGCTGTGCGTGGCGTCGGACGAGGTTGCCCTGGAACATCGTGTACTCACCAACGCGCTCCTGAATTTCGAGCGCGTTCCGGTACGCACCCATGGCCCGAATCGTCACCTCCGATGTGAACAGCCGCTTCATGGAGCGCAAATCGGCGCGATAGAAGTACTTCTGCAGCATCCGTGGATAGTTCACGTCGGGGTGAAGGTGGATGAGCGACATATCCAGCGTCGTAAACGCCCGATGGAAGCGCAGGAAGGCCCACTCGAGCGGACAACGGTTGTCGTGCATGACGCGGATCAGGTCGATCGTGATGTTTTCGAGCGACTTGACGTGGTACGGCAGCTCGCGCACCAGCGTGCGCCGCGTCCACGACCGGAGCGTCTGCACCATCTGCTCCTTGACGTTGTCGAGGTCGATGTTCATCGGCAGCCGCGGCGACATGAGGAACAGCAGATCGGCGGCCTTGGAGTAGTCGCGTTGCGCCAGCGCGTGGACGAAGAGGCGGAAGCGCTCGAGGTACTCGCGCTCGGTGAAGCTGGTCGTGCCGAAATCGATGAGCGCGACGCGGCTGTCGCGCATCAGCACGATGTTTCCGGGATGAAGGTCGCCGTGATACAGGTTGTCTTCGAGCATCTGTCGAAACAGCGAATAGGTGAGGCGACGCGCCACCTGGCGTGGGTTGACGTTGTTCTCGCGCAGCCATTCGCTCAGTCGCTTCGGATCCTCGCGCGCCACCTTGATGACGTCGGCCATCAATACGCCGTGCACGAATTCGGTGACCAGGACGCGCCGCGTGCAATAGCGGCGGTACGGTTTGGGCACGGCAATCCGATGCGGCTTGAGCGATCGACGCATCCGACGAATGTGCGAGGCTTCGTAGTAGTAGTCGATCTCCTCTTCCATGATCTCGCGGATCTCGCGGATGGCCTGGCGCCAGCGCATGTGCCGATAGATGCCGAGCAGATCGAAGATGCGGGTGATGCGGTGGATGACGGAGAAATCGCGTTGAAACAGCTCGTCGATGTACGGCCGCTGCACTTTCACGGCGACCCAGGCATCCTCCTCGCGGAGGTGGGCGCGAAAGACCTGCCCAATCGAGGCAACCGCAAACGGTTTGTCGCCGAACTCGTCGAAGCGCGCCTCGATGGGCTCCCCCAACTCTCGCTCGACGATGGCGCGGGCGATGTCGGTGGGAAAGCCGATGGCACTGTATTGCAGGCGGGCCAGTTCGTCGCAGAAATCGAACGAGAAGAGATCGACGCGGAGGGCCATCAACTGCCCCGTCTTGATCCACAGCCCGCCAAGCTTCTCGAGCGTGCGGCGTGTCTCGACGCCCGCGAGCCTTCCGGTCAGGCGGCGAGTCAGCCAGAGCCAGAACAGCGTCGCGAACAAAATGGTGAACCGCCACGCGTTTTCAAGCCCGCGGGCTCGCCATACGCGATTCGCGACCGGCGCGAGCACCACCTGCGGCCGTTGAGCGGCGTCGATTAACCGCGTCGGCGTATGTTTCAGCGCGATCATTCTGGGGAAGGACCAGAGAATACCAGTGTTGCGGCCTTTTTTGGCCCTATGCTATGCTCCGCCGCACTCCTCCCCTCGGTTTCACGGAGAAAACGATGGATCTGCCCCGGCTCAGTCGCAGGGTCAAGCGCATCACCGTCCTCACGCAAGACGAAAACGGCAACACGGTGCCCGTCGTCATCTTTGACAAGAGGCGGAAGAAGAAAAAGAGCACGAAGGCCCTGAAACCGCTCGAAGGCTTCGCACGCCGTTTCGTCGACGCGGGCAACGTGACAGCTTCGACGTATCTGAATCGCCACAAGAAAGCCAATCGCAAGCGCCGTGACGGCTGGGTGCGCGATCTGAACCACAACGTGATCGATGCGGGCCGGAAGGGCATGAAGAAGCTCGATCCAACCCGGTTGATCAAGCCGTAACTCATTCACACGCCGCAGCCGGAGAAGACGATATGCCGATCGCGACAACCCCCAAGGTAACCGGCCTCGATGACGCGAAATCCTCGACTGCAAGCGACATCGGTGCGCCCGTGGTGCTCGACTTCGGCAAACACCGCCGCAAGCAGATCAAAAGCCTTCGCAAGGGCACCGGCAAGCTTATGGACGAAGTGCGTGCGGCGGTCGACGAGCTGCGTTTGTCGGGAACCATCGCCGGAGGGGCGCAGCCGGTCATCGTCGTAGTTCGCGAGAAGCGCCGCCGCTCACGCGGCTTCATGCCGTCATTCTGACGATCGCCCTCTACAGCCGCCACGATTCCGCAGGCAGGCCGTTGGAGCGGGACTACGACAGTCCCGGCTATCGGCGACACCACACATCGTCTAGCCCGTCCCGAACGGGCAGTCGGAATCAGTCCGCCAACGACAGGAGGCTCCCATGTACATGATCCGCGAAGTCATGCAGTGCAAGCCGGGCAAGGTCCACGACATCGTCAATCGATTCAAAGCTCTCTCTACACGTCTCGAGGCGATGGGATCTCGCCCGTTTCGTATCTACACCGACGTGAGCGGCAAGCCCTATTGGACCGTCGTGGCCGAAACAGAAGCCGACAACCTCGATGGGTTCTTCGCGATGCAACAGAAAACGATGGCGGACCCGGAGTATCAGAAGATCATGGCGGGATACCACGATTCGGTTGACGCAGGACACCGCGAGATCTATCGCAAGGAAGCCTGAACACGGGCCGTCTGATCACGAGCGCCGTGCGAGGCACGTGATCCGGATTTCGAAGACGGGCAAACACAATTCTCCGGTTATGAATCGAGAATCGGCTTCAAGGTCATAGGCGACGCCGTTCGGCACGGCGTCGTTTGATCGCCCGCCGCGCCCACGATGCGACTCATGAAGTTCGAGCGATTCAACTACCTACTTCATTCTCAACACGATGAGCCCGAGACTCGTCGGGACGGCACCACAAGGACATCTTCACGGCCGACGGCGTTGACAGGTTCCTCGAGGACTCTCGATAGGCGATCCAGTTCTCGGCTACAAAACTGATCGTCGCGCGAGCGAAGTTGAGTCGACCAGCGGGCACTCGCCGCGGACGGACATCGGGAAGGTCTCTCTGCAGCTTCAGTAATTGGCCATTGAGCCGAACCTCGTTGGCGGCGAACCTTTCCGCGCTGAGGGTGTACCGATTCGACGGCCGTCTTGGAACTCAAGAAAACGTGTTTCGGTGCGGTTCGCGTCGATCGTAACAGCGACGCCGCCAGCTCGGCCCGCCAAAGAGCGGCTACGGCGTTGGATCGAACTTGCTCATCAGCAAGACAACTTGGGCGGCGATCCGATCGAGTGCAGCGAGAACTGGCCGGTTCTTCTCGATGGTTACCGCAGGGGTGCCATAGGCTGCCACCTCCACATGCGCCTCCACATGGCGCGGGAGAAATGCGCGCATTACTTCTGTGCCGACTTCAAACGCATCGCTCAGAGGTGTACGGGTAAAGAGGAGAAAATCGACATACGTAATTCCACCCGGCTTGATACCGGGCAAAAAGGACACGCCTTGCGGCGTCATGACGATGCTTACCAGGTTCCGATGTTTGTGCAGGTCGGAGAGATTTCGCAATAGGGCGAAGGGGTGGATCCATTCGCCTTCAATGGCTACCGGCTCAGGCTCCCCGCGGCAGCTTCGGATTCCCATTTGTGTGCCGACAGGCGAGTTGCCACACGAGGTGATCGAGCGTCGAGCGGAGATTGGCAATGACATCGCCCGTCATCGCGCTGACTTGCTCCTGAAATTCGCTCAAGTCAGGCGCGGACTTGATCCTGAAACTGTGATAGTCGATACCAGGATCGCGATCGGCACGAATTTCTGCCAAGTTCGTCTTTTGACTAAACGTCTTCCGAATGTATTCATCAATGGCATCGCGATGGTGTTTCGCGCGGTCGATGAGCGTCCAGCATCCCTTAAATGAAGGCTGATACATGGCGAAGTCTCAGAAAACGAGGGAAGGACACGAAATCGCAATTCGCAAGCGTGGCGACTTCTTCACAAATTTGAAGAAAGCCGTCGTGCCAGAGAAATCAAAGAACCGACCGAAGAAGAAGTGACTGGAATCGGCGACGTCCTTCATGGCGCTGGTAGTGACGCCACGCGTATTCATTCAGGTAACCCTTAAAGATGTTTCTTAGAGACGGAGTGATACACACCAGGCAACCCGTTCTTGACGAGGGGCCCCAATCCCTCGATGGTGTTGGTGTGCACATTCCCACTCACGTAGACGCGCTCCGAATGCTTCGTGTAGCCCCGCATCGACGATCCGATCCCATCGTATTGCCCCAATTCGTCGGTGAAGACCGTCGTTCCGGGAAGCTCGCGCTCTTGGAGCAGCGTCCCTCCTTTTAACGCTCGGCATGGGAGGGCGTTAACGTTTCCGCGACGCGCCACGATTCCTTGCACCGGCGTCTTGTGCGAACCGGGACGGGGCGACCCGATCGCGACAAGCGGCGGTAGCCACCGACGTAGGTCTCGCCCATTTACGATCCGACCGGAATCCGGTCGCCATCTTGCTCCATCAGCTTTGTGCCAATCAAGTGCGCCATGCGCGACGCGGTTTTAGAGGTGACGCCCAACTCGCGCTCAAGCTGTTTAGCAGAGATGCCGCAGGGCGTGCTGGTCAGCAGGTGCTTCGCGTCGAACCAGAGATGCAGCGATGTGGACGACTTGTGGAAGATCGTTCCGGCCGTCGCGTGCAGATGGTGCCCCCCCCGCTGTGCCCGTCCACGATTGGCGCTGTTGAGACGTGGCGTCAGGTGAACACCGACAGACGCAGACAAATCCTGCCTGAAAACAAAGGGGCCATTGTGTTCGAGGAGCATCAAGGCCCTCATCTACCGTGGATGTGCCTCTTGGAATTAACAACTCTCTGGAGGAGATCGCGCTGATTTTCCGCTTGGAGCAAGAACCGCAGGGCCTGCTTAAGGAGAACAGAAACGCTATTGCACGCTGCAAATGCTTGGAGGCTGCGACCCTTTGAAAACAAAAGTCACAATTTGGCGGGGTGTCTGGGACGACTTTCGGAACTGGTTGCTCAAGATTGCTTGAGACTTCACGCTTTGGCAGATCGACGAGGGGGCCATGACCCAGAAGGCGTCAAGAACCGATTCCATCCCCGCGCGCCGGATTTCCAGCCGATATATCCACGGCGGGCCTTTGATCCTCGATCGAGGAATGCGCCTCGGGTCCTATGAAATTCTCTCCGCTCTCGGGCGGAATGGGATGGGAGGGCGAGATATATCGCCCTCTTGACAGAAAGCTGAAGCGGCAAGTCGCCCTTAAGATCCTGCCGCAGGTGACTCATACGCTGTTACTGACGCGTGAGCGTCGTTTCGAACGGGAGATCAAAAAACCCAAGGAACTCGAACGAGCCGAGTTGGCCGCTTTTAAGAAGTTTTGATCGACCGACGATTGTGTACGCGGTCGCCTCAACGGTCCACGTTGAGCATGGTTGTGACGTATCGGTTGGGGCGATGCACAGAACTGTGAGTGGAGGAGCATCAGCGACGCCGTCGCCGTTCATATCGCCACCATAGCGGACGTGGTACCGATAGCCCGTACTCGTGTTGTCCCACCAAATCTGCATCCGCTTCGTTATGGAGTCACCGTAGTGCATCGCCGTCAACGGCGTGCTCGCCGTGAGGTTGTCAAGCGGTGGGTCCATGTTTTGGTTGGCAGCGGGACAGAGAACCTGGCCTCCGAGTGGCGAGGTTTGGGCTCCGAAGTTAATGCAGATGGCGCGGCGGATCGGTGTCTTGGGGTCGTACTGGCCTGTGTAGATTAGATTTCCGCCCATTTTGAGAATCGCGCCGATATTGTCCGGCAGTCCGTTGACATACTGGTACGGGAGCCCGCTCAGTGACAGCTGCCCGTCGCTCGTCAAACCGTCGGAAACATCATTGCGAAATGTCAGCGCGAGCGGCACGTCGGGCGATGGCTTCGCGGCGTGCGCGGCAGCTGACACTGCAAGCACAGTGGACACAAGAAATGCTGCGGAACGTTTCATGATTCCCCCAGTTGACGTGACGGGCCTACGTGAGCTGACTCCGCCGATGTAATCGCGGCTTGCCGAGTCACCTGCATAAACGCCGACTGCCGCTGTTTTTGCACAGCCGTGCGTTATCATTCGCGCTTCAACGGGATAGCGAGGAACCTGTGGCCAACGAATCGTCGCTGGACTTGATCGCCCGTGCCCAGGCCGGTGACCACCAGGCCAGAGATCTCCTGATCGCCCGCTACCTTCCGCGTCTGCAACGGTGGGCTCGAGGCCGCCTTCCGGTCTGGGCGCGCGATCTTGCCGATACACAGGACCTTGTGCAGGAAACGGTGTTCAAGGCGTTTAAGCAGATAGGCCGCTTTGACGTTCGCGGCGAAGGGGCGCTGCAGGGATACTTGCGCCAGGCGCTGGTGAACCGGATTCGGGACGAAATCAGGCGTGTGAACCGTCGGGCCGAAGCGGTGGATCTCGACCCTCATTTGCAGGACGAGGGCCCTTCGCCACTCGAGCAGGCCATCGGCCGCGAGGCGCTGGAGCGGTACGAACAGGCGCTGAACCGCCTTCGTCCGGACGACCGTGAAGTCATCGTCGGGCGGATCGAGCTGGGGCTGACGAACGAAGAGCTGGCCGAGGCCACCGGCAAACCGTCTGCGAACGCGGCGCGCATGGCTGTTGAGCGCGCGCTGTTCCGGCTCGCCAAAGAGATGCGAGGACCGCACACGTAAACAGACATGAGCACACCTTCAGATCTCGTGTCGGCCATCCGATCGGTGGCTGCCGGAGCGTCCGTCGATTGGGCTACGCTCGACGGAGTGCGAGTCGATGCGTCGGTTGCTGCCGTGCTCGATCAGCTGAAGGTCATCGCGAAAATCGCCGACGTGCATGGCGCGACCGGCAGCTTGGTCCTTCCCACACAATCGGATAACGACGACCAAGGCGTTCAGAGCTGGGGCCCGCTTACTCTTCTGGAGCGTATTGGCGAAGGCTCATATGGGGTCGTCTACCGGGCTTGGGACAGCCGGCTTGACCGCGACGTTGCGCTGAAGCTGTTGCGGCCGGGACGAACGTCTGGCGACGGCGATTCGCCGACGATTGACGAAGGTCGTCTGCTGGCTCGTGTCCGCCACCCGAACGTCGTCACCGTCTTCGGGGCGGATCGTGTTGATGGGCGCGTCGGCATCTGGATGGAATTCGTCCGCGGCCGCACCCTGGAGGAGATCCTGCGGACCGACGGACCACTTCCGCACGACGAAGCAACCCGCATCGGCATCGAGGTCGCTCGAGGCCTGGGCGCCGTGCACCGTGCCGGCATCGTTCACCGCGATGTGAAGGCACAGAATGTGATGGTGCAGGGCGACGGGCGTGTGGTGCTGATGGATCTGGGTTCCGGGCACGCGTTCGATGACCCGCAAACGAGCGCAGCGGGGACCCCGCTGTATGTGGCGCCCGAAGTTCTTGCCGGTGGTGCCGCAACGGCGCGCAGCGACATCTACAGCGTGGGTGTCCTGCTCTATTACGTGGTCACGGGCTCGTATCCACGTACCGGGGCGACCGTCGCCGAGATTAGACAGGCGAGCAGCCCGGCGGTGTCTCTCAGCAGGTGGCAACCAGAACTGCCGAAAATATTTACAGCCGTTGTTGACCGCGCACTTGCGCCAGAAAGCGGGCGTTTCCAGTCCGTCGATGAGGTGGAACGCGCACTTGCTGGTAAACGAACGCTGACCCCGAAAACGCTGCTAACGATTGCCGCCGCGATCGTGGCGCTGGTGGCAGCCGGCGCGCTCGCCGTGCGAGCGCGACTTTCCAGCACATTGGGATCCTAAGCTTAGAATTCCACGTGGACAAGTTGTCGCG
>JADMIO011606018.1_pt1 | contig 33139 bp, 27 predicted proteins | sample 8958161 | NCBI WGS metagenome assembly JADMIO01 (sample SAMN16585339, study PRJNA669376) | soil metagenome | isolation source: Crop rotation soil | place: USA: Cullars Rotation, Alabama | collected 2011 | reverse complement strand
CGCGACAACTTGTCCACGTGGAATTCTAAGCTTAGGATCCCAATGTGCTGGAAAGTGTTGTTGCCCGTGGCCTCTTCGCGCGAAATGGAGAAAATGGTTTCCATCGCGGAATTCAAGCGCGTGATCGATCCGTTCAGGTCAACTGCGAGCAGGCCCACATTGATCGATTCGACGATCGATTCATTGAACTCTTTAAGCAGTTCGAGTTCCGCTGCGCGTCGCTTTTGCTCCTGGTACAGCAAACTATTTTCGATTGCCACGGCAATGTAGCCGGACACCGTGCGCAGAATTTCGACGTCTTCGGACGAGAGCAGCGCGCCATCGGCCGATCGGCCCAGCCCAATCACCGCCACCATGCGGCCTCGCACCACGCAGGGAACGTAGTAATGCAGTGAACGCCGCACAAAGCCGCCGCTTTCGGCACTCATCTCTAGGTCGTCGGCGCGGACGACGCCTCCATCAGCCGAACGCGTGCGAATCATTTCGCGAAAATCGGCCGGCACGTTTAATTCCGAAAGGCCGGGCGCACGGGCCACGCGATAACCTGACACTTCGTTTTCGTCTTCGATGAAAATCGCTACGCGCTCGACATTCATCACTTCACGCAAGCGCGAAATCAGCGAATCAAGCAACGGATCGAGGGCCGTGCTCGCAGAAATAGTGCGCCCGAAATCGAGCAGACTGTGGCGCAGGTCGTAACGACGTCCATAGAAAAGCCGATCGACTTGTTCCTGAAGAAAGTTCTTGACGGGCGCTGCGATCATAACAATCGCAGCCATCGCGGCCACCGACAAAATCAAACGCAAAGTGATTTCGCCTGACGATGCGACGTCGCCACTCAACGCGTAGAGGCCGGCGATGTAAACGATCGCGCCGATCGCCAACGCAATCGCGAGTGTCGTCGCCGCGTACACAGCCGCGCGTCGCACGACCAGCTCGACGTCCATCAATCGATAGCGAACGACCGAATAACCAAACGACAGCGGAATCAACATCAGCGGCAGGAAAGCGACGTCCGTCAAAGGTCCGGCAGTGTTTGCTTCCAAGAGATAACCGAGCGCATACAGCAGAGTGAACGGGGCGATCCCCAGCGCTGATCCCCAAACGACCCACTTCAACTGTTGCCTCGCAACTGTGTTCTTGCTGACGATGAAGCGTCGAATCAGAACAACCGCGCTAATAACCAGGGCGGCGGCGAAATGAATGAAGGCGATCTTGTAAAACCGGGCGACGAAGGCCGGCGAGTAATCAAGCACGCGCGCCGCGGGCGGAATCAACTGCACGATCTGATCGCGCAAAAAGATCACGGCCTCGACAATCAGAAGCAACAACGCCGGCAGGTAGAGATAAACAGCGCGCCGGCGCCGGTCGTCGAACAAGTGATACCGCACGGGATAGATCGCGCTGAAGTGCAGGAACAAAGGAGCAAACATCAGGAAGGCGGCGTTGTCGAGGATGGCGATCGCCAGATCGAGATCGCGATACGTGCCGGTAGCGCGATACGCATGAAAGACAAACGCAACCAGGCACAGCGTCGCGAAGTGCAGCACGAACGGCGCGCGTCCGCCCTGTTTGAAAATCACGAACAGGCCGATGCATAGATAAACGAGCCCGATCAGCGTGACGTAAATGTCACGCGTGGTCCATGTCGGGATCGATCCGAGGTTGTCCAGGTCGGCGTAGTAGAAACGGGTCTCGGCGGGAAACGAAGGCCGCTCGATCAGGTAGTGAATCTCGCCGCCGACGCGCGCGCGATCCAGATACATCTGCACTCGCGTTACATTGCCCGCCGGTTCGCACTTGGGGCCACGGATGTCAGGCTCGCAAGCCTGGCCTGTCGGACTTATCGCAATCAAGCGATCGCCGGGAATGATTCTCGCGCGCGCGGCGGCCGAACCGGGCTCGACGCTTCTGGCAACGACGCCTTCACCGGAATCCGCCCACGCCACGCCATCAGAAGGTGGTGACTGCTGCTTTATGCGCTGATAAAAGTTCAGCGCGCCGGCTGCAACCAGCAGAGCTGTGGCGCTCAAGAGCACCCATGTCCGGCCTGTGAGTACTGAACCTTTCATCGTGTCGTAACCGCTACCAGCTCACAATTTCTACGGGTGTGCGCCGTCGAAAACACACAAAATCGCTTATTTCGAAGCAACAGATGTTCCAGCGATCTTCCCCATCGAGCCACGCCGCCGCCCGGATAGCGCGCGTTTACTTGCGCGGTTTTGTCGTGCTTAGCGCGCGCCCGCGGAGATCCGCAATGGACTGAACACAACATCGCCGTCCGATATTTCGTATGCGTCCGAGATTTTGGAGGAACACCGCGAACCTTGGAGAACGATGGCGAGCAGAAAAGTTAGGGCGCGCGACTTCCTCGCGTCTCAGAAGCGAACTGAAATTCCTCCGCGCACTGAGCGGCCGTTTGGCCCAACCAGCAAAAGTGTTTCGCCGTTGGTGGTCGTCGTCTGCACGTCCAGCAGGTTGCGCGCATCGACGATCGCCTGCGCCCGCAACGGCAGCCCGAAAGTGGGAAGATCTTGCGTGACCTGAATGCTCAACGAAGGATCGTAAACCGCCAACTGTCCCGCGAAAGGATCAATAGCGAAGACGGTCGCTTCCGGCGAGAACCTGAAAACCGTCTGCACGTGAGTTCCAGTCGATGACCAATCGCCGGCCAACTGCACCGCCACCGAATTAAAGAAGCCGGAATCGAAAAGCTCGCCCGGGTTGCGTATGCCGGCGGCCGAAACTTTCTGGCCACGTCCGAATGAATAGCCCGCTGACGCATTCCAAATACTATTCAAGCGATTCGAGTAAACGACGCGCACGCCGCGCGATGACCCCTGCTGGTTGGCAACGCGAATCAGAACATTTGCGGTTTCACCGGTGAAAGCCGACAGCGGCATTGCCAATAAACCAACGCCGCGCCCTGACGTCATATCCAGAAAAGCAGTGGCTTCGACACTCGATCGTTTGCTCAGTTCGCGCTCGAGACCCATCTCAAAGCGGCGGCTGCGCGCCATAACCGCGCGCCCGCTAACGTAAGCGACCGGTTGCGCCGATGGCCGCTGGAACACCACATCACCACTTTCAAAGTTCGCAACGCTCTGCACGTTGGCCGCGTCGCCGGCACTTGCGTAGGCGGCCTTAATCCTGGTGCGCGCAGTCGCGTCAAACTGCACCGCTATGCGCGGAGTTACCGCCGCGTCGTTGCCCGCGCCAACAAAGCGCGAATAATCAAGACCCAACACCACCACAAATCCATCGCGCACGATCCATTCATCGACCGCGCGCACCGACATTTGGCCCAATTTGTTCTGCGCACTTCGATTTGCCAGACCATTGAACATCGGCAGTTGCACCGCGCCCGCAGTGACTGCCAAGCGATGGCGCTCATTGACGCGAACATGCGCGCTGGTTTCAAAACGCTTTGGCGCTGAGGCGCCGGCGCCGGTCTGCCCGGCAAAAATCAGGTCGATGCTTTCCGAAGCCGGCAATGCGACAGCGAAGTTCAGTCCCTGGTAATTCGAAACGAGTGGACTTGAGGACTCGGCAAAATAAGTTTCGACGACGCCCTGCGGACGCGACCTCGTGTGGTCATCCGAATCGGTTGCATTCGATGCGATGACTTCATCGGTTGCGGTTGATTCAGATTCAACGGCCACGACGGTTGCGTCTGGATTGTCGTTGGCCTGGAAAATCGAACGTTGCGCCTGGGCTCCGCGCAGACGCCACTTCGCGTTGTCGCGGTCGCTGCGCTGTTCCGGATAAGTCCGACCCGCGCCCAGCGGCTCCAGATTGAATCGATAAGCAATTTCGGCTGAGGGAGCTACGGTGACTGACGAGAAAAGCACTTCGCCGAATCCTGTGGCGATGGCTTTCAGGGAATAACGGCCGGCGGGAATCTTTGCTGAGAAGTTGCCGTCGGCGCCGGTGCGCGCTTCTTTCACGACCTGGTTGGCGCCTTCTTTAATTAGTTGAATGAGCGCGCCGGCTAAAGGCATGCCGCGATTGTCGCGGACGGTGCCGGTAATCGTTGCGAGGCCGCGGGCGCCTTTGCCGTAACCCGTTGACGCAATCGTCATCAACATTACGGCAACCGCCACCAGCGGCGTGCTAAATCTGAAGATGTTTTTCATGGCGGCTGGACCTCCAACCGAAAACCCGCGCAGAGCTACGAACTGAAGGACGTAACGAATTGGCTGCATTCGCCGAAAAGAAACCCAGGTACGGTTGTTCGATTCCCCGCTTCGTTTGCCAGATGCCTCGCCAATCCCGAATTTTCGGGATCGCGCCGGGCAAGGGAGACAGTCACCCGCTTGAATGGCTGTAATTCTCAGCCACGACGCGCATGGCTGTCAAGCAAAGTTCGCCTCGAAACTCCCCGTTTTTGCACTAAAAAGCGGCGTAGAGCGCTCGTTTTGCCGGAGGTTTTGCCCGTGCTAGGATGATGCTTACTAACGGCCGCCGCCTTTTTCGCAATCAATGATCGACCAGATTAAGACAACCCGGCTTCCTAATGGTCTGACGATCCTGACGGAACACATGCCGGGACTGCGTTCGGTGACGCTCGGGATTTGGGTGCGGCGCGGGTCGCGTGATGAGTCCGGGCCTGAGAACGGCCTCTGCCACTTCATCGAACATGCCCTGTTCAAGGGAACCATAAATCGAACGGCGCAACAGATCGCGGTCGAATCTGATCGGTTGGGCGGACACCTCGACGCCTACACCTCGCATGAGATCACCGGATTTTCGATGAAGGTCGTTGACACCGCCTTGCCCGCGGCTTTCGATCTGATTGCCGACATGCTCGCGAATCCGCGGTTCGCCGAGGACGACCTGAAACGCGAACAGAGCGTCATCATCGAAGAGATGAAGATGATCGAGGACACGCCGGACGAACTGCTCGGCGAGCTGTTCAATGCGGCCTATTTTCCCGACCATTCGCTCGGCCGGCCAATCGAAGGCACAGTCGAAACTGTCTCAGGGTTCGATCGCGAAAGGACGGCAAGCTTTCATTCGCTTAATTATTCGCCCGCGAACCTTGTGATTGCTGCCGCCGGCAACATTAATCACGACACACTGGTTGAATTGGCGTTCAAGTTTTTCGGCCAGAGCAACGGCCACAGCGCGGATGGACGCAGTTTGTCCTCACCGGGAACTGCGGCGCCGATTTTAATTGAGCGGAAGAGTGAACTCGAACAAGCCCATCTGATTCTTGCGGCGCCGTGGCCGTCCGCGAAAAGCGAAGACCGCTACATCGCGAGCATGTTGGCCACGGTCCTCGGCGGCGGCACGTCCAGCCGCCTCTGGCAATCAATCCGCGAAGAGCGCGGCTTGGCGTACGCGATCGGGGCGGGTGGAAACACCTTCACAGACGTGGGCGTGTTCACAATTTACGCAGGCGCTTCGCCGGCGCATATCGACGAAGTACTCGATCTGTCGTTGAAAGAAGTGCGGCGTGTCGTTCGCGAACCGGTTGCGGAAGACGAGCTGCAGCTCGCGAAACAACAGGTAGTCTCGTCAGTCCTGCTGAGCCTGGAATCGTCCAGCGCGCGCGCCGGAGCTTTGGCACGCCAGGAGATTATCCATGGTCGCCGCATTGCGCCGGACGAAATTATTCAGAGAGTTGAAGCGGTCACTTCTGAAGATATGCTGCGTTTGGCGCAAGCACACTTCACAACGGACACGCTCGCGATCGGCGCGCTGGGAAACTTGAATGGTTTTGTTGTCGATCGATCTCGGTTGGAGATCTAACACCACGACGCCGCACAAATGCACGGACAAATCCTATAGTTCCCGTATATAATCCCCTCGCATGAAACTTTCCGTTCTTGGAAGCGGCTCGACAGGCAATGCGGTGCTGCTGGTTGCAAATGGCACGCGTGTCCTGGTCGACGCCGGACTCAGCGCGCGCGAGATTGCGCGTCGCATGAGTCACCTTGGCGAAGATCCAAATGGTCTCGACGGCATTCTGGTCACGCACGAGCATGGCGACCACGTAGGCGGCCTGCGCGTGCTGATGAAAGATCTCGACTGCCCTGTTTTCATGTCGGCGAAAACCCGAGACGCGTACGTTCTCGATCGTCGCAATGTCGTGAACGAGGAGCCGCGCCGCCGCGCGGATGCTTTGCGGGATCGCATGGTCGAGATCGATTCAGGACAGGATTTTCGAATCGGCGCGATCGACTTTCATCCGTTCACCGTGCCGCACGACGCCGTGGACAACTTCGGATTTACCGCGACGCACAACGGCGTGAAGGTGGCGACGCTCATGGACTTTGGCCACATTACCACGCTGATTACACAGCAACTTCGCGGTTGCGCAGCCGTCGTCATGGAGTCGAATCACAGCCGCGACATGCTCAAGACTGTGGAACATTATCCTTGGGAGTTGAAGCAAAGGATTCTGTCGCGGCTTGGCCATTTGTCGAATGAAGACGTCGCCGAATGGCTCGTCGATGGGTTTGACGGCCAGGCGAGCCACATCGTCCTCGCGCATCTCTCGCAACGCGCGAACAATCCTTACCTGGCAAAGATCACGGCCGAAACGGCGCTTTACGAGCGTTCGCCTTTGTTCCGAACTGACACCGAAATCACTTTGTCTTTTCCGAAAGAACCGACGGCGTGGATCGAAGTATGAGAGGTGTCAGAAGCCCGCGCGGGTGGCGGGGTCCCCGCGCCAGCATCTCGCGTGGGGTGCCGCTCAAGGGCAAGTTTCGGAGGTTGCCGTCGCTCATGATCGGTCTTCTGACACTTTGCACCCTCGCTCTTCCCGTTTCATGCACTCGTGGCAAGCGGCGCTCAGGAATTCCGCCTGCGGCGCAGACGGTCCTCGACGCTGCAATGCAGGACATCGACGGCGGGCGCTATGAAAAGATTTACCACGACGCCGCGGATGAGTGGCGAAAAGATGCGACGCTGGAAGAATCGAAAGCGACGCTGCAGCGAATACGCGAGAAGCTCGGGAGACCTCAGGGGCGAAACTTGATCACGGCGCGCGAAGAAGAGACCGGGACCGCGCCTGTGCCGGGACATTCGTTGATCGCAATTTATCAAACGTCATTCGAGCGCGGCGATGCGATGGAAACGTTCACGCTAATCGAGCGCGGCGGCCAGTGGTATCTGGCGAAATATTTTGTGAGTTCGACTGCGCTGGGGTGAATCCACGGATATGATCGAGCGATACACATTGCCCGAAATGGGCGCGCTCTGGGCTGAGCAGAACAAGTTCCAGAAATGGCTGGACGTGGAAATCGCTGTCTGTGAAGTCCACGCCGAAATGGGCACCATCCCGCGCGAAGCGCTCGACCCAATCAAGTCGCGCGCAAAATTCTCAGTCGATCGCATCAATGAAATTGAGAAGACTACCGATCACGACGTCATCGCGTTCACTACTAACCTGGCGGAATCGATCGGCGACGCGGCGCGCTTTGTTCACTACGGCCTGACTTCTTCGGACGTCGTAGACACCGCAAACGCGCTTCTGCTGCGCGACGCATGCGACATTCTGCTGAAAAAAGTCGATGCGCTAATGGACGTGCTGAAGCGGCGCGCGTTTGAATTCAAAGACACGCCGCAGATTGGACGCACGCACGGCATTCATGCTGAGCCGACGTCCTTTGGAATGACGTTCGCGCTGTGGTACGACGAGATGCGCCGCAATCGCGAACGCCTCACGCGCGCACGTGATGCCGTGGCGGTCGGAAAACTCAGCGGCGCCGTGGGTTCGTTTGCGCACCTGACGCCCGCGGTTGAAGAAAAAGTTTGCGCGCGCCTCGGATTAAAAGCCGCGCCCGTCTCGACACAAATCGTGCAACGCGATTCTTATGCTGAGTATCTCTGCACGCTGGCCATGATCGCGTCGTCGCTGGACAAGTTCGCTTTGCAGGTTCGTCACTGGCAACGCACTGAAGTTCGCGAGGCGCAGGAAAAATTCAAGAAAGGCCAGAAGGGTTCGAGCGCAATGCCGCATAAGCGCAATCCAATTCTCTCCGAAAGAATCTGCGGCATGGCGCGCGTCGTGCGCGCGAACAGCATCGTCGGCCTCGAGAACGTTGCGCTTTGGCACGAACGCGACATCTCGCACTCGTCGGCTGAGCGTGTAGTGCTCCCTGATTCCAGCATCGCGACGGACTACATGCTGCAGAAGACGGCATCGCTGCTTGATGGATTGATCGTCTATCCCGAGCGGATGCTGGAGAATCTTAACGCGACGCGCGGGCTGGTTTTTAGCGGCCAGTTATTGCTCGCGTTGACGCAAGCAGGCGTGGCGCGCGTGGAAGCCTACGAATGGGTGCAGCGAAACGCGATGAAAAGCTGGGACGAAGGCGCCGATTTTCGCGAGCTTGTCTCAAGCGACCAGGACATCGCAAATCATCTGTCGCCGGACGAGATTCAGGGAGTTTTTTCTCTCGAAAGATACTTGCGCAACGTGGGAAACGTTTTCGCGCGAGTGTTTAGGTCAGAACTACCTGCGGTAGCGGGTGGTTGATCTCCGAAACTATTCGAGTTTTAAGATCAACCGCCCGCTACCGCAGGCGGTTATGACGTTACTTCACCCAGTTGTCGGCCAGGTTGCCGATGATGGGAAGCTTGAACATCGAGCCTTGATAAGCCTTGACTGCCGACAGGATGAGGCCCAGCAGGTACAGAACCACAAACACCAGCCAAATTAGTCCGACCAGCATACCGGCCAAGCCGCCAATCGCACCGGTGTTGGTGGCAGCGCTGGCGGCGATGCCGCCAACAAACACGATGGCGCTGATAATCCAAAACGCGATCATGACGACGATCGCAGCAACGTGCAGCAGAATCGACTGCAACGCGTGAAACTTCACGAAGCGGTTTTCCTTTTCCATAATCAGCGAAATGATCGCGATGATGCCGATGGGATAACCGAGCGCCGCCGCTATGTTTCCGTCCAATCCGAGGGCCGACTTGCCTGTATCCATTTTTAGTTTCTCCTGCAGAATCAGATTTTTGTAGACCGAAGAACTTACTTGTTCACAATGTTCCAGGCGATGTTCCCCAGAATTGGCAGCTTGTAGTACTGCCCTTGGTAGGCCTTAATCGCCGCGATGATCAAAAAAGCGAGCAGCACCACGGCAACTAAAAGTCTGGCCGCCAGCCAACCAAAAAATACCAGCGGGCCAAGTGCATCCCCGAGAGCGATGTCCGCCAGCATCGACAAGATTCGAAATGCGATCCCGACAACGATCCAAACACCGCCATAAAGCAGTGCCTGCATCGCGTGGAAGCGGAGCAGCCGGCTTGTCTTTTCGATCAGGAAAAATACCAGGCTGAGAATGATGCCCAAGCCGCAACAGATCATCGTGACGTAACAAAGCATCGACGCGAGATTCGCGTCCATCCCAATGCTCGCTTTGCCACCGGGTGCTTCCGTTTCGGGCGGTGGTGGCGCGGTATAAGGGGACGACATTTGAACTTCTCCTCGTAGAAAACTCTCAAGCCTCGCGAAGTCGGCGCAAATACTATGATATCGGCTACCGTTAACGCAACGTTTTGCCGTATTATCTTGCGTTCTTTTGGTGGTACGCGCGGCCCGGGCGCGCCTGGCCACGAAACATGATGCACGCCAGCAGCGTGCGACCGACGATGAAAGCGAAAGTTTACGTCACACTGAAGCCGAGCGTCCTCGATCCGCAAGGCAAAGCGATTAAGCATTCGGTCGAGTTGCTGGGCTATCGCGGCGTCGGCGACATCCGGCAGGGCAAGTATTTTGAGATTTCGCTCAATGGCGGACTATCGGAAGAAAGCGCGCGGTCGGAAGCCGAACGCATGGCGCGCGAGGTTTTGTCGAACCCAATCATCGAAGACTTTCGCGTGGAGATTGAAGAGTAGTTCCAAGAAGCATGAAATTCGGCGTCATAGTTTTTCCCGGCTCCAATTGCGATCACGACGCTTATCACGTCATCTCGAAACACGTCGGCCAGCCGGTTGATTTCATCTGGCATCGCGAAACGGATCTTTCTTCTTACGACGCGGTGATCATCCCCGGTGGTTTCTCATACGGCGATTACCTGCGCGCCGGCGCGCTGGCCAGCTTCTCTCCCGTGATGTCGGCGGTGAAGCAGTTCGCGAAACAGGACAAGCTCGTGCTGGGCATCTGTAACGGGTTTCAGATTTTGTGCGAGGCAGGCCTGCTGCCGGGCGCGCTGATTCGCAATCGTGAACTGCACTTCGTCTGCGAGCATGTGAACGTCCGGGTCGAAAGCACGAACACGCCATTCACACACGAACTGTCGCGCGGACGAGTGCTGCGAATGCCGATTGCGCATGCCGAAGGCAACTACGTCTGCGATGATGTTACTTTCCAGGAACTCGTGCGCGACGATCGAGTCATCTTTCGCTATTGCGATCCGCAGGGAGAGGTCACTGACGAAACGAACGTGAACGGCTCGCGCGACAACATCGCCGGCATTTGCAGCCGCGGCCGCAATGTCATGGGATTGATGCCGCACCCCGAACGCGCTTGTGAAGACGCGCTCGGCTCGAGCGACGGCCGCGCAATTTTCCATTCTTTGGTGGGCGTGCTTGCGGCCGCAGCGTAAACTCGCGAACGTATCTCGTTCTTAATCAGAGGAGGTCAACATGAAGAGTCTGCTTGCACTCGGCTTGATCGTTTTCGCGATCTTCGCTTGCAAAACTTCAAACAAGAACATCAACGTGAACACGAACACCGGATCGAACCGGCCGGCCAATGCCGAGGTGTACGTCGATCAGGTCCACATGGCTAAGGACGATAACGACGAGCCGGGCGAGTCCGCGACGACATTCTCGCCGTCTGATCACAAGGTCCACGTCGTGATCACTTTGAACAAGGCGAAAGCCGGAACACAGGTACGCGCGATCTGGATTGCGGCAAACGTGGCGGGCGAAACGAACAAGCAGCTCAAGTCCCTGGACTACACGACTAACTCAGCCGAAAAAACAATCTCGGGCTATCTGCGCTGGCCGCAGGATTGGCCGACTGGGGATTACAGAGTTGAGATTTACATCAACGGCGTGCTCGACAAGACGATCAATTACACAATCCAGTGAAGCGCGCCCTTCCATTTCTGATCATCGGTATCGTTTTGTTCATAGCGATCGTCGCTGTGTGGCGGCTGTCGCGACCGGCTTCGGAATCGGGCGGCCCGCACAATGGCCCAACTCCCAGGCAGGGTGAAGCGCCGGGTGCTGTGCCGCCACATGTGCGCGGCAACCCCAACGCGGCTGTAACAGTCGAGGAGTTTGCCGACTTTCAGTGCGGCGCGTGTGGCGCCTATTATCCGGAACTCAAAAAGATCGAAAGCGAGTACGGCGATCGTTTGAAGGTAATCTTTCGCGAGAATCCTCTCTACCCAACTCATCAGTTTTCGGTGATTGCGGCGCAGGCTGCGGAAGCCGCCGGCCTGCAAGGCGAGCCGCAGTTCTGGGCAATGCATGACAAGCTTTACGAAAACCAAAAGACCTGGGCCGAAGCGAAAGATAAAGACGCAGTGGTAGCAATTTTCGCAGACTATGCGAAACAGATCGGTATTGATGCCGATCGATTCATGCGCGATCTGAACGGCGAGGCGGTGGCGCAGAAAATCTTTCAGGACGGCAAGCGCTCGCACGCGCTCGGCGTCAACCAAACGCCGACGTTTTTCGTCAACGGCAAAGAAGCCACCGGCGAATCATGGAAGCCGGAAGGCTTGCGCCAAATGATTAACGACGCGTTGCGCGACGCGGGGATATAATAGTCAAAGCGGCTGAATGCCATCGCCTAACACTCCAACGCAACAACGGCAGAGCGTTTCGTGGACGTACCTGATCGCGGCGCTTGTTTCGCTGATCGGCCTCGGCGACGCAATCTATCTCACGATTCAGCACATCACGGGCGCAAGCCTGCGCTGCACAATTATCTCGGGCTGCTCAGAAGTCCTCGCAAGTCCGTACGCGCAAGTCGGGCCCCTGCCCCTCGCCGCCCTCGGCGCCGCCGCTTACTTCGTGGTCTTCAGCCTGTCGATTCTTGCGGCATTCGGCCATCGCTTCACGATTCCATTCTTGAAGATCGTGCTGGCGCTCATGTTTCTGACGACGTTGTGGCTTATTTATCTGCAAGCGTTCGTCATCCGGCACTTTTGCCAATATTGTTTGCTTTCCGCGGCCGTAACGACCGCCGTTGCGGCAATCGTTTTCTTATCACCGCTTCTGCAAAAGCGTCGCTAAAAAGTTTGCCCCGCGCGAACCAAAGGCCCGCTTGCCACGTCTAAGTTTTCACTGTTAATCTCTGACTTCAATTCACGCCTGAAGGGAGTTCGTCATGAAGAAGCATTTCACGGTTTACCTGCTCCTGGGGTCCTTTTTGATCATCGCGCTGGCGGCAGTCGCCGGCAGCGGCCGCAACACAACTGAAGAGGTGGCGCCGCCGGCGATCGGCAGCGTCATCGACGATTTCAAATTGCCGGATGCTAACGGGAAAGAGCATTCGCTTAAGACGCTCGCCGGTTCAAAGGGCGCGGTGATCATTTTCGTCGCGACCAAATGTCCGGTTTCGAACGCGTACAACGAGCGGATGGAAAAGCTCGCGCAGGATTACAAAACGAAGGGCATCAATGTAATCGGAATCAATTCGAACAGCACAGAGCCCGCTGCGGAAGTGAAATCACACGCGACTGAGAAGGGTTTGACGTTCGTCATTCTGAAGGATGACGGCAACAAGATTGCCGATCGCCTCGGCGCGACACGTACGCCGGAAGCTTACGTGCTGGATGCAAGCATGAAGCTCGTCTACCACGGGCGCATCGACAACTCGCAGCGAGCGGAAGGCGTGACTTCAAGCGACTTGCGCGATGCGATCGACGAAATGCTCGCCGGCAAAGCCGTTTCGAAAACTGGAGGCGCGGCGTTCGGCTGCTCGATCAAGCGGGTTTCGTAGCGGTCAAAAACATGCGCAATCTCGCACTACTTTTTTCGGCGCTGGCGCTCGCGGTTGTCTTTGCGCAAGCTCAGACATCGCCTGCGCCTTCGTCTGTCGCAAACAAACAAAACGGCGCGACGACCACGGCTGGAGCTGAAATTCAGGTTGTCGATTTCGACGGCTTAAAGAAGCTGCTGCAACAGGATCCGAAAAACGCGCGGCCAATGCTCGTGAACTTCTGGGCCACCTGGTGTGACGGCTGCCGTGAAGAGTTTCCCGACCTCGTGAAAATCGACAACGACTATCAAGCAAAAGGCCTCAGCTTTTTGTCGGTGACGGTCGATGAACTCGAAGACAAGGCGGAAGCGGCGTCGTTTATTCAGGAGATGAAAGCGAAGATGCCCGTCGTGCTTCTAAATGTCGCCGACAAAGAGCCGGCGATTCACGCCGTTGATGCGAGCTGGGACGGCGCTCTGCCCGCGACTTTTCTGTACGACCGCGAAGGAAATGTTGTTTACCGTCACTTCGGGAAGATCAAGCCGGAAGAATTGCGCGCCATCATCGATAAGCAAATCACTAACGGCAAGTGAGCCGCCGTTTCAAGTTAAGGTTTCACGTTTTCAACCTCGCGCGAAACTGGGACTTTGAGACTCGAAAGTTCTGAATGATCACTCCTGAAGTAATCGCCGCACACAACCTCACACCCGAAGAATTCACGCGCATAAAGGAACTGCTCGGACGCGAACCGAACCTCGTTGAACTTGGCGTGTTCTCGGTGATGTGGTCTGAACACTGTTCTTATAAGTCTTCGCGTATTCATCTCAAGCGTTTGCCGACGCAAGGCGAACGCGTGATCGTGCCGCCGGGCGAGAACGCCGGCGTCGTCGATGTCGGCAATGGCTGGTGCGCCGCTTTCAAGATCGAATCGCACAATCATCCTTCGTTCATCGAACCTTTTCAGGGCGCGGCCACGGGCGTCGGCGGCATCCTGCGCGACATCTTCACGATGGGCGCGCGGCCGATTGCGGCGCTGAACAGCTTGCGGTTTGGATCGCTGGACGATCCGAAAAACGGCCGCCGGAATCGATCTCTGCTCGCCGGAGTCGTCGCGGGCATCGCGCATTACGGGAATGCGTTCGGCGTGCCGACGGTCGGCGGCGAGGTCGCCTTCGACGATGCCTACGCGCTGAATCCGCTGGTGAATGCGTTCGCGCTGGGGTTAGTGAAGAAGGATCAAATCTTTTTTGGCAAAGCCACCGGCGTCGGCAATCCGGTTCTCTACGTCGGCGCAAAGACGGGCCGCGACGGCATTCACGGCGCGACGATGGCTTCAGCGGAATTCGACGAAGAGGCCATGGAAAAACGGCCGACGGTGCAGGTTGGCGATCCTTTTCTCGAAAAACTTTTGTTGGAAGCTTGCCTGGAAGCGATGCGCAGCGGGGCGATTGCCGGTATTCAGGACATGGGCGCGGCAGGATTGACGTGCTCAACATGCGAGATGGCGGCGCGAGGCGGTACCGGCATCGAGATCGATCTCTCTTTGGTGCCGCAACGCGAAACCGGAATGACCGCGTACGAGATGCTCCTTTCCGAATCGCAGGAGCGCATGCTGATCGTCGCGCACAAGGGTCGCTCGAAAGAGGTGGTTGAGATCTTCGCGAAGTGGGACCTCGACGCAGTCGTGATCGGACACGTGCAGGATCACGACCGCATGCGCGTCAAGCATGACGGCGAACTCGTCTGCGATGTGCCGGTGCAGGCTTTGACGGACGAAGCGCCGCTGTACGAGCGTCCAATGTCCAACGTCCAAAGTCCAAAGTCCGATCAGCTAAACGTCAAAGACCAAAGTACAAAGACCAAAGATCAAAATCACAATGACACGTTGTTGAGACTTCTTAGTTCGCCAAACCTCGCTTCCAAAGAATGGGTTTATCGTCAATACGATCACATGGTGCGCACGAACACGGTGGTGTTGCCGGGCGCGGACGCGGCGGTCGTGCGAATTAAGGAAACGCGAAAGGCGCTCGCAATCGCGCTTGACGGCAATGGCCGTTACTGCGCGGTCAATCCGCGCGAAGGCGCGAAGCTTCTCGTCGCCGAAGCGGCGCGCAACGTAGTCTGTGTCGGCGCGCGACCGATTGCGATCACTAACTGTTTGAATTTCGCTTCGCCCGAACGGCCCGAAGTGATGTGGTCGTTTTCAGAAGTGATTGACGGAATAGCCGAGGCCTGCCGCGCCTTTAACACGCCAGTCGTTTCCGGAAACGTTTCGTTCTACAACGAAACCGAAGGCCGCGGAGTTTTGCCGACGCCAGTCATCGGCATGGTCGGTTTGATTGAAGACGTGAAGCGCGTCGTTCAGGCCGGCTTCAAAAATGAAGGCGACATCATTGCTCTGCTGGGCACGACGAGCGACGATCTTTCGGTGAGCGAGCGCGTTCCGATCTTAGACCTCGATCGCGAGCTCGCCGTACAAGCCGCCTGTCTCCGCGCCGCTGAAGCAGGTCTGCTGAAGTCAGCTCATGATTGTTCGGATGGTGGTTTGGCCCTGGCGCTCGCGGAATGCTGCTTCGCTTCGCTCAATCGTGCCGCGATTGGAGCCGACCTCGACATCAGCGCCGGTGACTACGATTCGGCGACAGAACTTTTCAGCGAGACGCCTTCGCGCATCGTCATTAGCTTTGCGGAATCGGCGACCAAAGAAGTGGAAGAGCTGGCCGCCGCGGCTGGCGCGCCTTTCAAAATTCTCGGCACGGTGGGATCGGCGCGTCTCCGAATTAAGAGCGGCGGCGCAGAAGTTATAGACGCGTCCGTCGCCGAACTTGAACACGCCTGGCGCTCATCGCTCAAACAGAAACTGCGAGCCGAAGCGATGGCGGCCGGCGCGGAATGAAACTACCTGGTCCCGCCTGAGTTGAAAGCGGCAACGGCCGCCAGCCAAACTTCAGACACCGTCGCGCCTTTCTCAGCTGAGAGTGTCACGCAGTCATCGTGTTCGGGCGCCGCTTTCATCTTGCCGTCAGGAAGCTTCGCGACTTTCACCCGCACATTGCCATAGGCCGTTTGCACAGTTTCGATTTCCCGGGGCAGGCTGTGCCGGGTCACTAGCGATTCGCGAACACCGAGCGTAGTGCTGTGGGCGATCAGGATTTCGCGAAGTTTCGCGGCGTCCTCAGGGCGGCAGAGAGCTTCAACGATAATGCCCGGCCGGTTCTTCTTCATCTGCACCGGCGTCAGCCACACCTCGAGCGCCGCCGCGTCATAGAGTCGGCTCATCAACGGCTCGTACCACTGCGGATTCATGTCGTCGACATTGCAGGAGAGAACGACGAGTTGCGCGACTTCAAAGCCGTCTTCCCGACTATCAGCGCTATCGCTTTCGCCAATCGTCAGCCGCAGCACATTCGGCCGGTCCGGCCAGTCGCGCTGTCCTGCACCATAGCCAACTTGTAGCACGCGCATACCGGGCGCCGTGCCAAACTTCTTCGCGATAGTTCGTGCCAGCGTCGCGCCGGTCGGCGTAACTGTTTCGCCGTCGATGTCTACGCCCACAACCGGAACTTCGCGTAACAGGAGCGAAACGGCTGGCGGCGGCACGGGCAAAATCCCATGTTCAGTTTTCACTGTGCCGCGCGACCACGGGAGCGCACTGCAATGCACCTCTGCGATGTTCAGCTCAGCCAACCCGACCAGCGCACCAACGATGTCGACGATCGTGTCAACGGCGCCGACTTCGTGAAAGTGAATGCGATCGACAGGCACGCCGTGCACCTGGCTCTCGGCTTCGGCGAGAAGCGTGAGGGCAGAGATGGCCTGCTCCTGAACTGCTTGCGGCAGTTCGGCTTCCGTCACAATTTTCGTTAGATCGTGCAGGCCGCGATGTGGGTGATGCTCGGATGAAAGAACCGTGACCTGGGTCGCGGAGATGCCGCGTTTGCTGACGCGCTCGACCTTGATTTCGACGTCGCCGAGCTTAAGTTTCGCAACCAGCTCGCGCAGCTTCTGCTCTGGCCAGCCGGCATCAACCAGCGCGCCAAGCATCATGTCGCCACTAATTCCGGAATTACAATCGAGATAGCCGATGCGCGTCATTGAGTGGCGGCCTCCTCAGTTGCAAACGCAACACTGTTCGCCGCCGCGTCGTGCGCCGCGCGTATCCGCGTCAAGAGTCGATGTGCCGCCGTGGCCGCGCCCAGACCGTTGTCGATGTTGACGACCGTCAATCCCGTCGCGCAGCTATTCAACATTCCGAGCAACGCGGCAAAGCCCTGGAAGCTCGCGCCGTAACCAACGCTTGTCGGAACAGCGATCAAGGGACAATCGACCAGTCCGCCGACGACGCTTGGCAGGGCGCCTTCCATGCCGGCAACTACGATGATTACGTCCGCTTCCTGCAAATAGTTTGCGTGCTCAAGCAGGCGATGAATTCCCGCAACACCCACGTCGTAAACTCTGCGCGTCGAGTTCCCCAGGAACCGCAAAACTTCAGCCGCCTCTTCCGCCACCGGAACATCCGACGTGCCAGCTGCGATCACAAGGACTCTGCCAACTTCACTTTGCGAGAAATTATTCACGCTGATGATGCGCGCTACCGGATGATGGACTGCTTGCGGAAGTATCGAACGCACCGCTTCGAAGTGCGCGTCATTCACGCGCGTGGCCAGCGCGCGGCCGGTGCGCTCGACCATCGCCGACAGAATCTTCGCAACTTGATCAGGCAACTTGCCGGCGCCGTAGACAAACTCAGGCATGCTTTGCCGCAGCGCGCGATGGTGATCGAGCCGTGCAAAGTCGCTGATCGATTCAACGGGCTGCCAACGCAGCTTGTCAATCGCTTCATCGGGCGACAACTGTCCCTCGGCCACTTGCCGCAAAAGTTCGCTGAGAAATTGTTTATCCAATCTTTTTCAATCCTTCGTTCATGCTGCCGTGCCGCAAACCTTCAGGGTCGATCATCACGTACGTATAGCCGGCCGCTTTCACCGCCTCGACGATTTCGTCGCGTTGGGCCAGCGCCTGCGGTAAGCTCTGCGATTCGATCTCGACGCGCGCGAGCTTGTCGTGATGACGCACGCGCAAATCCTTGAAACCGAGCCGGCGCAATGCCGCTTCCGCGCGATCGACCTGACCCAGAATCGTCGGGGTGATTTGAAGACCGTACTCGACACGGCTCGACAGGCATGCCATCTGCGGCTTGTCCCAGTTTCTCAATCCGAGGTGACGCGCCAGTTCGCGAATTTCGTGCTTGTTGAATCCAGCTTCGTGCAGCAGACTGCGCACGCCCAATTCGCGGCCTGCTTTGCGGCCGGGCCGAAAGTCCGTTGTGTCTTCAGCGTTGAATCCGTCAATCACAGTTTCGAATGAATGCGCGCGTGCCGCTTCGACGAGCGCCGCGTACACATGCTCTTTGCAAAAATAGCAACGGTTGATCGGGTTCGCCGCGTATCTCGGATCGTCAACCTCTCTGGTTTGGATTGTGACGTGCGGCAGACTGAGTTCCTTCACAATTTCAAGAGCGTCGCGTTGTTCGTCTGCAGCGAAACTCGCCGAGACGGCAATCCCCGCCAAAACGTTCTCAGCGCCAAGAACATCCAGCGCAACTTTCGCAACCAAAGTGCTATCGACGCCGCCGGAAAAGGCGACGAGTACTCGCCGCAAATCCGCGATCAAGCTTTTCAGGCGCTCGTACTTCTCTGCTGTCTGCGCAGAGAGGCCGTTGCTCACGTCGGGAGCCAAAAAATCGGATGCTTTCATGATTTCGCTTTTCATTTCCAGTTTAGCATTAACGTCAGCCGTGTTCATTCCGCCTCGGCGTGGTGCTATAATTTACTGCATTCGCAATCACACTTCTCAGTTTTAGCGCGACGCATTACGGAGGAAACATGGCGACAGAAATGAAGCGACTGTCCGGCGGGATCGATAAAATCGAAGAGTTACTGGGCGATGAAGCCCGGGAGCTGCTCGATCACAAAACCAAGACGATTCCAAAGGATCAGATTTATCTGCCCGGGCCGGATTTTATCGACCGGGTGGTCGCTCAATCCGATCGTCCGCCGATGGTTCTGCGTTCGCTGCAGTCGCTAATCGGCACCGGCCGCCTCGCCGGAACCGGTTACGTTTCGATCCTGCCGGTCGATCAGGGCGTCGAGCATTCCGGCGGGGCTTCGTTCGCGCCCAATCCGCAGTACTTCGATCCGGAAAACATCGTGAAGTTGGCGATGGAAGGCGGCTGCAACGGCGTCGCATCGACGTTTGGCGTCCTCGGCAGCATCTCGCGAAAGTACGCGCACCGTATTCCGTTTATCGTCAAGATCAATCACAACGAACTGCTAACGCTGCCTAACAAATTCGATCAAGTCCTGTTCGGCACCGTGAAAGAAGCCTGGAACATGGGAGCTGTCGCAGTCGGCGCCACGATTTATTTCGGCTCTGATGAATCGACGCGGCAGATTACGGAAATTGCGAATGCCTTTGCCTACGCCCACGAACTGGGAATGGCGTGTATTCTTTGGTGCTATCTGCGCAATCCGAAATTCAAAACTCCCGAAGGCGACATGCACGCCGCCGCAGATTTAACCGGCCAGGCGAATCATCTCGGCGTGACGATTCAGGCCGACATCGTCAAGCAGAAACTTCCCGAACGGAATGGCGGCTACCCGTCGGTTGAAAAGGAACTGGGCAAGTCGTACGGCAAGACGAGCAAGCTGGTTTACGAAAAACTCTCCACCGACAATCCAATCGACCTGGTGCGTTATCAGGTGGCCAACGGCTACATGGGCCGCATCGGTCTGATCAATTCCGGCGGCGAATCAAAAGGCGCGGGCGATCTCGCTGCGGCGGTGCGCACCGCAGTCATCAACAAACGCGGCGGCGGCATGGGCCTGATTTCCGGGCGCAAAGCTTTTCAGCGACCGATGAACGAAGGCGTGGATCTGCTCAACGCGATTCAGGATGTCTACCTTTCAAGGGAAATTACCGTAGCCTAGAACTGCTGCAACAAAAACAATCTGTTTGCATTGCGAAGGAAAACGCTCGTGCATATAATGCGCGCGCTTTCCCCAAAACAGGATGCCAACTCCAATTCGCTGGAAACACGACCGGCCGCGACGCCGCCCGCTTAAAGCGCAGCCCAGGCCCCTGAACACGATCAAATCCGCGCTTGCGCAGGCCGCGCGCGTGGCCGTGACAGAGCCGTTCATGCTGTCGATTGAGCGGCAGGAAATTTTTCTGCGGCGCCTGCCGAAGAAGCTCGATGGCCTGCGCATCGTTCATCTCTCGGACTTTCACTATGGGCCGATGGTTAATCCGGAGCATCTTCGCCGAGCCGTCAAAGCCGCAAACGATCTCAGGCCGGACTTTATCGCGCTTACAGGCGATTACATTTCACAGGATCGCGTGTACGCAGAGCCGTGCGCGGATGTTGTCGGCAAGTTGCGCGCGCGTCACGGCGTCTATGCGGTGCTTGGAAATCACGATCACTGGATAGACGCAGTGCTGATTGCCGATCTGTTTCGCGCCGAAGGCATTCGCGTGCTCATCAACGAAGGCACACGCATGGATTTGCACGGTGAAGCGTTCTGGTTGGCGGGTGTCGACGATACGATGGTCGGCCTGGAGGATCTTTCGCTGGCCCTGGCCGGCTCTCGCGAAAACGAATTCAAGCTATTGCTCGCGCATAATCCGACGATCCTTCGCCGCGCGGCACGTGCTGAAGTCGATCTCGTACTCAGCGGACACACGCACGGCGGCCAAGTCGCCTGGCGTTCCGAGAAGAGCCGTTCCGGCCGTCCGCGCCGCCGCATGCTGCGGGGCCTCGGTCGACGCGGCAATACGCAAATGTACGTTACGCGTGGCTTGGGGACAGTCGTGCTGCCGATTCGTTATGGCTGTCCGCCCGAGATATCCGTGCTGGAATTACGATCGGCTGATTAGCCATGTTCGACATGCTCGAGCTTTCTTCAATCCGCAATACGAATTTCGAAATCTAAGATCAATCTGTGTCCTCGCGCATCGTCACTCTACCGAATCTGCTGACCGTCTTTCGGATGGCGCTGATTCCGGTATTTGTGTCGCTGCTTTTCTATCAAAAATTCGTGCTCGCCCTGGCGGCGTTCGTGCTTGCCGGGATCACCGATGGCCTTGACGGCTTGTTCGCGCGCAGGTTTCACCAGCAGTCACCGCTGGGACGAATTCTCGATCCCGTCGCAGACAAACTGATGCTTGTCACGTCTTTTGTCGTGCTGTCGATGAAAAATGTATTCCCAGCGCCCGTTCCGAAGCATCTTCCGGTCCCATTCTGGGTCACGATCACGGTGATTAGCCGTGACGTTTTCATCATTGTCGGCGCCGCCGCCATCAACATGGTCACCGGCTTTCGAGGCTTTCAGCCGTCGCTGCCCGGCAAGCTCAGCACCATTGTTCAAATTTTTGCGGTGGCGGTGGTAATCCTGGCTGCTCAAACGCGCATCGGTACCGGCTACTACCTGCCCACGATTTACACCACGGTTTTTACCCTGACGCTGGTCTCAGGCATCCACTACATTTTTTTCGTGTCGCGCTTGATGAACGAGCGCTCATAGCCGCCTCGCGATCGCGGTTCTTTCTGCTGAACTCTCTTCTAAACGGACACTCCGGCCCGCCAAAGGTTTCTGCTGCGCTCAGTTTTGACGTGCTTTGAATAACTGTCTTTACAGACCTTTTCGCTCTCTTATAAAATGCTTGAAACGCCGTAACCCCTATTAGGCGTTTAGGTTCCCCGAAAAATCCCCTTGGTTGTTCGACGCACTTAGCGCGCCCGACGGCGAGTGCGCGGGCCTGTCTTCCCGCAGCCGTTCGTCTCGGCAGCTGTCTCTCCGACAAATACAGCATTCCGGAAGGTAAACATGCGAACTCAACCCGTAAGCAGTGATTCACTAAACACGAAGCTCCTGCTGAAAACTTTGCTCGCGTTCAAGCAGGGGCAATTTTCTGCGCGCCTGCCGAGCGATTGGACAGGCGAGGCCGGCAAAATCGCGGACACGCTTAACGACATCATCGAGTTGAGCGACAAGACCGCGAAGGAACTCGATCGCGTCAGCCGTGTAGTTGGCAAAGAGGGAAAGATTGCCCATCGCGCCAGCGTCCCTGCGGCGGCAGGTTCATGGTTGCGCATAGTCGACTCGACGAACCTGCTCATCGACGACATGGCGCGCCCCACCAGTGAAATGGCGCGCGTGATCGGGGCCGTGGCGAACGGCGATCTGTCTGAGCGCATGACACTCGAAGTTGACGGTCGGCCGTTGAAGGGCGAGTTCCTGCGCACGACCAAGATTGTGAACTCAATGGTCGATCAGCTGGGTTCATTCGCGTCGGAAGTGACGCGCGTCGCGCGTGAAGTCGGAACCGAAGGAAAGCTGGGCGGCGAAGCCAAGGTGAAGGGCGTCGCGGGTACTTGGAAAGACCTGACCGACAGCGTGAATTCGATGGCCGGAAATCTGACCGCGCAGGTTCGAAACATTGCCGAAGTTACGACCGCCGTAGCCAATGGCGACCTTTCAAAGAAAATTACAGTCGACGTGAAGGGCGAGATTCTCGAGCTGAAGAACACCATCAACACGATGGTGGATCAGCTGAACTCATTCGCTTCAGAAGTAACTCGTGTGGCGCGTGAAGTCGGCACCGAAGGAAAGCTTGGCGGCCAGGCGTCAGTGCCGGGCGTCGCCGGAACCTGGAAAGACCTGACTGATAACGTTAACTCGATGGCCAGCAATCTCACTGGCCAGGTTCGTAACATCGCTGAAGTGACTACGGCAGTAGCCAACGGCGACCTTTCAAAGAAGATCACTGTCGATGTGAAGGGCGAGATTCTCGAACTGAAGAACACCATCAACACGATGGTGGATCAGTTGAACTCGTTCGCTTCGGAGGTGACGCGTGTCGCGCGCGAAGTCGGCACCGAAGGCAAGCTCGGCGGCCAGGCGCAGGTGATGGGCGTCGCCGGAACTTGGAAAGACCTGACTGACAACGTGAATTTCATGGCTGGCAACCTCACGGGTCAGGTCCGAAACATCGCGGAAGTGACGACGGCCGTCGCGAATGGCGACCTCTCGAAGAAGATCACGGTAGACGTGAAGGGCGAAATTCTCGAGTTGAAAGACACCATCAACACGATGGTGGATCAGCTCAACGGCTTTGCGTCAGAAGTAACGCGCGTCGCGCGCGAAGTTGGTTCGGAAGGAAAACTCGGCGGCCAGGCTGATGTCAAAGGCGTCGCCGGCACGTGGAAGGACTTGACCGACAACGTGAACTTGATGGCCGGCAACCTGACGGGCCAGGTCCGCAACATCGCGGAGGTAACAACGGCCGTCGCCAATGGCGATCTCTCAAAGAAGATTACGGTCGACGTGAAAGGTGAGATTCTCGAACTCAAGAACACCATCAACACAATGGTCGATCAACTTAACGCGTTCGCGTCGGAAGTGACGCGTGTCGCGCGCGAAGTCGGCACCGAAGGCAAGCTCGGCGGCCAGGCAGACGTGCGCGGAGTCGCCGGGACCTGGAAGGACCTGACCGATAACGTGAACTTCATGGCCGGCAACCTCACGGGCCAGGTGCGCAACATCGCCGAGGTAACAACGGCCGTTGCAAAGGGCGACTTGTCAAAGAAGATCACCGTCGATGTGAAGGGCGAGATTCTTGAGCTGAAGAACACTATCAACACGATGGTCGATCAACTCAGTTCGTTCGCGTCGGAGGTCACGCGCGTCGCGCGCGAGGTCGGCACCGAAGGACGGCTCGGTGGCCAGGCGCAGGTGATGGGCGTCGCGGGCACTTGGAAAGACCTGACCGACAACGTGAATTTCATGGCCGGCAACCTGACGGGCCAGGTACGTAACATCGCCGAAGTCACGACGGCTGTCGCGCGCGGCGACTTGTCGAAAAAGATTACGGTCGATGTTAAGGGCGAGATTCTCGAACTGAAGAACACCATCAACACGATGGTGGATCAGTTGAACTCGTTCGCTTCGGAAGTAACTCGCGTGGCGCGTGAAGTCGGAACTGAAGGAAAACTCGGTGGACAGGCATCGGTGATGGGTGTCGCCGGAACCTGGAAAGATCTAACTGACAACGTGAATTCGATGGCGGGCAACCTTACGGGACAGGTTCGTAACATCGCTGAAGTGACTACCGCCGTCGCCAACGGTGACCTTTCAAAGAAGATCACGGTCGATGTGAAGGGCGAGATTCTCGAACTGAAGAACACCATCAACACGATGGTGGATCAGTTGAACTCGTTCGCTTCCGAAGTGACGCGTGTCGCGCGCGAAGTCGGCACCGAAGGCAAGCTTGGCGGCCAGGCAGACGTTCGCGGCGTGGCCGGCATCTGGAAGGATCTAACGGACAACGTGAACTCGATGGCGAGCAACCTCACCGACCAGGTGCGTGGTATCGCGCGCGTCGTGACCGCGGTGGCAAACGGCGATCTGGAACGCAAGCTGACGGTGGAAGCGAAAGGTGAAATTGCCGAACTTGCCGACACGATCAATAACATGACGGACACGCTGGCGACTTTCGCTGATCAAGTTAGTTCGGTGGCACGCGAAGTCGGCGTGGAAGGAAAGCTCGGCGGACAGGCGAACGTGCCCGGCGCCGCCGGAACCTGGCGCGACCTGACCGACAACGTCAACGGCCTCGCCGCCAACCTGACGACGCAGGTGCGCGCCATCGCTGAAGTTTCGACCGCGGTGACGAAAGGCGACCTGACGCGATCCATCACCGTTGAAGCGCAGGGCGAAGTCGCGGCGTTGAAAGACAACATCAACGAGATGATTCTCAATCTCAAAGAGACAACGCAAAAAAATACCGAGCAGGATTGGCTCAAGACGAATCTCGCGCGCTTTACGCGCATGCTGCAGGGCCAGCGCAATATGAAAACCGTTGCGCAGATGGTGCTTTCGGAACTCGCTCCGCTCGTCGATGCGCAACACGGCGTCTTCTATGTCAATAACGCGGACAACGGTTCGCCGACAATGAAGCTTCTGGGAGGATACGCCTACACCAGGCGAAAGAACCTGGCGAACGAGTTTCACGCGGGTGAAGGACTTGTGGGCCAATGCATGCTCGAGAAGGAGCGCATTCTGGTAACCGATATTCCGAGAAACTATGTGCAGATAAAATCCGGACTCGGCGATGCATCGCCTAACAATATCGTGGTACTGCCGGTGTTGTTCGAAGGTGAAGTGAAGGCGGTGATCGAGCTCTCGACTTTCCACACATTCAGCGACACGCACCTCACCTTCCTCGATCAACTCACGGAAAGCATCGGAATCGTCTTGAACACGATCGAGGCAAACACGCGCACGGAAGATCTGCTGCTGCAATCGCAGTCGCTGGCGGGCGAACTGCAAAGCCAGCAGGACGAGTTAAAGAAAACCAACGAGCAGCTTGAACTCCAGGCGCAATCGCTGCGCGAATCGGAGGATTTGCTCAAGAGCCAGCAGGAAGAGTTACGCCAGACCAACGAAGAATTGCAGGACAAAGCCGCGCTGCTCGCGCGCCAGAAAGCCGAAGTCGAGGCCAAGAATCGCGAGGTCGAAGAGGCGCGCTGGGAGATGGAAGAGAAGGCCGAGCAGTTGGCGCTCACGTCCAAGTACAAGTCAGAATTTTTGGCGAACATGTCGCATGAGTTGCGCACACCGCTCAACAGCATGCTCATCCTGTCGCGGCAGTTAGCCGAAAACTCGGACGAGAACTTAACGACAAAGCAAGTGCAATTTGCCGAAACGATTCATTCGTCGGGCTCAGACCTTTTGTCGCTGATCAACGACATCCTGGATCTCTCGAAGATCGAATCGGGCATGATGGGCATCGAGGTAACTGATGTTTTGGTCGACGACGTCACCGAGCAGTTGGAACGCAGCTTCCACCAATTGGCGCAGGACAAAAACATTGGGTTCTTTATCGAGCGCAGCGAGAAACTGAATCCGGTGTTGATTACGGACGATAAACGTCTGCAGCAAATTCTCATGAACCTGCTTTCCAACGCGTTCAAGTTCACGGAAAGAGGAAACGTGGTTCTGAGAATTGCTCCCGCGCCCGCCGACGAGAAATACTTTTTGGAATCGCTGAATCGCGTGAAAGAAGTCGTCGCGTTCTCTGTCAGCGATACCGGTATTGGCATCCCGCCTGAGAAGCAACGAATTATTTTTGAAGCTTTTCAGCAGGCCGACGGCACCACCAGCCGCAAGTACGGCGGCACCGGTCTGGGTCTTTCGATCAGTCGCGAAATCGCGCGTCTGCTCGGCGGAGAGATTCGTGTCAGCAGCGTTCCGGGCGAAGGCAGCACCTTCACCCTGTTCCTGCCGCGTGAATATGTCGCGGCGCGCGCAGTGGCGCCGCCGATTGCGCGGAAGTCTTTGAAAGAAATGGAGGCGGCGTGGACGCCTGCGGACACTTCTACACGCGAGGCGCTGCTGCTCGACGATCAGGTGGGAGTGATTGACGATCGGATGGACATCAAGGAGGGCGATCGTACGGTCTTAATCGTCGAGGACGATTTGAAATTCGCCAACATCCTGGTGGAGTCGGCGCATGCAAAAGGATTCAAGTGCCTGGTGGCGACGAGCGGAAACGTGGCGCTCGCTCTGGCGCACAAGTACACGCCGGGAGCGATCACGCTCGACATTCGCCTGCCGGATCGCGATGGTTGGACGATTCTCGATCGTTTGAAGCACGATCCGCGCACGAGACACATTCCGGTTCACATCATCACCGTCGAAGAACAACGGCGGCGCGCGTTGCGGCGAGGCGCGTTCACGCATCTCGTCAAGCCAGTGACCAACGGCGACCTGGAAAATACGTTCGACACGATGAACGACTTTTTGGGACGTGACGCTCGCGAGTTGTTACTCGTCGAAGACGACGACGTCCAGCGGATGAGCCTGGTCGAGTTGATCGGCAATGGTGACGTGCGCACGACGGCGGTCCGCACGGGCCAGGAAGCTCTTACCAAACTAAAGCAGCAGCGGTTTGACTGCATGGTGTTGGATCTTAAGCTCCCGGACATGACCGGTTTTCAATTGATCGAGCAACTGCAAACGGATGGCGGTGCGAGCCCGCCGATCATTGTCTACACGGGCAAGGAATTGACGCGCAAGGAAGAGATGCATCTACGGCGGGTGGCTACGTCGTGATTATCAAAGAGGCTGATTCGCCCGAACGCCTCTTGGCGGAAACTGCTTTGTTCCTGCACCGCGTCGAGGCAAATCTGCCCGAATCGAAACGTCGGATTCTGGAAAAACTGAATCGCCGGGACGCAGTGCTGGCGCATCGAAAGGTTCTGGTCGTCGATGACGACGTGCGAAACATCTTTGCCCTCACCAGCGCGCTCGAGTCATACAACATGAAAGTGTTCCACGCTGAGAACGGCCAAAAAGGCATCGATCTCTTAAAGAGCACGCCCGGAATCGACGCCGTCCTGATGGATATCATGATGCCTGAGATGGATGGTTACGAAGCGATTAGCGCGATTCGCACGATGGAGAAGTTCAAGAAACTGCCCGTCATCGCGCTGACGGCGAAAGCCATGAAGGCCGACCGCGATCATTGCCTGGCCGTGGGCGCTTCGGACTACATCTCAAAGCCGCTGGACATCGATCAACTGTTGTCGTTGTTGCGCGTCTGGCTTTCACAAGAGGACGATTAGTGGTGAGCAATTCCAACCACGACCGCATCAATATCCTGATGGTCGATGACAGTTCGACCAACCTGCTCGCGCTCGAGGCAATCCTGCGTGCTCCGGATCGCAACCTGGTTTCTGCTCGCTCAGGTGAAGAAGCTTTGCGATACCTGCTCGATAACGACGCGGCCGTTGTGCTGCTCGACGTTTACATGCCGGGCATCGACGGTTTGCAAACGGCAGAGTTGATCCGCGGCCGCGAAAAGTCTCTCGACATTCCTATAATTTTTCTCACCGCGAACACCACCGGACAGGATCACCTGAGTCGCGGTTATTCGCTCGGCGCCGTCGATTACATCGTCAAACCAATTGAGCCGGCCGTTTTGCGTTCGAAGGTGGCTGTGTTTGTCGAGCTGTACAAGAAAACGCGGCAGGTGAAGCGGCAAGCACAACTGTTGGAAGAAAAGAACCGCGAACTCGAGAATGCGAATCTCGAGCGGTTGCGCATGCTCATTGATCTCGGGCATGAGTTGGCTGCCGAGCATGAGCCGCTCGCGGTGCTGCAAAAATTTTGTGAGTCAACGCTCAGGCTAATTGACGCCGAAGAAAGCACGGTCGCGATCTGGAACGAAGACAAGTCTGCTTTGCGCCACTTCTTCCGCACAAATTCAAAAGGCGAGACCGCTCGCTCGGGAGACATTCCGCCCGTCATTCAAAAAGCATTGCTGCGCGTCAGCACCCAACCGCGGCCTTTGCGCCTGGATGAATCTGATGACTTGTTGCTGGCCGACGATCCTGAGTCGGATTCTGTTCACTCGGTCTTGGGCGCCGCGATCGTGTCAGGCTCCGGCCCACTCGGCTGGTTTTATCTGCTCAACAAGAAAGGCGCGACTTCTTTCAGCGAAGCGGACGGGCGACTCGCGCAGAATCTCGCTACTCACGTCGCCATCGCTTACGGAAATGCGAACCTGTATGCCGAGGCGCAGAACTATGCGACTGAATTGAGCATGGAAATGGCCGTGCGCAAGCAGGCCGAAGAAGAGCGCGCGCGGTTACTGGAACGTGAGCAGTCAGCCCGCGCTGAAGCCGAAGCAGCCAACCGAAACAAAGACGAGTTCCTGGCGACTTTGTCGCATGAATTGCGCACGCCTTTAACGGCCATCCTCGGGTGGAGTCACCTTTTGCGCAGTAAAAAGCTCAACCACGTGGATACTCTGCGCGCGCTCGACACGATTGAACGCAACGCAAAATCGCAATCGCAGTTGATTGACGATCTTTTGGATGTGTCGCGCATCATCACGGGTAAGCTGCAAATCGACCAGGCGCGTCTGGATGTTTCGAAGGTTGTCGACGCGGCCATCGACGCCATTCGCCCGGCGGCTGAGGCAAAATCGATTCGTTTTGAAAAATCGATGGAAGTTGGCTCGTTCTTTGTCTTTGGAGATCAGAACCGGCTGCAACAGGTCTTCTGGAACCTCTTGAGCAATGCCGTGAAGTTCACGCCGAAGGACGGCACGATCAAAATCTTCGCCGCCGTCGATGAGGTGCATATCCGCATTGCCATCAAGGATACTGGCATCGGCATCAGTCCGGAGTTTGTCCCGTTCATTTTCGATCGCTTTCGGCAAGCGGACGGATCGACAACGCGTGAGCATGGCGGGTTGGGTCTCGGGCTCGCAATCGTGCGTCACCTTCTGGATCTGCATCAAGGCTCAGTCGAGGTGCACAGTGAAGGCAAAGATCTCGGATCGACTTTTACTGTACTGCTGCCGATCGCGGGCGAGAGTGGCGTGCCGAAGCCGGACCCACACACGCTGCCGGCCCGAAACGAATTGGCCTTCAATCCTCCTGAGTTGCTCAACGGATTGCGCGTCCTGGTGGTTGACGACGACCCCGATTCGCGCGATCTGCTTTCGACGATCCTGATGAGTTGCGGCAGCGACGTGCGCTGCACCGAGTCTGCAGCGGACGCGATGGAGATGTTCTCTGAGTGGAACCCGGACGTGCTGGTCAGCGACATCGGGATGCCGAACGAAGATGGTTACAGCTTGATCAGAAGGCTACGACAATTGAATTCCGCTCGCAAAAACATCCCGGCGATAGCCTTGACCGCTTATGCGACGGACGAAGATCGTTTGCAGGCCCTCGCCGCCGGCTTTCAGATTCACGTGGCGAAGCCGATCGAGCCTGAGAACTTTGTGACTTCCATCGCGTCAGTGATCAGTCTTGAGGCGATCTCGACTTCCGTGTGTGTGCCGGTTCCGGAAGACTAATCCCGAAAATAATTCGCTCTGCGCTCAAGCGGAGAGAACGGACTGTTCGACAAAGTACTTCTCTGTCTTGAATGGCTTCAATCCGCGCTTCAAGTAATTCGGCATTGCTGCCGGATCGTCCAAAGTGCACGTGTGCAGCCACACGCGATGCGCGCCATCATTCCAGGCCTGCTCGATGGCGCGCGTCAGCAGATGCTTGCCCAGGCCACGACCGATGAAAGCAGGCAAGAGGCCAAAGTAAGCAACCTCAATCGAGCCGTCATCGCACTTGCGCAGCTCGAAATAACCCGCGCGCTCGCCGTCGTAAGTCATCAGCCACAGGGTGATTTCCGCTTGCGCGAGATAGGCGCGAATCTCTTCATCCGTCCACGGAAGCCGATCCACCCAGTGATAGTTTCGGCCAACTTCGGCGTACAGAAAGCGAAACAGCTCGACCGAACAATTACGCTGCGGCTCGATTTTGATAAGCGGGTCTTCGAGCTTTGCGCCGCGCAGCTCAGACGCGGCGCGCATTTCAAGATACGTGCGCGTGACTTCAAGTCTGGACGCGTCGTCGTTGCTTTTCATCATTTGTTTGCGCCACGCGCGGCACGTGCGCGCGGATGAAACCGATCGTAGGCCTTGCGCATGTGCAGGTCGGTGATGTGTGTGTAAATCTCGGTAGTCGAAATGTCGCTGTGCCCCAGCAGCGCCTGGACCGAACGCGAGTCAGCGCCGTGCTGCATCAGGTGCGTGCCAAAGCTGTGACGCAGAGTATGTGGCGAGATGTCCGGCACTTGTGCGGTGGCCGCGTGTGACTTGATGACGCTCCAGGCGAGCTGCCGAGTGAGCGCGCGTCCGCGATTCAGGAAGAGGCTTGGATTGTTACTGCCAGGTTCATCGCGCACGGCGATGTATCGCTGCAGCCAGTGCACCGCGCTCTTGCCGATGGGAATGCGCCGCTGCTTATTTCCTTTTCCATGACAGGTCACGATGGCACTATCCAGATCGATGTCCGCGATTCGCAGCCCGCACATTTCGGAAACGCGCAAGCCGGCGGCGTACATCAATTCGAGCATCGCGCGATCGCGAATGCCCAGGTGCGTCTTGATGTCGGGCGCGCGCAGCAACCGCTCCATCTCTTCTTCCGTCAGGAATTTCGGCAGATGAGAAGTTTGTTGTGGCGTATGGATGTCTTCCGTCGGGTCGCGCGGCACGTGGCGATCGAGCATCAGAAACTTGTAGAAGCTGCGCGCTGCACTGACGGCGCGCGCAATCGACGAAGGCGCCAGGCCTTCGCGAGACATCGACGCGATCCATTCGCGCAGGTCCTTGCGCTCAAGCAGTTCGAGGCGCTTCCCTTTGTCGACTGCCCACACTTGCAGCCGCCGAATGTCGCGCGCGTAATTCTGCAGCGTGTTCGTTGACAGACCTTTTTCGACTTGAATGTAAGTGAGAAACTCGCGCGTCAGATCGCGCGTGGTGGCACTTCCCGACATCGCGTTGATAGTAGCATAGACTTCAATCGGTTTTTCGTGAGCGAACTCACAAGGCGCAGCTTCCAACCATCTCTGATTTTGCCACGCGCCGGTAGCGATGCGTCACCGGACGCCTGCGGCCAATGCCGATCGCATTTCGAGAGATGATCAAGGTCGGTGGCAGTTGTCGCCGCTTGAATTCGTTCGCCGGCGATTCCACGCGATTGAGAATGTCGTACACCAGCGTCGCGTCGTGGCCGGCGGCGATAATTTCTTCGGGCGACAGCTTCTGCTCGAAATAAAGTTTGAGGACCGGATCGAGTTCGTCGTACGCCGGCAGCGACTGATCGTCGAACTGGCCCGGCGCGAGCTCGGCTGAAGGGCGCTTGTTAATTACCGATTCAGGAATCAACTCGCGTTCACGATTGTACAGGCGCGCCAGATCGTAAACTTCTGTTTTCAAAACGTCACCCAGCACCGCCAAGCCGCCGTTCGTGTCGCCGTAAAGCGTGCAATAACCCAACGCCAATTCCGACTTGTTGCCGGTCGAAAGCAGCAGCCGGCCCTCAGCATTCGAAATCGTCATCAGGATGTTCCCGCGCAGGCGTGACTGCAGGTTCTCTACGGCAATCTCAACCGCGCGATCGTTTTTCGTGCTCGCCTTGGGCAAGCCGAGCTCTTTCCGCAGCGCTTCAAACGCGTCGACGATCGGACGCTCGATCACTTCCATCCCCAGTCGCCGTCCCAGTTCGACGGAATCGTCAATGCTTTCGCGCGAACTGTACGGCGAAGGCATCATGACTGCGAGCACGTTCTCAGCGCCCAGCGCCTCGCACGCCAGCGTCGAGACCAATGCGGAATCAATCCCACCCGACAATCCGATCACGGCTTTCTGGAATCGATTCTTGAGCGCGTAATCGCGAATCCCCAGCACCAACGCCTGATGCACCGTGCCAATGTCGTCGCCGGGCAGGCAGCGCGTATCCGGCACGCCACAATCAAGCTCGACGGTCTCGACGAATTCCTCGAAGGGCGGCGCTTGCAGAATGATGCGACCCTCGGCGTCAGCGATAATGCTGGCGCCGTCAAAGATGATGCCGTCGTTTCCGCCGACAAGATTCACAAAAATGATCGGCACTCGCGCGGTCTTGGCGCGATGCGAAACCATCTCGCAGCGAACGCTCATCTTGCCTTTGTTGAATGGCGACGCGTTGATCGACACCAGCAGGTTGGCGCCCATTTCGATCAACTCTTGCGCGGGATCGTTCGGATAGAGGCGTTGCTTCCAAAAAGTTTTGTCATTCCAAAAGTCTTCACAGACAGCGACACCCAGCCGCAGCGCAGTCTCTGCCTGCGGATCGCGATCTTCCTGCTCATGGTTGGTTCGATCGAGATCGAAAAGCCGGCGTTCGCGCGACGGCTCAAAGTAACGTGGATCATCAAAGACGTCGTATTCGGGCAGGAGCGTCTTGTCCGCAAAGCCAAGCAGCTTTCGATCGCGAATCACCGCCGCCGAATTAAACAGCCGGCGGCCGTTGGGACTGTCGTTCGGACGAATCGTGCCGACAATCGCCGTGATTCCCGCAGTCGCTTCGATGATTTGCGTTAGCGGCTCAAGCGCGGAACGCACCACATCCGGATCTAGAAACCAATCAAAAGATGTGTAGCCCTGGATGGTAACTTCAGGAAAAACGATCAGGTCAGACTTGTCTTTCTTGGCGCGTTCAATCGCGCTAATGATCCGCGCGACATTCCCTTCGCAGTCTCCATTCGTCGTATTGATTTGGCCAATCGTAACGCGCATCTACGAGGATTTTAGCACCAATGATTCACAGTTTAGAGGCGG
>JADMIO011201724.1_pt1 | contig 33142 bp, 30 predicted proteins | sample 8958161 | NCBI WGS metagenome assembly JADMIO01 (sample SAMN16585339, study PRJNA669376) | soil metagenome | isolation source: Crop rotation soil | place: USA: Cullars Rotation, Alabama | collected 2011 | reverse complement strand
TTCCCCCAATCAACGACCCAATTCCCCCAATCAACGACCCAATTCCCCCAATCAATGACCCAATTTCCCAATCAATGTCCAGATGACCAGATGACTAGATGACCAAATTCAGCGATCGGCTCCGTAAGGCGGCAGGTGAGTCATCAGGTACTGCTGTGCGTTGAACGGGCGATCGCCGTCCGGCTCGACGCGTTCGTATTCGCCGTCTGGGCGGAGGCGCCAGGCGCGCGCGGTGTCGCGGAGGTAGGCGTCGAGCACCGTGCCGCGCAGGTAGTGATTGAGCGTGACGTCCCGCACCGGACAGAGCGTTTCCACCCGCCGATTGAGGTTCCGCTCCATCAGATCCGCGCTGCCGATGTAGACCTCCGGATCGCCGCCGTTCTCGAAGTGAAAAATCCGCGAGTGTTCCAGGAAACGCCCGACGATTGATCGCACCTGAATCGTCTCGCTGATTCCCGGGACGCCCGGACGCAGCGCGCAAATCCCACGGACGATCAGATCGAGGTGGACGCCGGCGCGCGAGGCACGATAGAGATCGCGGATGATGCTCGGATCCGACAGGCCATTGACCTTGATGATCGCGCGGCCCTCGCCGCCGGCCCGGACGTGTGCGGCCTCCCGCTCGAGCAGCGCGCGAAGCTTGCGGCGGAGGTCGAGCGGCGCGACCAGCAGCTCGCGGTACTGCACCTGGTTTGAATACCCGGTCAGGTAGTTGAACAGCTCGGACAGGTCGGCCATCAGGCGTGGTTCCGACGTCAGCAACCCCAGGTCGGTGTAGACCTGGGCGGTGACGCCGTTGTAGTTGCCGGTGCCGAAATGCGCGAAGCGCTCGACTCCGTCCGGCCCCTGGCGGACCACCAGGCAAACCTTGCAGTGGGTTTTCAGGTTGAGCAGTCCGTAGACGACGTGCACGCCGGCTTCCTCGAGCCGGTTCGCCCAGCCGATGTTGCTCCGTTCGTCGAACCGCGCCTTCAGCTCCACCAGCACCGCCACCTGCTTGCCGGCATCCGCCGCCTCGATCAGCAAGTCCACCAGCGGTGAATTGGCGCCAATCCGGTACAGCGTCATCTTGATCGCGACCACGCTCGGATCGCGGACCGCGACTTTGATGAACGTCTCGACCGACTTGAACGAGTCGAACGGGTGATGCAGCAGACAGTCCTGGTATTTCAGCTGCTCGAACAGTTCGCTGTCGTCGCGGCGCCAGAGCGTCCGGGCCACGAACGACGAGTCCTTCAGTCCAGGGCGATGCACTCGCGCGAGCGCCTGCCAGTCGGCAAACGCCATCCGCGTCGACGACCGCGACACCACATCGTCGGACACCTCGAAGTTGTCCATCAGGATGTCGAGCACACGCTTCGGCGTTTCGTGCTCGACTTCGAGCAGCGAGACGGCCCCGTAACGGACACGGCGCAGGCTCCGGTCGACCGATTCGAGCAGGTCGTCGGTTTCGCGCTCGCGCACGACGAGGTCGGTGTCGCGGATGACGCGGAACAGATGCGCCGAGACGATGTCGACGCCTGGAAACAGTTCCTGCAGGTTGGCCTTGATGACGTCTTCGAGGAAGACGAAAGTGCGGCTGCCGCCGGTCAACGCGCGCGGCAGCTCGATGAAGCGGGCGAGGGTGTGCGGAATCTTCACGCGCGCGAACTTGATGCGGTGGCGGTGGCGGACGACGACCGCGAGGTTCTTGCTGCGGTTCGAGATGTACGGGAAGGGATGCCCGGGATCGAAGGCCAGCGGCGTCAGGACCGGACAGACGGCGGTGTTGAAGTGCTGGTTGAGAAACTGGTGGACGTCCGGTGAGTAGTCCTTGCGCTCGAGAAAGTGGATGTTCTGTTCGGCAAGGAGCGGCGCCAGCTCGTCCCAGCACACGCCGAAATCGAGCAGCATCTCGCCCGCGGCCTGCCGCGCGCTCTCGACCCGTTCGTCGATATCGAGACCGTCGGGCGAGATCGTGTCGACGTCGGCGCGCCATTGCCGAAGCAGGCTCGCGAGGCCGACCATGTGAAACTCGTCAAGGTTGTTGGCGGCGATCGACAGGAACTTCACCCGCTCGAGCAGCGGGTGCGTGTGGTCGCGGGCCTGGGCGAGCACCCGGCGGTTGAACGCGAGCCAGCTCAGTTCGCGGTTGTTGTACAGCGAGTGGTCGCTCAGATCCGGACCGGCCGGCCGGGACCGATCGATAGAACGGAGCTTCGGGGACCCCGAGGATCTGGTCATCTGGTCACCTGGTTATCTGGTCATTCAATCTGGTTATCCAATCTGTCAATCGTCAATCAATGACCAGATAACCAGATGACCAGATGACCAAATTTACCGGCCCCCCGGGTCAGGACTTCACCGGCGGTGAGTTTCGCTGCGCGCGCGCATCGTACGGATCAGCTTGCCCGTCCGGCTGGCCGGGTGCCGGATCGCCGCGGCGACCGGGATTGTTATCTGAAGCGCCGGTCGGGGTCGCCGGCCCGGCCGCGACGCGATTGCGCTCAAGCCGCCGCAGTGGCCCGAATTCCCGCTTGCCGTCTTTGATTTCCTTGGTCAGGTAGGGAATCCAGAACGCCGCTGCCAGAGCCAGAGCAATCAGAATTGCAATCGTCATATCGGACATCACACACCTCGTGATATCCACAGCAACCGACGTGCCCGAGTCGGCACCCTCTCAGCAACCACGGAGGACACGGACTGAAACGCTTAGAAGCGGAGGACACGGAAGGTCTTAGTACCACTAATAGCCTCGGTGGCCTCCGTTCGTATCCGTGCTCACCGTGGTAGAGCTGGGCGCGAACCTCGTCGTTATGGTCGTTAGTCGTTAGTCATTGGTCATTAGTCGTTAGTCGCGTCAGTCGCCACTGGTCGTGCCACGGCTAGAACCAAAGAACGACCAACGACCAACAACCAACGACCAACGATTAGACAACCGCGACCAGTTGGGGGGGCGGGGCGGTGTCCCGCCTGGCCGCCGTCAGCACCCGTCCGAGACGGCGGCCGACTTCGTCCGCGCGGCCGACCGGCACGGTCGAAAAACAGAGACGCAGTTCGCGTTCACCGGCGCGATCGACGTAGAACGCCTCACCGTGAACGAACGATATCGACTCGGCCAACGCTCGCGCCAGGACCTGCGAGGTCTGGAGCCGGCCCGTGAGCCGGCACCAGAAGTAGAGGCCGCCGTCCGGATTCGTCCAGCGCAGAAAATTGCCGGCGCCATGCCGCTGCAGCGCAGCGGCGAGCGCGTCGCGGCGGCGCCGGTGTTCGGAGCGCAGTTCGGCCAGGTGCGCATCGAACGTCCCGCCCTCGATCAGATCCGTGATGACAAACTGCGCCAGGTTTTGCGTGTGGGGATCCGCGCGCTGCTTGATGAGCGCGAGTTGTTCGACGATGGCTTTCGCCGCCGACAGCCAGCCGAGTCGAAGCCCTGGAGCGAGTACTTTGGAGAAGGTGCTCAGATAGATCACGACCGACTGCGTGTCGAGCGAATGCAGCGAGGGTGGCGGAGCGGCGCCGAAATGCAGCTCGCGGTAGGTGTCGTCCTCGATAATCGGCACGCGCAGGCGCGCGCACAGCGCAAGGAAATCGCGGCGCAATCGAATCGGCATCGTCCAGCCGGTCGGATTCTGGAAGGTCGGGTTGGTGTAAATCAGCTTCGGACGATACCGGACGAGATGATCTTCGAGCTCGTCGAGATCGTGGTTCACGACATCCCATCCGACCAGCTTCGCGCCCGCGGCGCGGAAGGTCTGGATGGCGCCCAAGTACCCGGGCCGATCGACCACGACGGTGTCGCCGGGATCGACCAGGCATCGGACGAGCAGATCCAGTCCCTGCTGTGCCCCGGCCACGACCAGGACGTTTTCAGCCGAGCCGCCGAACCGGCGGGCGATCGCTTCGCGCAGCGCCGGCTGTCCCTCGGTTGGACCGTGCCCCCACAGAGATGCGGTATCCCGCACGATCACCTTGTCGAGCGACTCGCGAAACGCCCTGGCCGGAAATTGCTCGAGCGCAGGGATGCCGGCGGCGAGTGAGATTAAGCCAGGCTTGATCGAGTCGCGGCAGAGATCTCGAATCATCGAGTCGGTCGAACGCATCGCCGCCGCCGACAGTTTGCCGCGCCACGCAAACGGCGCGCCCGAGGCGTCCGGCGCCGCGGAGACGAACGTGCCGCGACCGACGTAGCCGCGGACCAGCCCGAGCGATTCGAGCTCGCGATACGCGCTGACGACGGTCGTGCGACTGACGCCGAGCGCAGACGCCAGCTGCCGTTCGGCCGGCAGGCGATGGCTGGGCTCGAGCGAACCGGCCGCAATCGCCCGTTCGATCGCGTGCACGACATGCCGATAGACCGGCCTCGCCTTCGGCAGTGGACTACCCAGCCCGAGCCGGCGGAGCAACACGGGTTCCAGAGGTGACAGCTTGCCGACCCGCTTTCTGTTGGTCATAACGTCGCTCGATTCAGGCCGGCAGGGCGAGCCTGCCAACCATTTCCTGATACCGCCGATCGGACGAAAGGGCGTCGAAGCGCGGATCCACGCCGAGATTGATGATCGCCGGATCGCGCTGCTCGAGCGCCAGCGCCAGCAGCTCCACGGCGCGATCGTGATCGCCGACCGCGACATGCGCCAGCGCGCGATGGTAGGCCGAGACGTAGCGGTCGCGCGCCAGATGCTCCAGTTGCTCGAGAATGCCGGCGGCTCGCGCGCGATCGCCTTTGGTGGCCAGGCCGTGCGCGAGCCACGCCAGCGAGACCGGGTCGAGATCGTCAGCGGCGAGCAACTCGAGTTCAGCCGATGCCTCATCGACGCGACCGGCGGCCATCAGCGCCGCGGCCAGCAATCGTCTGGCCGACACGTAGCTGGCGTCCATGTCGAGCGTGTGCCGGCAGCGCTCGATCGCAGGCGGGTAGTCGCGGGCGACAAAGCGGACCCACGCTGCATTGGTGTTGACCTCGAGACACAGCGGATCGAGATCGTACGCACGCTCGGTCGAGGCCGAAGCCTCGGCGACGCGGCGCCGCGCGGCGAGGTAGAGACCATAGTGGCGATGAACCGCAACGCTGCTCGGATTGAAAGCCAGCGCGGTGCGATAGCCTTTCTCCGCGCCCCTCCAGTCCCATTCGAGAATGCGTTCGACCTCGGCCATCGTCAGGTGCGCTTCGGAGCTGGTTGGATCGAGCTGCAGCGCGCGGGTCGCGGCACGACGCGCGTCCGCGAGCGTCCCGCGCGCTTCGAGGACCTGGTAGTTGACCGCACCGACCTGCGCGCGGCCGAGCGCCGCGTACGCGCCGGCGAACTGGCCGTCGAGCGCCACCGCCCGTTGAAAGAACGCGATCGCTTCCTTAATCCCTTGATCCGCCGGCTTGTTCCAGTGGTAGCGGCCTTTCAGATACGCCTGGTGGGCGTCCGCGTGGGAGCTGCCGGCCGGCGGCACGTGAGCGGCAACCGGCAGCAGTTCCACCGCCAGCGAGCGGACGATTTCCGCGGCCACCTCCGACTGCACCTGAAAGCAGTCGCACAACCGGCGTTCGTAGGATTCGGCCCACAACTGGGTCTCGCCGCGCGACTCGATCAGCTGCACGGTGATGCGGGCGCGGTCGCCGTCGTGGCGGACGCTGCCCTCGACGACGTAGTCGGCCCGCAGGGCGTCGCCGATGTCCCGGATCCGTGTCGCGGTGCGCTGAATCAGCGACGACGAGGTGCGCGCGATCACGCCGAGCCGGTTCGTACCCAGGCGCCCGAGCTGCGTGATCATTTCCTCGCGCAGACCTTCGGCGAAGTATTCCTGCGGTGCATCGCCGGAAAAGCTCGCAAACGGCAGCACCGCAAGACGCCGTTTCCGGTTCAGAGCGCCGCCGTCGTTCGGGCGCGAGTCGGATCTGCTGGAAAGGTCGTCGAGGCCCGCGCGTTCGACGGTGCCGATGAAGCGATAGCCGCGCCGCGGCAGCGTCTCGACGAAACGCGGGCGCTCCGCATCGTCGTTCAGTGCGGCGCGAAGACGCTTGACGGCGGCGTTCAGGCCGTGCTCGAAATCGACGAACGTGCCGTCGGGCCAGAGCTGCTGCCGCAGTTCCTCGCGGCTGATCATGTCGCCCGGCTGCTGGAGCAGGCGCTGCAGGACTTCGAACGGCTGCCCCTGGAGGCGGATTCGGACGCCGTCCTTGCGCAACTCGCGCGCTCGCGCATCGAGCTCGAAGCGTCCGAATCTGAATGCCGTGTTCACTCCATAAGAATTGTGCGCCGTGGCGGTTCCGTCCAGTCCAATCCGCAATTGGACTGGCCCGCGGCGGCGGCTGGGGGCGTCACCCGACGGACATCACATCCCGCAACCGGCGCTCGATCAATCGGATAGCCGGTCGCCTACGTTTCACCTGCCGTCATCTCCGCGTCATTGAGGGACCGCGATTGGCTCCGCATAGTGGCCCGCATGCGCAGAAAACAGAAAGCCGTCGCCGCTGTGTGGATCGCCGCCGCCGTCACACTGAGGGCGAGTCAGACGCCGCACGCGGCGGAACCCCTATCGATCCGGATCTACGACAGCCTCTACACCACCCACAGCGGCGCCGCGACGCTGGTGTCCGCGCGTGCCGTCGCAGGCGCGATTCTGGCCGAGGGCGGCGTCGATACCGTGATGTGGCGCGACTGCTCGACTGGATGCGCCGACCCGGTGCAGGGCCGCGAGTTGATTGTGCGCATCGTGCGAGCACCCGCCGGCACGGCAACCGGTTCGCTCGGGTATGCGGTGATCGATCGGCGGATCGGTGTTGGAACGCTGGCGACGATTTACGGTGATCGGGTGAGTCTGGTCGCTGCGCGGACCGGTGTCGTCGAATCGATGCTCCTCGGTCGCGCCATCGCGCACGAGATCGGACACCTGCTCGGGACGTCGCAGCACTCCACTGCCGGGTTGATGCGCGAGCGGTGGACCGACCGCGAGCTGCAGAACAACATCGCCGCAGACTGGACTCTCAGGAAGTGAGTCCTTCTTAGTTCTAACTTCCTAGTTCTAACTTCTCTCGTGTTTTTGCAACCAGTTCACGCACTGCCTGCAGGAGAGTGTCGAGATCGCACGGCTTGTTCAGGACGCGGTCGGCGCCGGCGAGCATTGCGCGATCGCGATAATCACGATCATCATAGCCGGTGATGGCGAGCACGGGAATGCGGCGGGTGCGGGCGTCGGCGCGGAGACGCCGGCACAACTCGATGCCGTCGATGCCGGGGACGGCAATGTCCGCGAGTACCAGATCCGGCAGCAGGGCGAAAAGTTTTTCGAGTGCCTGGAGACCGTTGTGGGCTCCCTCGGTGCGGAACCCATGGTGGGTGAGGGCGTCGACGAGAAAGTGCCGCGTTTCGGGATCGTCTTCGACGACGAGCACGAGGCGTCCATCGTGGCCGTTGTTGGCACCTGACGAGGGAGCGCCGCGCGCGGCGGTCATCTGGATCGATTATTGATGTGATGTTGCTGGCCCCGCAAGCTCGGCCGTTCACAGCCTCGTTCGGCCCCATTCAGACGGTCGCCTCAACCGTATTTCCCAACGTCGCACCCGGGTTTTGGCTCAACTCTTGTAGCTGCCGACCGCGTGCCGGACAGCATCCGTGTGGCCGCGACCGCCGACCTGCATTGCTCCAAAACATCGCAGGGCGCGTTTCAGTCGCTTTTCACGAAGACGGCCGAGTCGGCTGATCTCCTGCTGATTGCCGGCGATCTGACCGACTACGGTTTGCCCGAAGAAGCCCGCGTCCTGGCGCGGGAGATCGCGGGCATTCGCATACCGATCGTGGGCGTGCTCGGTAACCACGACGTCGAATCGGGTAAGGGTGACGAAGTACGTCAGATTCTCTCCGACGCCGGGATGACGATTCTCGATGGCGACGCGCACGAAGTACTCGGCATCGGCATCGCCGGGGTCAAAGGATTCGGCGGCGGATTCGGCAAACGCGCGCTCGGCCCGTGGGGCGAGACCATCATCAAGCAGTTTGTGCGCGAAGCGGTGGACGAAGCGCTCAAGCTCGAAGCGGCGCTGGCGCGGCTGCGGACGCACAGTCTCATCACGCTCCTGCATTACTCACCGGTCGTGCAGACCGTTGAAGGCGAGCCGCTCGAAATCTATCCGTTTCTAGGGTCGAGCCGGCTCGAGGAGCCGATCAACCGCTATCCGGTGTCGATCGTGTTTCACGGTCACGCGCACCGCGGCCAGCTGCACGGGACGACCGCGAGCGGCGTACCCGTGCACAACGTCTCGATGCCGCTGCTGACGCGTTCGTTTCCGGATCAACCGCCATTCCGCGTCTTCGATCTGCCGACCGGCGCGGCACCTCAGCTCGTCAGCCTCTCCGCGGCCGAACGCCGTTCCGGCGAAAGGCGCCGGTAGGCGCGCGGCCGCACAAAGGACCGTCATGGAAACCTGTACCGCTCGCGCCATTCACGATCCAGCCGCCGCGTTCTACATGGACGCGCTGCGGAAACTGCACGAGACCGGCATTCCGTTTCTGGTCGGCGGCGCGTTCGCGTTCTCTCATTATTCAAAGGTGCCGCGCGACACGAAAGACATCGACGTCTTCGTCAAGCCGGCGGATTGCCCGCGCGTGCTCGAGTCGTTTGCCCAGGCCGGCTATGAAACCGAGATGCCGTTCCCGCACTGGCTCGGAAAGATCCGCCGCGGGTCGTATTTCATGGACGTCATCTTCAGCTCCGGCAACGCGGTCGCGCGCGTCGACGACCTCTGGTTCGATCACGCTCCACGGGCCGATGTGCTCGGCGTGATCGTCCGGCTTTCGCCGGTCGAAGAGATGATCTGGTCGAAGGCGTTCATCCAGGAGCGCGAACGGTTCGACGGCGCCGACGTCCTGCATCTGCTGCGCGAAACCGGTCCGTCGCTCGACTGGCCGCGGCTGCTGATGCGGTTTGGCGACCACTGGCGCGTGCTGCTCAGCCATCTGATCCTGTTCGGGTTCGTCTATCCCGACAAGCGGCAGACGATCCCGGCGTGGGTGATGGACGAACTGCTCCGCCGCCTCAGCGTCAGCCGGCCGAACATGAACAGCGACGTCTGCTACGGCACGCTGCTGTCGCGCGAGCAGTATCTGCACGACATCGAGCGCACCAAGTACCGCGACGGCCGCGGCGAGCCGATCGGCCCGATGACCGAGGAGCAGATACGGATCTGGACAGAGGCGATCACGACCAAATAGATAAATCTACGATCTACGATTTGAGAATCGACGATTTAAGTCATCAAGTGAAATCGTAGATCGCCAGATCGTAGATCGGCGATGTGCAAAGCACCCTATTGTTGTCGTTCCAGAATCCACGCGACGGTGCCGATCAGTTTTTCCCATAGCGGCCGGTGCTGCCAGGCGGCGAGTGTGATTTCTCGGCTGTTGTCCCGGTCGGCGACGAAATCCGCGGTGATGCGCGCGGTGACGGCTTCGTCGCGCACGGCGAGATTGACCTCGTCGTTGTGCTCGAAGGATCGATTGTCGACATTGGTGGTGCCGACGACCGCCCACAGGTCGTCGACGAGCAGCGCCTTGACATGGGTCATGCCGCCGCCGTACTCGAAAATTCTCACGCCGTTCTTGAGCAGCCCGCCGTACATCCGCCGGCTGGCCAGACGGACCCACCGCTGGTCGGTGTGCGCGCCCGGCACGATCACCATGATCTCGACGCCGCGCCGCGCGGTGCGGATGAACGCGCGGCGGAAGGCCTTGTCGGGCAGGAAATACGGCGTCGAAATCAATACCCGCCGCGTCGACGACTCGACCAGCGTCTGAAACAGCACGCGGGAGACGGTCGCCCGATCCGCCGGCGAGCTCTTGATCGCGAACGCCGGGCTCTTGCCGGCGGCGCGATGCGGATGATAGGTCCGCACGCTGGTCAGGATTTCGCCGCAGCACTCCAGCCAGTTTTCCGACACCACCCCCTGAACGTTCGCGACCACCGGCCCTTCGATCCGCGCCATCATGTCGCGCCACATCGGCTTCCCATCGTGCGGCCCCGCCCACCAGTCCGCGATCCCGGCGCCGCCGACGAATGCCACCCGGCTGTCGACAACCAGGATCTCCCGATGGGTCCGGTTGTTCAGCCGCGCCAGGCTGTACCAGCGCAGCGCCTGATACCGTTCCACCCGGCAGCCGGCGTCGCGCAGCCGCGGCGCCACCCCGCGCAGGATGCCGAAGCTGCCGATCGCGTCGAGGACGATCGTCACTTTCACCCCCGCCCGGGCCCGCTCCGCCAGCGCCTCGATGAACTGATCGGCGATCTCCCCCTGCTTGAAGATGTAGCACTCGACGTTGACCGTTTCGGTGGCGCTGCGAATGGCGCTCAGCATCGCCGGGTAGAACGCCGTGCCGTTGGTGAAGATCTCGACTTTATTGTCCAGATGGAGCTTGGTGTTGCAGGTCGATTCGAGCATCAGCACGAAGTGTTCGCTGCACGGGTCAATTGGCTCTTCGACGAAGTAGGGGATCGCCGGCGTGAAAAAGACCACCAGGATCAACCAGGCGATGAAGACGCCGCCGATTATCGTCAGATAGAGCATCAGGATGGAATCAACAGCGCGACGGGAAACTGCTCGAACAACTCGGCGGCCAGCAGGCCGCTGTCGCGGGCGCCGCGGCCGGCATCCACAATCCGGTCCGTAAAGATATCCCGGAATACCGCTCCGCCGTCCGGCCATGCCACCTGCGTGTCGCTCCACAGCCCGCCGAGCGGCAACTGTCCCGGCTGATTGATGACCGTCCCGAGCAGTCTAGGCACGCAGACCACGACCTGGGCGGCGCCGCGGCCGCGCGTGAAGGCAAATACGGAGTCGCGTTGCACCCCGACGACGGGTAATGGCGTGTACTCGCCCTCGAACGCCTCCCGATAGCGACGGCGGGCGGCCAGCGCTTTCGTCATCACGAACAGCTTGATGCGGCCGTCGGCTCGCTGCGCCACCAGGTCGGCCATGCTTGCCTGATCGAGCCCGTCAAGCGCTTGGCGCCGCCGCGCGTAGTCGACCGGGCGCCGGTTGTCGGGGTCGACCAGATTGAGGTCCCAGAGCTCCGTGCCCTGATAAAAATCTGGAATGCCGGGCGCGGCAATCTTGATCACCAGCTGCGACAGGCTGTTGTAGAGCCCCAGCTCGGCGACGCGCGACTGAAACGGCGTAAACAGTTCCAGGAAGCGCCGCCCCTGCTGGGGATCCAGGATCGCCCGCACGAAGCGGCGAACAGCGCTCTCGTAGCTCTCGTCAGGGCTCAGCCAGCTGGTGTGCACCTTGGATTCGCGCAGCGCCTTCAGCATGTAGGCGTCGATGCGGTCGACGAACGTCTCGCCGGGACTCTCGAACGGCCAGGCGCCGACGAGAGTCTGGTACAGCAGATACTCCTCGTTCGGATCCGGCGCCAGTGCGCCGTCCACCTCGGTCTTGAAGCGCCGGTTCACCGCCCGCCATTTCAGCACCGCTTCCTTCCACGGACCGGGAAGCTCCGACAACACGTTCAGGCGCGCCCGGAGATCCTCGCCCCGCTTGGAATCATGCGTGGCGGTCGCCGACAACGCGGACGGCCAATGCCGCTGACGGGCGGCGAGCCAGTCGTGGACCGCCTGTGGTTCCAGACCGAACCGGGTCGGATCGGCGCCGACCTCGTTCAGCGACACCAGCCGGTTGTAGACGTACAGCGCCGTGTCTTCGATGCCCTTGGCGGCGATCGGACTGGTGATCTGCTGGAACTTGCCGATGAAGCGGGCGCGTTCCTCGCACTCGACCGGCGTCCCCGCCGGCGTCTGTTTCAGCAGCAGCCGCTGGATGAAATCGAACACCAGCGAGGTGACGCCCGGGGCGCGGCGCTTCGCGGCGCGAACCGCCTCGATGATGTAGCGGCGGTCGTGGTCGCTGATCGGCTCGCCTTCGGCGATGTAGGTGCGATACACCGGAAAACAGGCGATCACTTCCTTGAGCGTCGAGATCAGGCTGTAGAGGGTGAAATCGCGGAAGTGCCGGTTGCGCTCAGAAAAACGATTCAATTGATGGCCGAGCGAGTTGATGTCGCCCGACATTGTCTCGTGCATCACCGTCTTCCGGCTGCGGTAGGCGAGATCGGCGAATGACAGCTGCTCGCGGCGGTCGCGCACGAACCGCTTGGCGATGTCGGTGAGCGCGCGTTCGTTCCGATGATCGACGAACAGATTGTTGACGACGGCGGCGAACTCGTATCCGGTCGTGCCCGCGACCGGCCAGTCGCGGGACAGCTGTTCGCCGGCGCCGAGAATCTTTTCGACGACGATGAAAAAGGGCTCGGGCTGCGGATCGCCGGCCGCTTCGGCGCAGCGTGTCTGGAGACGATGCAGGTACTCACCGGGTGCATACAGGCCGTCGACGTGGTCGACCCGCAAACCGGTCGCCGCTCCGCGGTGGACGAGTTCGAGCACGAATCGATGTACCTCGTCGAAGACCAGCGGATCTTCCATCCGCAGCGCGGCGAGCTGATTGACGTCGAAGAAGCGCCGGTAGTTGATTTCCTCGGAGGCCACCCGCCAGTGGGCGAGCCGGTACGACTGCTCGTTGAGCAGGGAATCGAGACGGTCGAATGTCCGCGGCTGGCCGGCGATGCCGTTGAAATGCCGGACGCACGTCTCGATTAACGACCGGACCGCGGCGCTGCCTTCGGTAAGTGCGGCCAGCCGGCGCTTGACCACTTCCTTTTCGCGCGTCCGCGTCGTGACATCGTCGGGGTCGCGCGAGCTGCGCGACGGCAGATTGACGCTCGCCGTCAGGATGCTCTGCAACTCGTCGGCGGCGTCCTGGCCCTCGCCGGCCTGTTCCGCCAGCCACGCGTCGAGATGGACGCTGAAGATGGTCGAAAACGTATCGGGCGCAATCGGCAGGATGTTGCCGCTGCAGCGAATGATGAAGGCGCCGCGGTCGTAGGCGAGCTGCAGTTCCTGACGCTCGAGCACGACGCCGTACTGATCGCCCAGAATCGGAATCAGCAGCTTGTCGGCCAGCTCGTCCTTGACTGGATGCCATTCGATGTCGAAGAAACGCGCGAAACGGGAGCTCGGGCCGTTTTCGAGGACGTCCTGCCACCATGGATTCGCCGACGCCGCAATGCCCATGTGGTTCGGAACGAGATCGAGGATGTGTCCCATGCGCCTGGCGCCGAGTGCATCGATCCACTGCCAATATTCCGCGTCGGTGCCGATCTCCGGATTGAGCTTCGTCGGGTCGGCAACGTCGTATCCATGCAGGCTTCCGGGAACCGCGGCCAGGTACGACGAGGCATAGCAGTCGCTGATCCCGATCGCGTTCAAATAGTCGACGATGCCCGTCGCGTCCGCGAACCTGAAGAGTCGGTTGAATTGAAGACGGTAGGTGGACGACGGAATTCTGACGGGTGGCACGCCGGGGCAGCGCTGCAACCTGAACGCCAGAGCTATCTCAGCCGAGCCGGGCAAGACGAGCTGGCAGCGTCCTTGCTCGTGCTTTTTATTGATGACCTCAAGCACGACTCGTTGGACAAGAGCTCTTCTCGGCCTGGTGATCGTTCTCTCGGTACTCGGCGGACCATCAGGCCGCGTCGTGTATGGTCAGCAGCCGGAAGGGCTTGGAGGTCAGCAGCCGGAGGGGCTTGGTGGGCCGACAGAGACGCCGGCCCGCGATGCGCAGATTGATTACCTTCGCCGCGCGGCGGCGCGGCTGCCGATCGCGGCCGGGCTGGCGGTGATTCTCGCGATGCGCCCGCGACGGAAGGGCACGCCTCACCGCCGCGCGCCGGTCATTCAAACGCAGATCATTCTCGCGATCGTCGGAGCGGTCGTGATGCTGGTCGTCGGCGCCAGTCTCGCGCGCGCCTTCGGCATCGTCGGCGCCGCCGGGCTGGTGCGGTACCGGGCCAAGATTGACGATCCGAAAGATGCCGGGGTCATGTTGTCCACGCTCGCCGTCGGCCTGGCGGCAGGCGTCGGCCTGTGGATGCTGGCGCTGTTTGCGACCGGGTTCATCCTGGTTGTTCTGGGGATCATCGAATCGTTTGAACCCAAAACGACGCTGGCGTTCGAGCTCCAGGTCAAGGCGAAGGACGCGGCTGCGCTCAAGCCGAAGGTCGAGCAACTGATGCGCCGGGCCAAGCTCGATTACGAGATGCGGACCACCGCCGAGGACGAACTCTGCTACGACGTGCAGGTGCCGCTCGATCGACGCACCGATCGCCTGCCGGATCACATCACGAAGATCGATCCGGAAAACGTCTCGTCGGTTGAATGGAAAGAGAAGAAAGAAAAGAAGGACAAGAAATAATTTACCGGTAGTTGCCGAACTGCAGCGCCACCCCGAAGTCGTGGGCGCGCAGCGCCTGCATCGCCGCCTGCAAGTCGTCCTTGGAGGGCGAACTGACCCGGACCTGATCGGCCTGGATCGACGCCTGGACCTTCTTCATCTTCTGGTCTTTGATGTACTTCACGATCTCCCGCGCCGCCTCGATCGGGATCCCCTGCTGAATCTCGATGACGCGGCGGATCTTGCCACCCGAGGCCGGTTCGCTCGACGTCTCCTTGAAGTTCTTGATCGCGACGTTGCGCCGGACCAGCCGGATCTGGATGATTTCCCACAGCGCGTTCATCTTCATCTCATCGTCCGCGGTCAGGGTGAGGGTTTTTTCAACCGCGTTCAGGGCGATCTCGGCGGTCGCGCCTTTGAAGTCGTAGCGCTGGCCGACCTCTTTCCGCGCCTGGTTGAGCGCGTTGTCGACTTCCTGGAAATCAATCGTGGACGTGATGTCGAACGACGACGTGTCAGCCATGGCGGTGTATCAACGGGAAACGGTCAGCTCGGGATAACCGCGAAAGCGGCCGGCCGCATAGCCCTGCAGCAGTTCGTCGACCGGCTGCACCAGGGAGCTGCTGTAGTAACCGGGGGCGCTCTGTCCCAGGCCGCCGAAGACCGAGCGGATGATCAGGCTTCGGTTGGAATGGGGCAGGCGCTTCAGGTTGTCGACGTAGTTGGGAAACTTGCCGTCGCCGAACAGATAGAACTCGACGTTCGACGCGTAGAACGCGGCCAGGCGATCGCCGCGTGCGGTCATCAGCCGTCCAATCTGGGTCAGCGCCGTCGGACCGGCGAGGTCGCCGACGACCGGGATGACCAGGTCGCGCTGCTCGAGCCCTCGCACGAACTGAAAATCGTCCTCGGCGGCGAGATAGTTCCAGCGCCGTCCCTGACGGTCGGTCTCGTACAACAGGTCGCGATAGGTCGGGTAATAGCTTTGCGGCTGCCGTCCCGTCGTCTGGAACTTGAGCGGGATCCCGGCGGTGATGAACCGGCGGTGAAAACGGTTGATCGTGGCAAAGTCGGCTTCAGAGAGCGGCAGACCGAACGTCCTGATCTTCGCGTCGACGCGGGCGCGCAGCTCCGCAATCGCCGTCTCCGGCAGCCGCGCGCCTTCGACGTGGGCGACGATCTTGTCCAGGTCGGCAGTGCGCCAGGCGGCGAGCGGCGCCGGAATCGCGCGGCCGAACAGCAGGCTCAGATAATCGATCCGCGTCTCCGACAACGAGAACAGTGCCTTGAAGAGCAGATGCAGCAGGAGGTTGTCGCGGCGCAGATCGACGATGAAGGCCATCGATGGTTTGACCTGCGCGATGTAGGAAAAATTCTGATCGGGACCGACGCCGATGTAGACGCCACCGGCGAGATTCGCCTCGCGGATCGCCGGTACGACATGCAGGAAGGATCGTTCGTTCGAGATGAGGTTGTCGGTGTCGAAGTAGCCGCCCGGCTCGGACAGCTGCGCGACGCGGGCGGCAAAGCCGGCCGGGGCCTGCTGCTGGGCAACCGGCGCGAACGTGCCGATCAGACCGGCAACCGCCAGGGCGAGCAGGACGCGCCGCGAAATCAACATTGAAGACATTATAGGAGACGGGGCGAATCTTAGGATTTGAGGATTTGAGGATTTAAGGATTTGAGGATCTGGGGAATTGAGGATCTACTTGCCGAGGCGCCGATGGTTCTTGCGGGCGGTCGTTGCCGAGGCGACGAAGATGGCGCGGAGTTCCCGGCTTTCGCGCCGCAGCGAATCGAGTTCCGGGCCTGATGCCGTTCCTGATTCCTCCAGCACGTCGAGCCAATGTTCGGACTCGTCCGCCTCCTCGGCCACCAGTCCGATCTTGGCGATGAATTCGGCGCGCGAACGTGCGCGGCGCGCGGCGCGGTAGTTCGCGGAGACGCTTGTCGCCGACGCGGTCAACTGCCGCACCACAGGATCCAGCGCAGGGCCGCGAGGCAACGTTCTTGTGAACGTCAGCACGCGCACCGCAAAATGCCGCGCGCGGCCGGCAAGTTGATCGGCTTCAAAGGACACCGACCAAAGCGATGCAGACGCCACGCCATCAAAAAATGCGGCTGAAGTCACACTCGCTGCCGGCTGACGTTGAAAGCGTTGCGCTCCCGCCCGCCGCCAACCATGGCAAATCTTGCGCTGGCCCCGAGATCCTTAAATTCCCCAAGGTCCTCAGGTCCTCAGATCCTCAGATCCTCAAATCCTAAGATCCTAAAATCCTAAGATCCCCCTGACACTTCTCACACCAGAACGTAATTCGCGCATTGTCCCCGGTCTTTCTGGACTGGATCGCCGCGCCGCAACGCCGGCACGGTTGTCCGCCACGGCCGTAGACCCAGAGTGTGGCGCGCGGGTTCATGCTGCGGGTGGTGCGGCGGCCGATGTGCGGGGTGAGAGTCTGCGTCGAATCGAGAACGTTGGCTTTCATCAGCGTGAGCGCGACGTCGATCAGCCGGTTCGCGGTCTCGTCGTCGAGCGACGCGGCTGGCGTGAAAGGGTTAACGCCGGCGACGAACAGGATTTCAGACTTGAGCACGTTGCCGATGCCAGCGACGACGCGCTGGTTGAGGAGCGCGTCGCCGATCGCCGTGGGCCCTTGTGCCCGCAGATGCGTCAGGACGGCAGAACGATCGAAGGCGGGATCGGTCAGGTCCGGGCCGAGCGAGCGCAACTGGGGGTGGCGCGCGATGGAGTTCGTGGTCAACAGTTCGGCGACCGGGACGTTGAAGCCGACCGCCAGCATCCGCTCGGTCCCGACGAGGACGCGCATGTCGCCGGCCGGCCGCTGCCAGCGCTCGCCGGGGCGGTAAATGTGCCAGCTGCCGTTCATCCGCATGTGGGTGTGCAGGATCAGATCGCCCGAGAACGTCATCAGGATGTGCTTGCCGCGGGAGACGACCGAGTCGATGGTGCGTCCGACGATCGGCTGATCCTCAGCGACGCGGTTGACGGCAGGGAACACCGATTCGAAGCGCGTGACCTGCTGGCCGCCGAGCGCCTTCTGGAGCGTTCGCGCGGCGCGGAAGATGGTGTCCCCCTCAGGCATTGGTGCGGCTCTGACAATCTACGATCTACGATCTGGCGATTTGATCATCTATCGATACATCATCAAGTCGCCAAATCGTAGATGGTCACATTTTTCTGTATGTGGCTTGAAAGCCCATTGCGCCGGCGATGAAGCCCGCTTCGACGAGATACGGCGCGAGCGGATGCGCGGCTGGTGGGGCGCCGTCGATCTCCTCGATCAGCATGCCGCGCGGTGAATCGACGCCGCTTCGGGCCCGGTCGATCAGCACCGCCGCCACTGCGCGGCCGACGCGCGATCGCCCGGGCTCGGCGTCTGGAAGATACGACGAGAGTTGCCGATCACCGCGCGCCAGATAGGCCCCGAGCGCGCCGTCGACGAGGATCACCGTGGCCCCCACCGATCGCGTCGGTGTGCGGCCCGCGTCGACGTCACGCTTCACCGCAGAGGCCGCGGAGCTCGCAGAGTCGAGGTTGGTACCATCTCTCGCGGCGGTCGCGGAACGAGCAGCCCCAGGATTGCTCTGCGCTCTCTGCGTGCTCTGCGGTTGATGTTTCGAGGGCCATCGAAGCGTCGCGCCGTAGGGATTCGCGGGATCGGTGGCGGCGAGCACCGCCACCTCCGGCGCATCAGCATCGGCCGTGTCGCGCAGCGATCGCAGCAGGTCGAGCGCGCCCGGCAGCGAAAACTGGGTGGCGCCGAGACCCGCGACGAAATAGCCCCGTCGCACCCGGCCGGTTTCTTCAAGCGTTTTCAGAACCGGATAAACGATCCCGAAACCGCCCGGCAGCGATTCGGCGGCCACGCCTTCGCGGGTGACGACGCCATGGCGGGCGAGCAGTTGCTGTGTCACTGCCGCGGACCATTTGGTCGCGTCGGTCGTGGACGCTGGTATCGCGGATCGCACCAGCGACCAGCGCCCCTCAGCCGAGGGTGGCGCGAGGCGGCGCGAGCGGAAGGCAACCGGATCGCGCCGGCGCCCGCGGTGCTGCTTCGCCGGCCGTGCCGACGTGAATGCACGCAGCGCGTGAAACGTGTCGTTGGTCACCAGCCCCCGCCATGCGAGGTTCCACAGCGCGTGGACGGTTTCGAGCGGATAGCCGCCGCCGGCCGCGTCGTGCAGCGATCCGAAGAACGAGGCGCCGCGTTCGCGCAACGATTCGAGAATCGCTGTTTCCCGCGGATCGAGCTGAAGCTCTGACTCGATCCGGACGTCACGCGTCTTGCGCCGGCCCGCCGTGCGTGATCCGGACGCAGCCTCAGGCTTCAGCCGGATCGCATCCGGCGGCATCAGCCGCTGCTGATGCTCGGCGAGATAGAGCGCGATTCGCCCGTCACGATCGCCGATCGGCTCGACGCCGACCCAGACCACCTCGCCGGCCGCGGTCACGGCATCGAGATCGGAAGGGTCGTAGCCCTCGATGCGTGCGGGGAGAATTTCGGTCTCGAGGATCGAGGCCGGAAGCGGCGCACCCTGGAGCTGCTCGATCGCGTCGAGCAGGGCGTCAGCACCGCGTCGCCGCTTGACGACGCCATGCCAGGTGGTGACGAATCGTCCGAGGACGGCGTGATCGACCGGCTCGATCTCGTGTCGCAGCTTGGCCAGCGAGCGGCTGCGCAGCATGCGCAGCACACCGGGGTCGGTCCATTCGCGCTCGGAGCCGCCCGGGCGAAACTCGCCTTCGACCAGCCGCCCTTCCGCGGTCAGCCGGATCAGGACCGCTTCGGCAGCGACCGGCCCGAGCGAGTAACGGCCGGCGAAGGTGGCGGCGGCAAACGGCGCATGCGTCCGCGCATAGCGAAGCGCCAGATCGCCGAGCGGATCACGGACCGGCTGCAGCAGCGATTCAGGAAGACCGGCAGGAAGGGGGACACCGAGGCCGTCGCGGTAGCGCGCCGCGTCTTCGGCGGCGATCAACCGCGGCTCGCCGGCAATCCGGATGGTGAGGATGCGCCGCGCTGCCACGAGGGCGTCGACGCTGTCGCCGACTGCGGCGTTCACCACCCGCGCCAGCAGTTCGTCCCGCGTCAGGTCGCCGATGCCGATCAGCATGTCGTGAACGGCATCGGCGCTCTTCGCGCGGTACTGCGGATCGAGCCGCTGCAGCTGCCGTTCGATCGCGTCCATCGAATCGGCGTCCAGCAGCTCGCGCAGCTCGGCGTCGCCGAGCAGCTCGCGGAGCTGGGCCTGGTCGACCGCCAGCGCCTGGGCGCGCCGCTCGGCGAGTGGTGCATCGCCGTCGTAAAGAAAACTGGCGACGTAACTGAACAGCAGCGACGCCGCAAACGGCGACGGCTTCTCCGAGTCGACCGTGACGACGCGGATTTTCCGGCTCTGGACATCAGCCAGCGTCGACATCAGCGCCGGCATGTCGAAGAAATCGCGCAGGCACTCGCGATAGGTTTCGAGCAGCACTGGAAACGAGCCGAAACGCGACGCCACCGCCAGCAGATCGGCGGCGCGCTTGCGCTGCTGCCATAGCGGCGCCCGCATCCCGGGACGCCGCTTGGGAAGCAGCAGCGAGCGGGCGGCGTTTTCGCGAAACTTCGCCGCGAACAAGGCGGTCGCGCCGAGCTGCCGCACGACCAGCGCCTGGACATCGTCCGGTTCCGGTATCAGGAGCCGGGTATCCGGTGGTTGATCCACGTCCGGAAACCGCACCACGAACCCGTCGTCGCCCCAGATCGTTTCGACGTCGACGCCGGTCTCTTCGCGGATTCTGGCCGCTGCCGCCATCGCCCATGGCGCGTGGATCCGGCCGCCGCGGGGCGTCAGCACGCAGATCCGCCAGTCGCCGAGCTCGTCGCGGACGCGCTCGATCAGGATCGTTCCGGCATCGGGCAGCACGCGGGTGGCGGCGATTTGATCGCGAAGATACTGAAGGAGATTCTCGGCGGCGCGCGCGTCGAGATCGTGATCCTCGGTCAGCCGGTGAACCGCCGCGGCGGGCGCCAGGCGAACGAGGTCGTGCATCAGGCGTCCGATGGCAAGTCCGAGTTCGAGCGGCCGGCCGGCGCGATCGCCTTTCCAGAAGGGCATCTTTCCCGGTTCGCCGGGGGCCGGTGACACGAGCACGCGATCGTGCGTGATTTCCTCGATCCGCCATGACGAAGCGCCGAGCACGAAGGTTTCGCCGACGCGGCTCTCGAAGACCATTTCCTCGTCGAGCTCGCCGACCCGGGCCGCGCCGGGTCTCTTGTCGGCGCCGACCAGAAAAACGCCGAACAGGCCGCGATCCGGGATTGTGCCGCCGTTGGTGACCGCCACCCGCTTGGCGCCTTCGCGCGCGGTGATGGTTCCTTTGACCCGATCCCAGGTCACGCGCGGCCGGAGTTCCGCGAATTCGTCAGACGGATAGCGGCCCGACAGCATGTCGAGCACCCCGTCGAAGACCGTGCGGCTCAATTCGGCAAACGGCGCCGCGCGGCGGATCGCGGCGTACAGATCGTCGATATCCCACGTGTCCATTGCCACCATCGCCACGATCTGCTGGGCGACGATGTCGAGCGGATTGCGCGGATAGCGGGTGGCTTCGACGGCGCCGTCGTGCATCGCCTTCGCGACCGCGGCGCTCGCCACCAGATCGCCGCGAAACTTCGGAAAGATGACGCCCTCGCTGACGGCGTTGGCCTGGTGACCACCGCGGCCGATGCGCTGGAGACCGCTCGCGACCGAGGGCGGCGCTTCAATCTGTATGACGAGGTCGATCGCGCCCATGTCGATCCCCAGCTCGAGCGACGAGGTGGCGACGAGCGCGCGAAGTTGACCGGCCTTCAGGAGATCCTCGACCTCGACGCGTTGGGCGCGGGCGATCGATCCGTGGTGGGATCGCACGAGGGTCTCGTCCGCCAGTTCGTTCAGCGCGCCCGCCAGCCGCTCGGCGAGCCGCCGGCTGTTCACGAAGATCAGCGTCGAACGGTGGGCGCGAATCAGTTCCAGCAGACGGGGATGGATCGCCGACCAGATCGACGCCCGCTGGTCGCCGACCGACGCGGGGCCGCTCGGCAGATCGTCGGCGGTCGTCAGCCGCGCCATGTCCTCGACCGGCACCTCGATGGTCAGGTGCAGCGCTTTCCTGGTGCCGGCGTCGACAATCGTGACTGGTCGATAACGGACATCACCCTGGTGCGAGGAAAACTCGTCGGCGATCTCGGTCTCGGCCGCGGCGGTCTTCCTTCGCTGCGCCGCCACCCGCTCGACCCCGCCGAGAAAACGTCCGACTTCGTCGAGCGGCCGTTGCGTGGCCGACAGGCCGATGCGTTGGAGCGGCGCTTCGGTCAGCAAGGCGAGCCGTTCGATCGACAAGGCGAGGTGGACGCCGCGCTTGGTCGGGACCAGCGCGTGAATCTCGTCGATGATGACGGTGTCGATCGACCGCAGTGCCTCGCGGGCGTTCGAGGTCAACAGCAGATACAGCGATTCCGGGGTCGTGATCAGGATGTCGGCCGGCTCGCGCTGGAACCGCGCGCGCTCGCTTTGCGGCGTGTCGCCGGTCCGGATGGCGATAGTTGGCGTGACGTAGGCGTCGCCGCGCCGTGCGGCGACCTGGGCGATACCGGTGAGCGGCGCCCGCAGGTTGCGTTCGACGTCCGCGGCGAGCGCCTTGAGCGGCGAGACATAAAGCACGCGACAGCGGCGGGCTTTCGGTGGTTCGGGGCTGAACATCAGCCGATCGAGGCAGTACAAAAAGGCGGTCAGCGTTTTTCCGCTGCCGGTCGGCGCCAGGATGAGGGTCGATTCGCCTCGGGCGATCGCCGGCCACCCCAGCATTTGCGGGCGAGTCGGCGCCTCGAAGGCTCCGGCGAACCATTCGCGGACCGCCGGATGAAACGGCTGCAGCGGATTACTATTCGGACGCGCGGCCATCCAGCGATCTTATAATGTGAACCTGACCGGCGGCCGGCGGGCCGCGCTGCACGCCAGAGAAGCAAGGACAAAGGACACTATGGGTGATTCAGGCGAAGGACTGATCGATGCCGAGGCGCGGATTCAAGAGCGCCAGGAAGAAATGGAGCGGGCGCGCAACAATCGGCTGCCCAAGACGGTCCGCGATCCTGAACGCGTGCACGCGCTCGAATCGCTGCGGCTGGCCCGCACCGAGCTCGAGCGTCAGCTGAGCGCGGCCACCCACGAACGGCGCCGCGCGCAACTGCAGCAGGCGATCGCCGAGGTCGACCGGCGGGTCGCCGAAACGAACGCCGCTCCTCAGCGCTAGCCGCCCGCCGGATCCGCGCCGTTGGCCCAGTCGTTCGAGCTTCTCGAGACGATACGGTGGACGCCGCGGGACGGGTGGTACCTGCTCGATCGCCACCTCGCCCGGCTCGAAGGCTCAGCGCGTCATTTCCAGTTCGCCTGTTCGCCGGCGATCGTCCGCGCCGCCCTCGATCGGGCGGTGGCATCCGCGACTGGTCCGCTGCGCGTGCGTCTGCTGGTCGCCAGGGACGGTACCGTTCGCGTGGAGCAGACGCCGCTCGAGATCGTCGAACGGCGGCTGACGCTGCGCTTCGCGACCGAGCCCATCGATCCGGCCGACGTCTTTCTCTTCCACAAGACCACGAATCGCGCGGTCTACGACCGTGCCCGGCGTCCGGACTGCGATGACGTCATCCTGTGGAATCCGGCGGGCGAGGTGACCGAAACGACGATCTTCAATCTCGTCGTCGAACAGGGCGATCGCCGCGTCACGCCAGCGAGCGCGTGCGGTCTCCTGCCCGGCACGATGCGAGCGGAACTGCTCGCGGCCGGCGAGGTGACCGAAGCGCGGGTGACGATCCAGCAGGCGCGGCAGGCGTCGCGGCTGTGGCTGGTCAATTCGGTCCGCGGCTGGTGCCCCGCCGCGCTGCTGGACGATGCGTAGCCCGGCGTCGGGCACACCTCATCACGAAGTCACGAAGAACACGAAGCCCACGAAGATTCTTTTGTAAGGAACAGGGACGCCCTAAAGGGCGTCCCCTACGTACTCGTGTTCGTGTTCTCTGATTATGTAGGGCACACCCTTTAGGGTGTGCCGACCGGTCGTGCATCAGCGGGTGGGTACGTAGGGCACGCCCTTTAGGGCGTGCCAACCGTCCTGTGTCAGCGGTCCCCCCTCACATTCCACAGATCCTCGAGCTGCTCGCGATCGAGAACCAGCGACCCTGAAAACGGGTAGTCGCGCGGTTCGTGCACCAGACCGGCCCGTACGGGATTTGCGAGGATGTATCGAGCGACGACAAGCGTGGCTTCGCCGTTGCGCACGACGTGCTCGTAGTAACCCTGCTGCCAGAGCCGCCGGTGATTTCGCCGCCGGTGAAGGAATTCAGTAAGTTGCTTGAGCTGATGCACAAAGGTGATGAGGTTCGACACGCTCGTCTCGCCTTCGACCAGGAGGTGCAGATGGTCAGGCATGAAGCAGTACGCAATAACTGCAAACTGTTCCGATGTTGCCACTCGCACAATCACTTCGAGGGCCTCACTGACCGCGTCCGGTTCGATGAAGACCGCCCGCCGTTCAGCGGCGCACAGCGTCAACGAATATCGATACGTTCCAACGTATGAGAAGGTAACCAGGCGTGGTGGGCGTCGCACGGCCGGTCCGCGTCGCAACGGTTGTGCCTGAGCCTCGGCGGGGGAGGGACGCCCTAAACAGGGACGCCCTAAAGGGCGTCCCCTACGTACTTCTTCGTCAGTACGTAGGGCACGCCCTTCAGGGCGTGCCGCACCACTCCAGGGCGTGCCGCACCACTTCGTCAGTACGTAGGGCACGCCCTTCAGGGCGTGCCGCACCACGCGTTGTCTCAGGGTCGTACAAAATCGTCTGGCTATCGACTATCCGGTGGCGATGCGCTAGCATGAGGGTTCTGGGCTTGCGAAAAGGTTCACAAGCTACGCGCGCGCGTCCGCGCCCACCCAGATAGACGCCACCATCCCCATGCAGGGTTGGCTTTCCATCCTCCTCATGATTGCGCTCGGCGCCGGGTTCGCGCTGATCTCGGTGCTGTTGTCGAGCGTCCTCGGGCCTCGTCGCCCGACCGCCGAGAAGTCGGCGCCGTACGAATGCGGCATGCCCGCCGTCGGCGACGCCCGGGAGCGCCAGTCGGTAAAGTTCTACCTCGTCGCGATGATCTTTCTGTTGTTCGACATAGAGGTCGCCTTCCTCTATCCGTGGGCGATGGCGCTCCGCGAGCTCGGCTGGACCGGCTTCGTGCAGGTGCTGCTGTTCATGCTGCTGCTGCTCGCCGGCTACGTATATGTCTGGCGCAAAGGGGCGCTCGACTGGGGCGGAGACGATATCTCAAAAACGAAGGGTCACGCATAAATGGGACTTGAATCGGAAATCCCGGTCCTGACCACCTCGGTCGAGAAAATGGTGCAGTGGGCCCGGCGCTCGTCGATCTGGCCGGTCACCTTCGGCCTCGCCTGCTGCGCGATCGAGATGATGGCGATGAGCTGCTCCCGCTACGACGTCGCCCGCTTCGGCGCCGAGGTCTTTCGCGGCAGCCCGCGCCAGTCCGATCTGATGATCGTCGCCGGCCGCCTGTCGCGGAAAATGGCGCCGGCGCTGCGCCGGATTTACGACCAGATGCCAGAGCCCAAGTGGGTCATTTCGATGGGCGCGTGCGCCTCGATCGGCGGCGTCTTCGACAACTACGCGCTGGTGCAGGGCGTCGATCAGATTGTCCCGGTCGACGTCTACGTGCCCGGCTGCCCGCCGCGGCCCGAATCGCTGATCTACGGCATCGTCCAGCTCCAGCGGAAGATCGACCAGCAGAAGCTCGCCTGATGAACGTCCCGGATGCCACCTCGCTTGTCGCGTTGCTGCAGCAGGAAGTTCCGAGGGCCGTGTTCGAGGCCGCGCCGACCGTCGACCTGCAGGCCACGATCTACGTGCCGCGCGAGCATCTGCCGGCGATTGCGCGGGTGCTGCGCAACCGTCCCGAGCTTCGCTACACCTTTCTCGCCGAGCTGACCGCCGTCGACTATCATCCTCGCCAGCCGCGCTACGAGCTCGTGTATCTGCTGGTCTCGCTCGAACACCGGCAGCGGTTACGCATGAAGGTGCGGCTGCACGGAAACGAGGCGCGCATCGCCACCGTGTCAGACGTCTGGCCGGCCGCCAACTGGCTGGAGCGTGAGGTGTGGGATCTCTTCGGGATCGTGTTCGACGGCCATCCGGACCCGCGGCGGCTGCTGATGCCGGAGGACTGGGAGGGCTTTCCGTTGCGCAAGGATCATCCGGTGCAGATCAAGATGACGCCCCAGTCGGGCCAGGCGCTGCAGGTCACCGAGGAAGAATTCCGCGAGAACCTCAAGCGCGATCGGCTGACGAGATCGTGAGACAAACTACTACCACGGAGATCACCGGGAAGAACTCCATCCTACCGAGGTCACGGACTTCCTCAAGGTATCTGCCGTGTCCTCCGTTTGCCGCCGTGTCCTCCGTGTTGGCGTTTTTGGACTGAGATGGCTGAAGTCCGCACCGAAACGATGACCGTCAACATGGGGCCGCAGCACCCCAGCACGCACGGCGTGCTCCGCCTGGTGCTCGAGCTCGATGGCGAGACGGTGGTGTCGGCGTCGCCGACCATCGGCTACCTGCACACCGGCATCGAAAAAACCACCGAACAGAAGAAATGGCAGCAGGTGATCCCGCTGGTCGAGCGGATGGATTACCTCAGCGCGCAGTCGAACAGCATGTCGTACTGCATGTCGGTCGAGCGGCTGCTCGCGATCGAGATTCCCGAGCGGGTGCGGAACATTCGCGTGCTGCTCGCCGAACTGCAGCGCATCAACAGCCATCTGGTCTGGCTTGGCACCCACGGCATGGAAGTCGGCGCCGTCTCGGTGATGCTCTACTGCTTCCGCGAACGCGAGTTGCTCCTCAATCTCAACGAGATGATCGCCGGCTTCCGGCTGTTTCCGAGCTACATGCGGATCGGCGGGCTCCGCGAGGATCTGCCGCGCGGCTTCCACGACACGGTGCGCGCGTTCCTCGAGCGGATGCCGCCGAAGCTGGACGAGTACGAGGATCTGCTCACCAAGAACGAGATCTATCGCAAGCGGACCGAAGGCGTCGGGGTGATCTCGAAAGACGACGCGGTGGCTTACGGGCTGGTCGGGCCGATCGCGCGCGCCGCCGGCGTCGATTACGATGTCCGCCGCTACTTCCCGTATCTCGGCTACGAGACCTACGACTTCGCCGTGCCGACCCGCGCCGCGGGCGACGTCTATTCGCGTTATCTGGTCCGCGTCGCGGAGATGCGCGAGAGCATGAAGATCTGCCGCCAGGCGCTCGAGCGGATCACGCCAACCGGCCAGTTCGCGATCGACGACCCGCGGATCACGCCGCCGCCGAAGGATCGCGTCTACACCGAGATGGAAGCGCTGATTCAGCACTTTCTGATCTACTCGCAGGGGTTCACCGTTCCGGAAGGCGAGGCCTACGTGCCGGTCGAAGGGCCGCGCGGCGAGCAGGGATTCACGGTCATCTCGGACGGCACCAACCGGCCGTGGCGGATCAAGTCGCGCGCCCCCTCGCTGCTGGCCTGCCAGGCGCTCGAGCGCATGATCGTGGGCGGGTTGATTGCCGACGTGATCGCCGTGATCGGATCGATTGACGTCGTGATGGGGGACGTGGACCGATGACCTTTCATCCGACGATGGCGTATGGTGCGACGTTCCATAAGTCGTCGCGCCAGCTCGAAGACGAAGGGCCGCCGTTCGAATACACCGCCGAGAACCGGGCCCGCTTCGACGAGATCGTCACCAGGTATCCGCCCGACCGCCGCCGCTCGGCGGTGCTGCCGGCGCTTTACCTGGCGCAGTACCAGCAGGGCTACATCACCGCCAACGCCATCCGCCACGTCGCCGGCCTGCTCGGAATCACCCGTGCGGATGTCGAGGATGTCGTGTCGTTCTACACGATGTTCTACACCAGGCCGGTCGGGAAGTTCGTGCTGCAGGTCTGCCGGACGCTGTCGTGCGCGTTGAACGGCGCCGAACGCGTGACCGAGGAACTGCAGGCCAAGCTGGGTATTCATCCGGGTCAAACCGATCCGGACGGCACGTTTACGCTGATCGAGGTCGAATGCCTCGGCGCCTGCGATCGGGCGCCGGTGGTGATGGTCAACGATGCGTGGCACGAGTGCCTCACACCGGACGCAGCATCGAGTCTGATCGACGACCTCCGCGCGCGCGGCGAAGCGGCGCTCAGCGGCTGTCACCACGTGGTCGAGCGCGGCAAGAAGGCTGGATAGGCAGGATGGCCGGGATAGGCAGGACCAGCGGTTAGTTCGCGCCGGGGGTGGGGCCCCGGCGCCAGTGAGAAAAAGTAGACACCATCGTGGAACCACTGCTCACAAAATACGTTCGCGAGCCGAACTCCTTCACGCTCGACTTCTATCTGAAGCACCAGGGCTATGACGGCCTGCGCAAGGCGCTGGCGATGAAGCCGGACGAGGTCGTCGAGCTGGTCAAGGCCTCGGGGCTGCGCGGCCGGGGCGGCGCCGGTTTTCCCACCGGCATGAAGTGGCAGTTCGTCGATCGGAAGTCCGAGAAGCCGCGCTACATCGCCTGCAACGCCGATGAAAGCGAGCCGGGGACGTTCAAGGATCACCTGTTGATGGAGCGGAACCCGCACCTGCTGATCGAGGGGTGTGCGATCGGCTGCTTCGCGATCGGCGCCAAGGTGGCCTACATCTATATCCGCGGCGAATTTCTCCACGTCCAGCACGTCCTCGAGGCTGCGATCGCGGACGCGTATGCGCGCGGCTTCCTTGGCAAGAACGTGCTCGGCTCCGGGTTCGATTGCGACGTCTACGTCCACCGCGGCGCCGGCGCCTACGAAGCGGGCGAAGAGACCGCGCTGCTCGAGTCGCTCGAGGGCAAGCGCGCCCAGCCGCGCAACAAGCCGCCGTTTCCGGCGGTCGTTGGTCTCTACAACGCGCCGACCGCGGTGAACAACGTCGAAACGCTCTGCAACGTGCCGCTGATCGTCCTGAACGGCGCCGAATGGTTCGCCGCGCTCGGGCCGGAAAAGAACGGCGGGCCGAAGCTCTATTGCGTGAGCGGACACGTCAAGCGGCCGGGGGTCTACGAGGCGTCGATGAACACCACGCTTCGCGAGCTGATCCTCGATCGCGCCGGTGGCGTGCGCGACGGGCACACGTTGAAAGGGGTGATCCCGGGAGGGTCGTCGGTTCCGATCCTGCTGCCCGATCAGCTCGATACCCAGGCGAGCTTCGACGGCATCCAGAAGGCGGGGTCGCTGCTCGGATCCGCCGGCGTGGTGGTCCTCGATGACAGCACCTGCATGGTGTGGCTGGCGCTGAACCTGCTGCACTTCTATCGCCACGAGTCGTGCGGCAAGTGCACGCCGTGCCGCGAAGGCACCGACTGGCTCTACAAGATTCTCCACAAGATCGAGCGCGGTGAAGGCCAGATGCGCGATCTCGATTTGCTCTCCGGCATCTCCAACAACATCGCCGGCAAGACGCTGTGCGCGTTCGGCGACGCCGCGGTCACGCCGGTGACGACGACGCTGAAGCATTTCCGCCACGAATACGAAGCGCATATTAAAGAAGGACGCTGCACGCTGGCGGCGCCCTGGCGGGCGAAACAGCCGTTGGGAGCGGTGGCGGCGCATTGACACCACTCCTCATCGCGCAGATCGTCCTGACGCTCTTCGTCTTCTTCATGCTGCTCAATTCGGCGGCGGTGATGGTCTACGTCGAGCGCAAGGTCGCGGCGATGCTGCAACAGCGGCTCGGTCCGTACCTGGTGGGGCCGCGCGGCATGCTGCAGCCGCTCGCCGACGTCGTCAAGCTGATGTTCAAGGAGGAACTGCGGCCGAAGGCGGCCGACGCGTTCCTGTTCGCGCTCGCCCCGATCATTTCCGCGACCTGCGCCTTTGCCGCCTTCGCGGTGGTGCCGTTCGGCGCCGACACGACCTTCTTCGGCCTGCTCGACGAGCCGCTGCGGCTGCAGGTCGCCGATGTCAACGTCGCGGTCCTGGTCATCTTCGCGATCTCGTCGATGAGCGTCTACGGGATCGTGCTCGCCGGGTGGAGCTCGAACAGCAAGTACTCGCTGCTCGGCGGGCTCCGGTCATCCGCCCAGATGATCAGCTACGAGCTGTCGTACGGCCTGGCGCTGGCCAGCGTGCTGCTGATCGGCAACTCGCTGTCGCTGACCGACATCGTCGACGGCCAGTCGGGCACCTGGCTCGGATTCGTGCCTCGCTGGTTCATCTTTCTGCAGCCGCTCGGGTTCGTGATCTATATGCTCGCCGGCATTGCCGAGACCAATCGCGCGCCGTTCGACTTCCCGGAGGCCGAGCAGGAGCTGGTCGCCGGCTACCACACCGAGTACAGCAGCATGAGCTTCGCGATGTTCTTCCTCGCGGAGTACATCAACATGGTGACGGTCTCGGCGGTCGCGACCGATCTGTTTCTCGGCGGCTGGCACGGTCCGTTCCTGCCGGAGTCGCTCGGCTGGATCTGGTTCCTGCTCAAGGTCAGCGCGATTCTGTTTTTCTACGTCTGGATGCGATGGACGCTGCCGCGCTACCGCTACGACCAGCTGATGGCGTTCGGCTGGAAGGTGCTGCTGCCGGTCGCGGTGCTCAACCTGCTGGTGACGGCCGCCGGGGTGCTGTACTTCCAATGATCGCCTTTTACGCGTTCGCGGCGATTGCCGTCGTGGCGTCACTGCTGGTGATCGCGCAGCGCAATCCGATTTACAGCGTCCTGCTGCTGATCGCCTCGTTTGGGGCGCTGTCGGGTCTCTACGTCACCCTCGACGCCCCGTTCGTGGCGGTCATCCAGATCGTCGTCTATGCCGGCGCGATCATGGTGCTGTTTCTGTTCGTCGTCATGCTGCTGAACGCGCCTCAGGAAGAGACCGAAGCTGACGAACGGCGGCACTTATTTCCGCGCGGCGGCGGCACGCCGATGAAGGTCGGCGGCCTGCTGGCGGCGCTGCTGGTGGCCGAACTGGTCTGGGCGTTGACGCGGGGCACCGACTCCGGCGCCTTCCCGGCCGGATCGACGAGCTCGGTCGCCGCGATCGGTCGCTCGCTGTTTACCGACTACGCCTTTGCCTTCGAGGTGACATCGGTGCTGATCCTGGTCGCGATGGTCGGCGCCGTCGTGCTCGCGCAGCGCCACAGGACGTAGATGCCGACCCTGAACCATTACCTGCTGCTGTCGGCCGTGTTGTTCGCGATCGGAACCGCCGGCGTGTTCTTCCGCCGCAACCTGATCACCATCCTGCTGTCGATCGAGATCATGCTGAACGCCGTCAATCTGACGTTCGTGGCGTTCGGCCGCGCGATGGGGTCGACCGACGGGCAGATTATCGTGTTCTTCGTGATGACGGTCGCCGCGGCAGAGGCGGCGGTGGGCCTGGCGATTGTCATCGCGCTGTTCCGGCAGCGAGAGTCGCTCAATCCGGACATGTTTGCGCAATTGAAATGGTAACGACGTGCTGCTGCTGATCCCGCTGCTGCCGTTTCTCGGGTTCCTGGTGAACGCCAGCCTGGGGCGGCGTCTCAGCAAGGCCGTCTCCGGCGCGCTCGCCTGCGCCGCGATGGCCGGTTCGTTTGCCGTCTCCCTGGCCGCGGTGTGGGGCCTGGTCGGCATGGAGCCGGAGGCGCGCGCCATCGTCCAGCAGCTGTTTACCTGGATCACCTCGGGCGATTTCAACGCCGCGTTTGCGCTGCGTCTCGATCCGCTGTCGGCGGTGATGATTCTGGTCGTCACCGGGATCGGATCGCTGATTCACGTCTACTCGACCGCGTACATGCACGACGAGACCGACGCTGAGTTCGCGCGCTACTTCTCGTACCTCAACCTGTTTGCCGCGTTCATGCTGGTGCTGGTCCTCGGCGCGAACTTCCTGGTGATGTTCGTCGGCTGGGAGGGTGTCGGGCTCTGCTCCTACCTGCTGATCGGGTTCTGGTATCAGAAGAAGTCGGCGACCGACGCCGGCAAGAAGGCGTTCATCGTCAACCGCATCGGCGACGTCGGCTTCGTGCTCGGCGTGCTGCTGATCATCTCGCAGTTCGGCACCGTCGATTTCCAGGAGGTGGCGCGCCAGGTCGCGCCGCTCGCGCCCGAGGCGGCGTTCGGCACGCTCTCGGTGATCACGCTGCTGCTGTTCGTCGGCGCCACCGGCAAGTCGGCGCAGATTCCGCTCTACATCTGGCTCCCGGACGCGATGGAAGGGCCCACTCCGGTCTCGGCGCTGATTCACGCGGCGACGATGGTGACGGCGGGCGTCTACATGATTGGCCGCAACGCGGTGCTGTTCGCGCACGCGCCGCAGACGCTCGAGATCGTCGCGATCATCGGCATTGCGACGGCGCTGATGGCCGGGACGATCGGCCTGGTGCAGAACGACATCAAGCGGGTGCTGGCGTATTCGACCGTCTCGCAGCTCGGCTACATGTTTCTGGCGATGGGCGTCGGCGCGTTCGGGGCCGGCATCTTTCATCTCTACACCCACGCGTTCTTCAAGGCGCTGCTGTTCCTCGGCTCGGGTGCCGTGATTCACGCGCTCGGCGGCGAGCAGGATCTCCGGCGGATGGGTGGCCTCAAGAAAGAGCTGCCGATCACCTACTGGACGTTCCTGATTGGCGCGCTGGCGATTGCCGGCGTGCCCGGGCTGGCGGGTTTTTTCAGCAAGGATGAAATCCTGTTCCGCACCTTCGAAAGCGGACACACGCTGATGTGGGCGATCGGCCTGCTGACCTCGCTGCTGACCGCGGTGTACATGTTCCGGGTGGTGTTCCTCGCGTTCCATGGTGAAAACCGGAACCACGGAGGACACGGAACGGAACACGGAGGACACGGAGGACACGACTTACATGGAGGACACGGAGGACATCTTCACGATGCGCCGCCGGCGATGGCGGTCGCACTGATCGTGCTCGCGATGGGATCGGTCGGCGCCGGCTGGATTGCCACGCCGTTCGAGCACTTCATCGAGCCGAGCCTGGCGGCCCCGGTCGTGGAAGCGGCGGAGGCGGCGGGCGAGTCGGGTGCCGAAGTGACGCTGATGGTGGTGTCGTCGGTGGTTGCATTCGCCGGCATCGGCCTGGCGGTATTTTTCTTCCTGAAGCGCAAGGACGCCGCCGATCGGCTGGCGACGCAGTTCGCCGGTGTCCATCGCGTGCTCGAAAACAAGTACTACGTCGACGAAATCTACGACGCGACCATTGTCGGGCCGATCCACATCGCCTCGCGGCAGGGGTTGTGGAAGGTGCTCGACGTGCGCGTCATCGACGGCGCGGTCAACGGCGTCGGCACCGCGGTCGACGGCGCCAGCGCGCTGCTCCGGCGCGTCCAGACCGGTTCGGTGCGGACTTACGCGGCCTCGCTGTTCGTGGGTGTGGTGGCGGTGCTGGGGTACTACTTGTGGAGATAAAGCTCCACCACGGAGTCGACCGAGCCGGCAATCTGTTCGACGGAGGACACGGTGCCTTGGTTATTGGAAATCCGTGTGCTCCGTACGTTTCTGTGATCACCGTGGTGGCGCTTGTAACGCGATGACGTTCCCAATTCTCACCTCGCTCCTGGTGCTGCCGCTCGTCGGCGCGGTCGCGCTGCTGCTCCTGAAGGACACCGAACAGAACCAGCCGGCGATCCGGTTGGTGGCGCTGGTGGTCTCGGTCCTGGTGTTTCTCGAGACGCTGCTGCTCTGGGCGCGCTTCGACCCGGCCTCCGCGGAGTTTCAGTTCGTCGAGCGCCATGCGTGGATCCCGGCGTTCGGCATCAGCTCTTTCCAGCACAGTGGGATCCGAAGCTTGGAATTCACGTGACTTGAAGTCGC
>JADMIO011294204.1_pt1 | contig 33154 bp, 14 predicted proteins | sample 8958161 | NCBI WGS metagenome assembly JADMIO01 (sample SAMN16585339, study PRJNA669376) | soil metagenome | isolation source: Crop rotation soil | place: USA: Cullars Rotation, Alabama | collected 2011 | reverse complement strand
CCCACAGCGCTCCGCGCCCCGCCCCCAGCAATCCCGCGGGCCCGCGCCCAATCGTCCCGAGCCCGAGCCCCCGATCAGCAACGAACAACACTTTGGAGAAGACGATATTCCGTTTTAGAAATTATCTGGTGCATCCGTGCCCCATCTGTGGCTAGAAAAAGAATTTTGAGGAACCCATGCCCAATACAATGAAACTGCTCCTGAAAGAAAGCGTCAAGCACGTCGGCAAGGTCGGCGACGTAGTGGAAGTTTCCGCCGGCTTCGCCCGCAATTTCCTGCTCCCGCAGGATCTGGCCGTCAAGCCGACCGCCGGCAACATCAAGAAGATCGAAGCCCGCCGCCAGGAAATCGAGCGCATGGAGCGCGAGAAGCGCTCCGAGCAGGAAGCGCTCATCAAGCAGCTCGAAGGCGTCGAGGTCACGCTGGAGCGCCGCGCCAACGAGCAGGGCAATCTCTTCGGCTCGGTCACCGCGACCGACATCGCCAAGGCGCTCCAGGCCCAGGGCTTCAACATCAACCCCGACGACATCAACCTCCCCGGCCGCCTCGATCGCATCGAGAAGTACACGGTGAAGGTCAAGCTCGCCGAGGATCTGGCCAGCGACGTGAAGGTCTGGGTCGCCCCCGATGCCGAAAGCAAGGCGGCGATCGAAGCAGCGCAGAAAGCTGCGGCTCAACCTGCGGCTGAAAACGCGTAAGTGGATAACTTTTGAATAAGCTGGCGGCGGACGAAATAACTTTCGCCCGCCGCTTTTTTTTCGCATAGAAGTTTCCCTGTCAAAGCTCAACTTTGCCTGTTAGGATTTGTGAATGGGAAAGGAGGCCCAGTGAGTCAATTAGCCGATCCCCTTTCTGGACAATTTGATCGCCTCCCACCATCCGCCGTCGAGGCCGAGATGTGCCTGCTGGCGTCGATGATGCTCGACAAGGACATGATCGGCCAGGTCGTGCAGATCGTCGATCGCGAAGCGTTTTATCAAGCCGATCACCAGATTATTTTCGACATCATCGTCAAGCTTTACGAGCAAAACCGCCCCATCGACGGGGTGATCGTCCGCGAAGAGCTGGCCAAGCGCCAACTCCTCGAGGAAATCGGCGGCCTCGCGTACCTCGCGCAAATCCTCAACATGGTCCCCTCCTCGGCCCACGGCGCGCACTATGCCGGCATCGTCCGCGAAAAATCTCTCCTGCGCCAGCTCATCGCCGCCAGCAACAACATCCTCCGCGACGCCTACGCGCCGCATGAACAGGCCGATCTGGTTGTCGATAAGGCCGAGAAACAAATCTTCGAGATCGCCCAGAAAAAAGTCGGCGGCGCCATGGTCCCGCTGGAAAGTGTCCTCCACGAAGTGTTCGAGATGATCGAAAACCGCGGCCAGCGCGGCCTGGAGACCGGCTTCTTCGACCTCGACGACATGCTCAACGGCCTGCAAAGCGGCGAAATGGTCATCGTCGCCGCGCGACCGTCGATGGGCAAAACCGCCTTCGCCATGAACCTCGTCGAAGGCATGGCCGCCGAGCGTAATATCGCCTGCGCAGTGTTTTCGCTGGAAATGTCCAAGCAGCAGCTCGCCCAGCGCATGCTGTGCAGCCGCGGCAAGATCGACTCGCACAAGCTCCGCCGCGGAATGCTCCAGTCGCACGAATACGCGCATCTGGCGAATGTCGTCGGCCAACTCGCCAAGGCTCCGGTCTGGGTGGACGATTCGCCCGGCCTGACCATCCTCGATCTTCGCGCCAAGGCCCGGCGCCTCAAGCTCCAGCACGACATCAAGTGCATCATGATCGATTACATGCAGCTGATGGACAATCCCGGCCCCGACAGCCGCCAGCAGCAGATCAGCGAAATCTCCCGCGGCATCAAGGCCGTCGCCCGCGAACTGAATGTGCCCGTCATCACGCTCTCGCAGCTGAATCGCCAAAGCGAAGGCCGCGATGGCCACCGCCCGCGCATGAGCGACCTGCGCGAATCCGGGTCCATCGAGCAGGACGCCGACGTGATCATGCTCCTTCACCGCGAAGACTATTACAAAATGTCCGACCCGGACTTTCAGCCCGACAACATCGCCGAAGTGATCATCGCCAAGCAGCGCAACGGCCCCACCGGCACCATCAAGCTTTATTTTGATTCGAAATCGACGCGTTTTGAGAATCTGGCAGCCCAGGCGGAGCCGTTCTAAGCACCGGTGCCGGAGCCGTTCTAAGCACATCTGCTGGAGCAGTTACAAGCACATGCCCCTCGATCGCCGCCACCCGCGCCGCCATTGCCGGCAAAGGCGGCGGCGGCAGCGAAAATTCCAGCGCCGGCGCAAGCCCCTCCTGAACCATCAACGCCCCCTGCTCGTTAGCTACGAGCATCTTCATGTAGTTCAACAGCCAGTGTGCCTCCAAGCCATTGACGCAATGGAGGAATGGAACTCTGCTGCCGTCGCGCGTATGAACCCGGAACGCATAGTTGGAGTGAAATTTCGAGTTGTTGAAGGCAGTCTCCAGCTCGACAATCTCGCCCACCTCCCAGTCATATTCGCTCAGCTTTGAGCCCTTGCGGCACCGCAGGAACATCCTTCCCCTGCCAATCCGCACGTGGCACGGCGTCCGCCACCGCCCCCAGATGCACAGCAGACACAACGGGATCATCAGCGCGGCAAAGCAGCCCAGTACCCAGAGAATCCACAGCGGCGGCGCAACCAGGAACAGGAATGCCACCAGCGCCGCGTCCAGCGCCGCCGTCAGCAACAATCTCCATCCGCTGATGCCCGCGCCAATCAGCGAAAGTTCCGGGTCGCTCATGACCACCCCCTGCTCTGTCGCTTCAATCACCACCCACCCCGGCGGCCGGTAACGAAGGTCGAGCAAGTTTCCTGGGCCTTGCATTTGGTCATCATGATCGCTGCATACGGCTGAGTAAAGAAGAAACGGGTAGTGCCGGTTATAAAAAATGCCCGAAATTCTGTTGGCTAAGTTGAAACAGCGGAGGTAATTGTGCGTCCAGTGATCCATGGGAGGATTCATGCCCGCGACACTGCAAACGTATCTGGTCCTGTTTCCGCTGCTGACGATGGGTGCTGACGCGCCGCCGGGCGACTCGCCCCAGCTCGAAAATCCGATCACCCCCAGGCAGATTGTTCTGCTTCGAGACTTCGTGCCGCTGGCGACGATTCCTATGGTTCCACCGGCACTCCAACTACTGCACTCTCCGCTCGCCGCTGCTGGAGCATCCAGTTCACCACATCTGTCTCGCGGCACGCCCGGCTCCAGCAGTCATGACCAATGGCTGCAAACTCCGTCAGCTTTGCCTTTCCCCCCGCCGACTGAATCTTTTCGACCATATTTTCCGCGTCGCTGACCGGGATGAACGGATCGCCGGAATAATGAAACGCCCAGACGGGCATGTCCTTGAGCTTGTTGCAAGCCTCGTAAGCCGCGTCGCCTGACATCGGCACCAGCGCCGCGAATCGATCGCGATGCTTCGCGCCGATTTCCCACGTGCCATGCCCGCCATAAGAAAGCCCGGCCAGGATCACGCGATTCCGATCAACCGAAAAATTTGCCTCGACATCATCCAGGCACGCCATCACCAAGCGCTCATTGCTCGCGCCGCGCCACGATCCCATCGTCTGCGGAAAAATGCTGATGAACGGCCAGTGCTCCGGGGCTTTCGCAATCACCGGGCCTAATCCGGCGGATAAACATCGCTTGGCATCCCGGCCCGACTCGAATAATCCATGTAAGAAAACAATCGCCGGATATTTTTTCCCGGGTGAATAATCGCGTGGGATAAAGACCGCAAATTTTCGCTCAGTCTGATCGACGATCACGGTTCGAGTGCTAAATCCCGTCCCCTGTGGAAACTTCTGCGTCGTGCGTTGGACCGAAGCGCCGCTCACGCAGCCCATGATATGAAAAAGCGCAACTACGCTCATCAGCGCCAATACACACGGCTTGGCCATCTCTTCTCTCCACGCGATGCCTGTGAAAGGAATCGGTTAGAGAGAGGACCTGGTGAACATCGACCAGGCGTCCAATAAGCTGCTACGCTGCCGTGCTGTCTGCTTCGCGCTTCACAAACAATTCCACCCGCCCCTTCGCCCCAGATGCCCCAAGGATTTTTCGCTCCCGCTCCATCATCTCCACCGCATGCGCCGTCAGCCGCTCCTCGATGTGCGTCGTCGCCGAGTGAGTCTCCTGCTCCAGCCGCGCCAGTTTCTCGGCCAGCTCCGCCTCCATCGCCCGCATCGCCGCCGCCGCCCGGCCACTGAGTCCTTCGATGCGCCTGCCCAGCTGCGTTTCGGTCAGCTCTACCATCGCCCGCGCGTTGGCAAGCATCTGACTGAGCCGCTGATTGAGCATGTCCCCCGCTGCCTCCAGCGCCGCAGTCGCCTCGGGGCGAATATCGCGCACGCGCTGGCCGATCCGCTCCTCGGCCTGCTCAAACAACTCCTCCCCCGCGGCACAAAGCTCTTCAACCTGCTCTTGGAGTCCCTTTTTGATCTCCGCGGCCTTCCCGGCCACCACCTGGCGGATCGAATCGCCGCTGATTCTCAAATCCTTCATCAACTCCGCTTCAAGCTCGTTGAGCATCGGCCCCATCGAGATCATCGCCCGCTCGTGCATGCCGTGCATCGCCGCTCGCAGCACGTTCTCCACCATGCCGGCGACGTTGTTCGCGCCCTGCTCAAAGACCGCTAGCCGATGTTCCATCTTCGCCCGCAAATCACCCGCCTGGGCTTCGGCCGACTTAATCGTCGCATCCAGATTGCTCTGCACCGACCCCGCCTTCTGAAACAGCTCATTCTCAAAAGAGGAAACCAGCTCGCCAACCCGGCTCTCCAGGCACGAAATCAAAGTGCCGACGCGATATTCTTCCTCCAGCAACCGCTTGGCCGCCTTTTCCTGCCACTCGCGCTTGATCAGCGAAATTGCCTTGGCCGTCTCCGCTTCGAAATTCTTCTGCACGAGAGCCGTCTGATTCTCCAGCCACTCTTCAAACACCATTGCCTTGTGCTCAATTTCCTCGCACTGCGCCGACACGCGCTCCTGCGATGCCCGCAGTGTCCGCTCCACCTCGCCCTTGAGCACTTCGATCCGCGCCGCCACCGCTTTGGGCAGTGACTCCATCAATTCCTTCGCATCGGCATTCACTTTCTGCGCCGATTGCGCCAGCTTTGCGAATGTTCCCTGGGCCGATTGAACGATCGACGCCGTCGTCTCCTGTGCCTTGGCGCGAAACTCCGAAAGCTGACTGATGGTCGTCCCCGCCGCCGAATTGGATTGAGTCAGAGCAGCCTGCAAATTCACCAGCCGCTGCTCCGCCCCATTCACCTGCTCCAGGCGCTTGGCCAGCCGCGCCTCCGCCGCCTCCACCTCCGCCAGCCGCTGACAGAGCAATTGATCCAGAAACGCCACCCGATCGACGGTGGTCGGCTGCTTCGCGCAGTTGTCAGCGTCCTTGCCCTGCATAATTCCGTACCACGGCCATCCTGGCCGTGCTTTCTGCCAGTTAGTTCCATCGACAACCGCGCTTCAATTTCCCCAAAAATAAAGCAGCAACCACGATTTTATTGAATCCAGAGCGGACCAAGTTAGCATTCGACCCCAATGAAATCGCTGTCTTTCGTCTTCCTCCTCTTCCTCGCCAACTCAGTTCTCGCCCAACCCACCCTCGATCACACTTCTCCGCTCGCCATCTCCCCCAAAGGCGGCCCAATCAGCATACACGGCGGCGGCCTCAAACAACCGCTCTCCCTCTGGTCCAGCTCAGAAGCCGCCGCCGCCTTCTCCGATGCTTCGCCTTCCTCCGCCACCGTCACGCTTCGATTCGATCACATCCCCGACCAATTCATCGCCATCCGCGTCGCCACAACCTCCGGCATCTCTAATCCCCTGCTCATCGCTGTCGATGATCTCCCCACCGTCATCGCGAATAGCAAAAACAAATCCGCCAAAGACGCGCAGACCATAGAAATTCCCGCCGCCGTCGAAGGAACAATCGACGAGCTTTCCTCCCACTTCCACAAAATCACCGCCCACAAGGGCCGCACGCTCTGGGTCGATGTCGTTGCCAACCGCATCGGCTCGCGCCTGGACCCGCTGGTGCGCCTCCTGGACCAAAGCGGCAAAGAGCTTGTCTTTTGCGACGACGATCCAGCCACCGCACCTGATCCTCGTTTCTCCTATCTGATTCCCGCCGACGGGCAATACACTCTTGAAATCCGCGACACCGCCTATGAAGGTTCACGCGAACACCGTTATCGAATGCGCGTGAAAGAAGCCGACGCCTATGATCTGCCGCGCCCGCCATCACGACGCTACTCCACCACCCTTCCCAGCACGCTCGAGGCGGAACCCAATGATGAGCCCACCGCCGCGACGATCTTTCAATTTCCCGCCCAGCTCAAAGGCAGTTTTTCCAAACCTCGCGACCGCGACATCTATCAATTCACCGCCAAATCCGGCGAACATATTCTCATTCGCTCCAAGACCCGCAGCATCGGCTCGCCCTGCGACCTTTTTCTTCGCCTCGCCAAACCGTCCGGCGGCAAAATCGCCGATTCCAAAACCGACGCCGACGAAGCATCCATCGATACCACCATCAAGCAGGACGGCACCTACCTGCTCATCGTCGAAGAGCTCACCGGCCAATCCGGCGGCGCCATGTTCTATCAGCTCGACGTCCAGCCCTACGCGGGCTTTTCACTGTTCACTGACACTGACAAACTCGACATCCCCGCCGGCGGCGAGGCCGAAATCAAAGTCACCGCTATTCGGCGCGATTACAAAGGCCCCATCCAATTTGGCATCGAGGGCGACGTCCACGGCGCGATGTTTCCGGGGACAATGAACGCGGATAAGAACGAGGTGCGACTCAAGATCAAGGCCAGCGATCCTGTCGGCCAGGCATGGAGTTTCCGCCTTCATGGCCATGCCAACATCGATGGCCGCGATTATTCTCAGCCGGTCAGCACCTATGCCGCGCTCAAAAAACTGTTCCCGCTCATTCACTATCCCCCGCCGCAACTAGACGGCGAAATCGGAGTGGGCGTCAAACCGCCGCTTCCAACAACCACCACGGCTCCCACCACCAAGCCTACTTCTTCTCAAATCCCGGCGCAGCAATAAAACTGCTCACCAGCGAACCATCCTTCACATTCCACACCCGCACTTCGCCGCCGTAGCTTCCAGCCGCCAGGCGGTTGTTTTTCGCGTCATACGCGATCGAATAAACCCAATCGGCGAACTGCGGGTAGGTTCGAACCAATTCCTTTTCCTTAAACTGCCGCACTTTTTTGTCGGCCGAGCACGCGAAGACAAATCCGCCGCCCAGGGCGATGTTGAACACGTCCTCGTCGAAGCCGGTGATCTCGCCGATCTTTTTTCCATCCTTCACCGACCACAGATGAATTTTTTTGTCCTTTCCGCCACTGTACGCCGTCTTTCCGTCGGAACTTACGGCCACGCAATAGACGATTTCCTCGTGGCCGAGATATGCGTGCTCCACCGTTCCCTTTTTTGCGTCCAGCACCCGCGCCGATTTATCGCGACTTGCAGAAAGAATGTGCTGGCCATCCGGCGTCCACGCCAAACCGAGCACCCAATCCGCGTGCTGCTCGATGATTGAGTCGCGCGCGCGAGTTTTGCTGTCATATACCCGTATCGCGTTGTCCGCGCCGCCGCATGCCAACTTCGATCCGTCCGCGGTAAATGCAAGAGCAAAAAGCATATCCCCCACGCGCTCCAGGTCCGCGGCGCTGGTTCGATTCACCGGATCGAGCAGTTTCAGCTCGCCGAGTTTTCCCGGCGTCCCGCTCGCCGCCGCCAGCAGCGTTCCATCCGGAGAATATGCCAGCCGCTGCGTTCTCTGCGCGATATTCCCGATGCGCCCCAGCAATTTTCCATCCGATGAATCCCACAATGTTATTTCCTGATACCCCCCCACCGCCAATTCCTTTCCATCCGGGCTGAACGTCAGGGCCATGATCGGCACCGGCCGCGGGTATTTTTCCGGCGCCTGCGGATGCGCCTTGGCCGGCACCAGGCTTGCCAGCGAGGCGCTGCGATCGCCGCCATCGAACCTTGCGCCTTCTTTGATCCACTGTTCAACTCTCGAAATCTGCGCCGCTGTCAGGCGCTCTCCCTTGGCCGGCATTCGCTCATCCTCGTCGGCTGTGGTGATCAGCTGATACAGATGACTCTCGCCCGGTTTTCCCGGAACGATCGGCGCCTGCTTGCTTTCCCCCGCGCGCATGACTGTCTCGAAAGAATCCACCCGATACTGTCCCTTGTTCTTCTCGGCGTTGTGACAGGTTGAGCAGCGCTCGACGAGTATCGGCGCGATGCCGCTCTTAAAGCTCACTTCCGCCCGCGCGCTCGCCGTCATCACGATGACGAACAACAAAACCCTCAGGAATTTCGGCATCACCTTCATCTTACACGATCCTTCTTATGGCTGAGCCTGCACCGATCCATCTCAAGTGGAGAATTTGTCGGTTCCCAAAACTCGCCCGCCTGCATTAGCTTCACCGCTTCGCGGGTGAGGCAAGATCAGGGAAGGTCGAGCACGTCTCGGCCAGGTCGAGCCAAAGCAACGGGCATGGTTGCGTTTGTTTGATACGCACTGCGTCGCGGCAGAGCGGCTGCTGCGATCATGTCATTTTATTTTTCACCCGTCGCCTTTGCGGCGGGGGGAGGTCTCATGAAGCGTCTTCTAACCTTGGCCGTCGCAGCCGCCCTTGGCTACGGCGTGGCCGGCTGTGCCTCTTCCGAAAGCGGCTCGGCCAGTGGTTCTTCCAGTGACTCATCCAGCATGAGCACCGGCTCGCGCTCCAGCAGCGATTCGAGCTCACTGAGCAATTCCAACAGCACCAGCGGCAGCCAGAGCGGCTCAACCAGCGGCACCGGCAGCACCTCGGGTACTGGAACCAATTCCAACACCGGCAGCGGCACCAGCGGCTCCGGCTCCACCGGGACCAGCACTGGCACAGGCACCGGCACCAGCGGCTCCAGCAGCACTGGCACCGGGACCGGCACTGGCACCGGCGGCAACAGCGCCACCGGCACAGGCACCGGCACCGGCAGCAGCTCCAGCAGCGGCACCGGAACCGGCACTGGCACCAGCCGGTAACTCTTAACGGTACTTGGGAGTGAAAGGGTGGAGAGCCTTTGCTGGCTTCTCCGCCCTTCTTTTTTTGTTTTGTTCGCGCAGGGTGCGGCTCGCGCACCACTTTAAGGATACGGCGTCACCGGCGGCGCCTGATCACCGGGCAACTGAAGTGCTCCCACCAGATCCGTCAGCTTCTCCACTTTCACCTTCTCCATGTACCTGGTAAGTCCGTCACAAATCGTCACCGCACTATTCGGATCGACAAACAGCGCCGTCCCAATTCCCAGCGCGCTCGCCCCCGCCAGGATGAATTCCACCGCATCCTGCCAATACTGAATGCCGCCCATGCCGATGATCGGCACTCCGGCACTTTTGGCGACGTTGCGATAGACACGCGAGACCAGGTGAAGGGCAATCGGCTTGATGGCCGGGCCGGACAATCCTCCGGTGACATTGGCCAGCCTCGGGCGCTTTTTCCAGATGTCGATTGACATGGCCGTGAACGTGTTGATCAGCGACAGCATCTGCGCACCGCCTTCGATGGCGGCCCGCGCCGTCAGCGTGACGTCCTCGACGTTTGGCGAGAGTTTCACGATGAGCGGCTTATTCGGAAGCACTTTTTTTACTTCGCGCGTCAATTCCTTGAGCCGTCCGGGATGTGTCCCGAAGGTCAATCCATCCTTAACGTTCGGGCAGGAGACATTGAGCTCGACGGCCGCCACGCAATCCAGGCCGTTCATGGCCGCGCACGTCTCGGTGTAATCATCGAAGGAATGTCCGGCAACGTTCACGATCACCGGGCAGGGCATTTTCTTGATCAGCGGCACCTTCTCGGCCAGGAAGCGATCCAGCCCCACATTCGCCAGCCCAATCGCATTGAGCATGCCCGCCCGCACCTCGACGATGCGGGCCGGCTCATTTCCCGGGCGCTCTTCGCGAGTGATCGACTTGGTGACAAAAGCCCCGAGCCTGGAGAGGTCTGTATAGTCGGCATACTCAAACGCATAGCCACACGTGCCGGAGCAGGTCATGGTGGGGTTGGCGAGCTTCAGGCCGGGAAGGTTTATGGAAAGGTCCATTGATATGGTTTTAGGCCAAGCGGTGATAAAGGCAAGCCCGGCGTTCCGGTGGCGTTTTGATTGAGAAACAAACTATCGATTGCGGCGTCCATGTTTCATCTTGGGCAAGTTAAATAGACCTCTGCTGGTGATTTGCCTGCTCGCGTGCGTATGCACCGCGGCTGATTCTCCTGCGGAGTTTCCGGCGGTGCTGGATCAGGTCGAGAATGCGAAAACGCACGAAGAGCTTGGGTTCGATCAATTCACCAATGGCAATGACAGCCCTGGCAAGCGGATGGTGCGAATGCTGGGGTCGCCGGAAATCTGGGATCCGTATGGCAGCGCCAAATTGCGCAAGACCTTTATTGCTCGGCTGCGCAAGCGATGGGATGCGCAGGGGGAAGGGTTGCTGCTGGGACTTGCACCCCGCACGGCCGTGCCGGGGCGGGTGGAGGTGAATTGGGCGGGAATGCAAATTGCCCGGGACATCGAGAAGATGCGCAGGCAGTTCTTTCTGAATAACGGGCGACTCTATGAGCTGGGGGCGATGGATGGGTCGTTTCCGCCGTCGGGCTTCATGCTGGGGTCGCAAAGCGGAGTCTGGGCGCCGCCGAACAAGGCTCTTGATGCTTTTGGATTTGTTTTTCGCGAGAGGGGCCGCGCGCCGTGGCGGCTGGAGGATTGCACGCGGTTCTCGCACGACTTTGCAACGGCCACGTTCGCGTTCTCATCCAATGGTTGGACTGTCACCCGCACCGATTTTCCCGCGGCAGCCGAGCCTTCTCTTTTCTGTCGATTGACTATTGCGAATGACGCCAAAGCGGAGCGCGGGCTCGACGTGGACTTTGTGGCGGACGTCAATATCCGTCCGGACTGGCGCACCAGCGCGCAGAAGGCGGGGCAGAATGATCTGGACGTGATCGAGTCCCGCGAGGGCGTGGTGCGGGCATGGGATGCCAATCTTCCGCGCAGCATGATCGTCCTTGGCGCAAATCAGGCCGCAACTCAAATCAAGATTGATGATGCCCGCGCCACGCTGACCTACCATGTCACGATTCCTGGGGGCGGCAAGGTCGAACTGGTGTTTTTGATTCAAACCGGGCTGGAGATATCGAATCTGCGGCCGGCTGCGGGCTTTAGCAAAATGATGGAGCGCTGGCAGAGCGAGCTGGAGAGTCGCAGGAAGCGCGTAGCAGAGCAAGTCGATTCCGGCGTGCGTTTCAAATGCAGCGACACGAGTCTCACGGAAGCATTTGCGCTCGCGAAGGCGAACCTGGTGCTGCTCACGGCGGATTGCCGGCCGCATTTTCCCGACGTTTACTTGATGGCCGGCGTTCCAGTCTATCCACGGCTGTTTGCCTGTGATTCGTGCATTTCATTGCCCGGTGCGACGGCGGCGGGTCTTTTGGCGCAGGCGAAGGGCACTCTCTCATGCCTTGCATTTCAGGCGCGCAAGTACAAGTCGCTTGTCCCCCACGAGTCGGCCACGGATGGCACGCTCATCGGCCCCAGCAACTCGCAGGAGACCACGCAATTCATCGCCACCGCGGCCCACTATCTGCGTTGGACCTGCGATCGCAGGTTTGCAGCCGAGCTTTATCCGCTGCTCTCCAGTGCCATGGCTGCCCATCGGACGAAATTCGCGCGGGATGTTTATCCGGCGGGCGCGGCATTGATCGAAACGCGTGGCATGGGGCCGCACAAGATCGACGCCGCATGCTGGCAGTATGCGGCATTCGTGGGGCTGGCTGAGGTGGCGGAGCTGCTTGCGAAAGAGCAGGATGCGCGAACGTGGCGCGCGCAGGCGGCGACGTACAAGGCGGCGCTTCAGCGGGACTGGTGGATGCCACAGGAAAAGATGTGGGCCGACTCATTGGACGACCAGAAAAGCACGAAATTAGATGGTCTCTGGTCGGTGGTTTTTCCACAGATCACGGAAGCCGCCAGCGCGTCACAGGCGCAACAAACGATGGATGGGCTGGCCGAAGGGTGGATCAATCAGTGGGGCGGCGTGCACACACGCCAGGCGGACATCAGCCAGCAGGGGTCGGGAGTTGTCACCACGGGCGTCTTTGCGCAAGCGGCGTTCGCTCAGCTGCGCGGCGAGCTTGGGTTGCGCCTGCTGCTGCAGAATGCCCAAGCGCCGCGCCAGGACCGGATGCCGGGGGCATTTACGGAAATGATTCCAGCCGGCGGCTCGGATTTCGCGCAGCTGTGGTCCGCCGGTCCATTCCTGGCTGCAGTCGTGGAAGGGTTGGCGGGGATCCGGCCCAACGCGGCGGCGCATGAGCTGGAACTGTCGCCGCAGCTGCCGGCGGGGCTAACCTGGATGACGCTGGAAAACGTTCGCATCGGGGAGCACGAGCTTCGCCTCGATGTTCGCCGCCAGGAGAACATTACCACGACGACGCTCACCCACACCAAAGGGCCGGCCGCTTTGTCGATCGTGTTCATCCCCTCGAATCAGCAACTCGAAATGAATCTCAACGGCAAGCCGGCCAATTTCACATCACTTCGCATCAACCGCCTCGATCAGAACATGAAAGTCATTAAACACGCCGTCCCTCCCGCCGGCAAGGCGACATTCTCTCAGTAAGGCGGATGCGGCGAGCCATGTTGGGCGAATAATTTCCAGAAGACTCCCGCCGCCACGATTCCCAGGTCGCACATAGCGCGCCAATTCCAAACCCGCTGCACCGCCGGGCCGCGGGTGAGAGCGGTGACAGCGTGCATCAGGAAGATATTGCTGGCATATGCAGCGAAAAAAAGAACCATCACGAACGCCACGAAGCCAACGTGGGGATCGATGGGAAAGCTGTCTTCAAAGAAGAGGCCGATGCGGATGGCCAGCGCGAAATGGCCCAGCCACCATAAGGCCACCAGTGGCCGGAGGATCGGAGGCCAAAGGGGCTGAAGCGCGGCGGCGTAGAGCGAGATCTCATGGCTGTCGCGCTGTAAAAACGACCGCCACAGCCGAAATAGAAGCGGCCCATTGAGCAGGAGGCACAGCGTCACCAGGGTCCATCGAATGACCTGCTCCCAATTTTCGCCCAGCCGTTTTAACTGCGGTACAAATACATGAAGCAATCCAGGAAAAACCAGCAGGACCCATGCTATCTGCGCTGCGATGAAGGTCGCCCACAAGCAGCCGAGGAACTCCATAATCCGCCAGGTGTTGGTGGCTACCGACTGCTGGCGGTCCTCCAGCGGCAGGGGATCCTCTAATAGAGCCATGTTGCCCTCCCTCTTGGACGGAGGTAGTGCATCAATCGTGCATGTAGACCTTGTGCTTGGGCCGCCCGCGCAACATCTCGGCCTTGCCCCAGGCGACCACCTTGGCGAATTCCGGGCTCTTCATGAAGCGGTCGAAATCGTCCTTGGTTTTCCACTGCGAGAGAATCACATAGGACCCGACCGACGCCACGTCCTCGTACATATGCGACTCGACATGGCCCGGAAGAGTCTTGAGATGCTCCAGAACGCCGAGGAAGCCGCGTTCAAACTCTTCTTCCTTGCCAGGAATCACGTCGTAGTGCATGCCGATGGTGGTCATGATCGGCGGAGATTACCACAACAGGTCGGCCCCGCGAAACACCGGGCCGTCGCTGCAGGCGAGGCGATAGCACCAGTCGCGGCCGACCAGGGGAGGCTTGCCGGGGTCGGGCTTGCGCACGCGGATGCAACAGGACTGGCACGTGCCCATTCCGCAAGCCATGGCGCGTTCCACAGCGATCTGGCAGTCAATGCGCCGCGCGGCGGCAATCTCAGCCACGCGCTTCATCATCGGCTCGGGGCCGCAGGTGTAGATGGTCGGTGCGGCCTTGCCGGAGGCTGTGTCCAGATACTTTTCCAGCGCCTGGGTCACGAATCCGCGGAATCCGAATGAGCCGTCATCGGTGGTGATGACGGATGGAATTCCGTGCCGCGAGAATTCCTCGATCACCGGCTGGGGCTCAATTTGTTCACCGGAGGCGGCTGCACCCTGGATTGTCAGGGGCAGTAAGTCGCGGCTGAGTGCGCCGCAGAAGGCGACCGCCTTTCGGCCGGCCAGCGCCTCGGCCAAGTAAATCATGGGAGGGATTCCGACTCCGCCGCCTACCAGGATCGCTTCGCTGACTGCTGAAGGCAGTTCAAACTGGTTGCCAAGCGGGCCGAGGATGAAAACCTCATCCTCCTCCTTTAAATGCGCCATCCAATCCGTCCCCACGCCGACGACGCGATGGATGATGTCCAGCTCAACCCCCCCACCGACATCGCGCCGACCGGCCAGCGAGAATGGCCGCCGCAAGAGCGCCAGGGGTGCCAACAGCTCGCTTCCATGCTCCGGCGCGTGGCGGGAATCGTCCCAATCCCATTCCAGCTCGCGGGCGTAGTCCTCGTGAAGGTTCCGACATGAGATTTGGATGAACTGGCCGGGGCGGGTTGGGGGAAACTGCGGAAGACGAAGAACCAGGCGGTAATGCTCGCGGCAAAGCGGAATATTGGCGGCGACCGTGCAGACAAACTGCCCGCGTTTGGGCCGCTTCATTTCAAGTGTGGGTGATGGCTGGTGGGATGGTTGCTGGCTGCGCTTCATTGGGGCGTTTCATGGTAGGCAACCTGTGGCGGTCCCCAAAAAAAGACTTCCGGAGGGGTGGCTCCTATCCACCTCCGGAAGTGCGCCACGGCTGAAACAGCCGTTGAAATCGAATTGATGTCCAACCCATGCAATCCAAGCAAGACAGCGGTGACTATAACTCTGCGAATAATGGATGTCAATTGAGACCTTTGGGCGGAAAAATCGTCATATTTTTTACATAACTATAGTATCTACAATTATTTGCGAAAAATCAGTTTTTCCGGCAATTCGACGTTTCCTGGCCAAATCCAATGCGGCCCGCCGAGGGAGTTTTGGGGTCGAGTGGGTTGGAACGAACGTTCCCGATCACCTTGATTTAACCCTCGCCGATCCCTACATTTTAACGTCGAAGGGCGATTAGCTCAGTTGGCTAGAGCGCACGGATCACACCCGTGAGGTCGTAGGTTCGAGTCCTATATCGCCCATTAATCAATCCCTACGTCTAAAGAGCAGCCGGTCATCGCCTGGCCGGGGTGCGCGCGGGGGTTGGTGGCGGCGGCGGTGATGATGGCGGCGAGGTTGGTGGTGTTGCGCGGGCCGAGTCTTCAGTTCCAGCGATTGCGCTTCTGCGGGGGCGGCGATTTGCTCGGTTGCGGATGGGGTAAGCACGGCGGATTGATCGAAGAACGCCTTGTCGATTAGGAAGTAGTCATCCGGATTGGGTGTGCCGCCGGAATAGTTGAAATCGCCGTTGCGATAGCCGGTGGCGTGGCTGGCGAAGCCGGCGTCGATGTTGGCGTAATCGTCGGCATTGATCAGGCCATCGAGATTGGAATCACCGTTATAGCTGTACTTGATCAGGATGGTGTTCACATCGACGGTTTCGCCGGAGAGCGTGGTGAGGATGCGCGTCGCTCCGTCGCCGGTGTCGTTGATGACGGCGGCGAGACCGGTGACGTGCCTGGGATCGGATGCGGCGGCGCTGCTGCTGATGCCCACGCCGTCCCATGCGCCGGCGCTTCGGCCGGTGCGGAGAAGCGGGATCAGCGATGCGAAGGTGGCGGCCTTGTCGGCGGCGGTGCTTTGGATAATCAGGTCGTTGGCGCCCAGATCCAGCTTGGCGGAAGGATCGATTGACAGCGCTCCGACGCGCAGGAAGGCGCCTGCGACATTCAGGCGGCTGTTCTGGTTCAGATCGAGTGAGTGCAGCCGCTGGGAGCCGCTGAGGGTGACCTGGGCCGAATTATTCAGGGCAACGTCCAGGTTATTTCCACCGGCACCCGCGGATGCATCGAGGTTGATGACGCCGCCGTCGATGGTGAGGGTGTTGACGCCGCTGCCGGCATTTACGCGGAGCAAAGCGAGTCCGCTGGCGGCGAGGCCGTCGGGGCCGATGTTGATCGAGTCATTTCCAGCGCCGCCGTCGTTGGCTGCGGCGTCGATCAGGATGGTGGGGATGCCAAAGAAGGTGAGGGATTCGAAGCTGACGCCGCCGCTGGTTCCGCTGATGCGGCTCTTGCCGGCGGCGGGATTGTCGAGCGTCAGCGTGTCGTTGGCATTGGGAGTGATGAGGGAAAAATCGGCAAAGCCACTGACCTCAACCGGCTCGAGGCCGGTGAATGAGATCATCTTTCCACCGGCGACAATGTTTCCATCGCCGGGGATGGTGCCGCTGGGGGTGTAGGAGCCGCTGCCGCCGCTGCCGATGATGTCCAGCTGATCGAAGTCGGCGCCTCCGGTGAAATTGATTCCGCCGTTGGGGATGGGATTTCCGCCGCGCATATCGACGATGAGCTTGTCGTTGCCGACGCCGCCATCGAAGGTAATCGAGGTGGTGCCGGAGAAGGCATAGCTGAAGCTGGCGGGGAGATTGGTGGCGCGATTCTGCCAGACGTCGAGGCGATTGGCGGGGGCGTTGAGGCGGATCACAAAGATATCGTCGCCGCTGGTTCCGACGATGCTGGGCGTGGAATTGACGGTGAAGTTGCGGACATAGTTTCCACCCGCCCCGCCGACGCCATCGCCATCGAGGACGAGGCCGGAGAGGTCGTGGATGCTCCGGCCGCTGCCGCCGAAGGCGGTGAAGCGATAATTGCCGGCCAGCAGCAGGCTTCCGAGGGCCAGATCGACGCTGAGAGCGCCATTGATGTAGTTGGGCGCCAGGGGGACGATCACATCGTCGGCGTTGTCGAAAATTCCATCCGTGCCGGCGCTGCGCAGCTCGTAATTGGCGGCGGCTGCGGCGTCGATGGGATTGATCGGCTCGCTGAAGGAGAGGGTGATGTTGTTGAAGGCGCTGGTGTTGCCGGAGGCATGAATGGCCGAGGGGATACTGGCGGTGATGGTCGGAGGCACGACGTCGAGGCTCGATCCGCGAAATTCATAGGCGCCGATGTCGATGATGCCCGGTGCAAGCGAGAACTCGATGGAATTGGCGTTGGTGAGATTGGCCTGGCCGTTGTAGCCGGGCAATGTCAACGCCAGGTTGTTGCCCATGGCAATGCCGATGGTCGGCGTGAGGTTGGTGTTGCCGGCGCCGTAGTGGAATCGCACTCGCCCGTCGCTGAACAGCGTGGCGGAGAAGTTCACATCACTGTTGTCGGCTTCATTGGTCGCGTTCCAGCGGAAGGTGACCTGGTTGGCGGTCGCGGTGTCGATGAAAACGTCATCATTCACGCCAAATGTGCTCAGATTGTCCCATAGCGGGGCGATGCGTCGCGCCTGGAGCATCTTGGCGTCGCTATTGAGTCCATCGCCGGCGTTGCCGTTGCCGAAGAGCAGGTAGCCTTCGGTGGAAACGGAGACGGTGGTGAAGGACGCATCGTAGAATGGGAACGAGAAGGGAAGCGTAAAGTTGAAAGAGTTGCCATTGCTGCGGAAATTGCGGGCTGTTCCGATGGCTGAAAACTGATTTGAGCCAAGATCGCTCGCCACATACATCGGCGAGCCGGTGTTGGCGGTTCCGGGATCATCTGCGCGAGCAGCGCCGGATTGATCGATGATCGGCGCTCGCCACGAATCGCCGCGATCGATGGCCGGCGAATTTTTGGAGAGATAGAAGTTGTCGTCCAGTCCGCCGTTGCCGCCGAAAACGTTGTCAGCGCCGTCGATGTCGATGAAGAGCGGATCGGCGGAGATTGAACTGGCATCGCCGGCGGTGGCGGACTGCCAATCGGCGAGGGTCAGGCGATTGGCGCCGTTCCAGAAGCCGATGCGGGCGTTGGGATCGTTGCTGCGCGTCAGCACGTTGTAGTTGGAGGTGAATCCGGTCTGGGCGGCGGTGTTGAGGAAGATGTCATAGCCGCTCTGCACGGAAATGATGTTGTTGCGAAGCGCGGTTCCCGATCCGCCTTCGATGCGCACTGCTTCGCCGGTCACCTGATAGATGGTGTTGTTGTACAACTGCGAGTTGAGGGCGCCTTGGATGAAAATTCCCTGATTGGTATTGCCGTACACGAGGTTGTCGCTGATCACGCCGGGTGCGCCGCCGATCTGGATTCCGATCGAGTTGGAATAGACGACGTTTGCGCGGGTCTCGGTGGCGCCTGAGATGGTGATGCCATAGCGAACGTTGTTGAAAGATCGATTGCCGATCACTCGGCCGCTGCTACCGATAATTCCGTCGGTGTTGCCGAAGACGGTGTTGTTGATCACATCAACGGTTGTACCCTGGCTGCGGATGCCGGCGCGGCTGGAGCCGACCTGATTGAAGACGGTGTTGCCGCTGATGATGACGCTGGAATTGCCGTCGATGCCGAAGGTGAGATTGTCGTGGACCTTATTGCCGCTGATGAGAATGCGATCGGGATCGGTGAGCGACTGTAGATTGGCGGCAAAGATGCCGACGGAGTTTCCGTAGACTTCGTTGCCGATGACCTTGGCGCGAATTCCGCCGAAATTGTTGCCGAGGGAGATCCCAGGAGCGCCGCTGGTGGCGTGATCGAAAACGGTGTTGTTGCTGATGGTGGCGTCGGCGCCGAAAACGATTATGCCGCCGCTGCTCTGGTTATCGTTGATGCTTCCGCCGGGGATGCCGAAGACGGTGTTGCCGGTAATGGTGGCAAATTCGGTTGCGCCGTCGAGGTTCAGACCATAGAGCGAGTTGCCAAAAATGCGGCTGTTGGAAAGGGTGAAACGGTCGCTGCCGCCGGTCTGGAACTGGTTGATGCCGGCGGCTGCGCCGGTCATCTGCACGCCGTCGATGGTCACATCGTCGGCACGCTGAAGATCGAAGACCATGGTGCCGATGGTATTGGCGCGGTTGAGCAGCGGGAGATTGGCGCCTTCGATGCGCACGCCCGAATCGTCGTTTGCGAGCAGGATGTTGCGCAGCAGCGTGTAGCTGCCGGCGTCGAGGTGGACGACGTCGCCGATCTCCAGGTCATACGCGGCCAGCAGCGCGGCGAGGGTGGCCATTGGCTGGGAGGGGGATTTTCCGCTGTTGAAATTGTTGCCCAGCGCGGTGGTGAACGAGTCGCCGGTCGTGGTGGCGTCGTTGACATAATAATCGTGGCCGGCGGGCGCGATCAGGAACGGCTGGTCTGAGGTATCGCGCACCACAGGAGGCAGTTCGGTCCTGGCGCGGATCAGCGCGTTGTTTGCGGAGCTTGCGGTTTCCGGGGTCCACGTGAAACTGCCGTCGCCGAAGCGATCGACGCCCAGGCCTTGTGCGAGCGGTGTCCAGGAGAGGCCGTTGTCGAGCGACAAATCCAGCCCGACGGTCGGCGCGGCGCTTCCGATTGGATTTGCAGCGGTTATTTCGATGGCAGAGATTACCGGTTGGTTAACTTGATTCACCAGCTCCAGAAGAACGCCACTGGAACCCGTGGCTGTCACGGGGAAGCTGACGGTCGTCGCCTTGTTGCGTCCGACGAGGGGGAAGATGTCAAAATCATCGCGGATCATCTGGCTTTGGGCGAGGATGTCGAAGACGCGCTGGCCGGGGATGATCGACGTCGGCTCGACGAAGTGCATGCGCACGTTGTACTGACCAGCCGGCAGCGGGAGATTCACGGTCATGCGGCCGAACGTCGCGTAAGTCTGATAGACCTGCTGGGGCGCGGGATCGGTCACGCCGCTGATGTCCACGACGGTCGTGGATGGGATGGTGTTGCCGCCGCCGCCGAAAAGCGCGGTACCGGAGAGGAATTTGCCCACGGTTGGGCCGCCGAAATTGATCAGGGCAATCGGCGCTTCGGCGGTGATGCCGGAGGTGCGCCACTGAATATTCACCGGCTTGCCGACTTCCAGCTTCTCAAAACCGTTGGGCGAAAGGACCTGCACGACCTGCTGGGCGCTGGCGGTTGCTTCGGGGGTGTTTCCATAATTGCCCTGGTTGATGCGGCCGCCATTGGGGGTCGGCTCTGAGTAATAGAACGCAAATGGATCGCCGGCGTCGATGGTCGGGGAAGCCGGCAGCACGTGGAAATCGTCATCCGCGCCGCGATCCACGCCGCCGACAAAGCCCAGCGCGTTGTCTGGCCCATCCACATCCACAAACAGGGGATCGGCCGAGACGCTATGCTGATCCTGGCCGACTTCGTACCACCAATCGGCGCGATTGGTGAACGCGCGTCCCTGCCAGGTGGCCAGCTTTCCGGTTCCGGTTGCAAACAGCAGGTTATAATCGCTGACAAAGCCGATCTGGCTGTCGTCGGTGACGTTGATGCCGGAGCCGGTCTGGGTCCAGATGATGTTGCTGGTGAGCTTGACGTTTTGCGAATTGGTATCGACGCGGACACCATCGCCGACGGGCTGATAGATGGTGTTGCCTGTCACTTCAACGCTTTGTCCGCGCACGATCAGGGCCTGCGACGTATTGCCGTAAATGCGATTGCCGACGGCGCGGCCGGTTCCCAGAACCACTCCCACAGTGTTCGAATAGATCTGATTACCGTCAATTCTGCCGCCAAAAGCAGCATCGACTGCGGTCACGTTGTTGTAGAAACGATTGCCGGTAAGCAGCGTGTTGTTGGAAGCGCGGGCGCCGATCTGATTTCCAAAGATCACGTTGCCCGATCCAGCTCCGCCGCCGGAGAAACCTGAGAAATCGATGCCGATGGAATTGCTGGCGGTATGGGCGAAAACGGTGTTGCCTGTAATGACCGCGTTGCTGTTAGCGCCGATACCGTAGATCGTGTTGCCGTGCACGAGGTTGTTGGTGATCGTCAGTGGCGGCGGCGGAAACGCCCCCGTGTTCATTCCGCGGGCATTGTTGAACACATCATTACCGGTGATCAGGGTCCTGGCCCCACCACCGATGAGGATGCCATTGAGGGTGTGCCCGAAGATCGAGTTGCCACTGATCACGCCATCATTAGCGGCGTAGTTGATGCCTGTGTTTTGGCGGCCGCTGGCAAAGTTGATGGTGTTGCTGGTCACCCTTAGGCGATCGTTGGTGGCATCGAGGAAAATTCCCGCCTGCAGGTTGCCGAAGATCTTGCTGTTGGTGATGGTCAGGTCGTCGCTGTCGGAGGTATTGTCGGCAAAGACGCCATAGAAACCGTCGGTGATGCTGAGGCGGTCGAGAGTTATGTTGTCGGCGTTGCGAAGCTCAAAGACGGCGATGTTGTTGGCGGTGTTGCCGCGATCCAGGATGGCTTCGCCGGTGGCCGGACCCTCGATGCGCACGCCGCTGTCCTCGGCGGTGAGCAGGATGTTGCGCGAGAGGTTATAGGTGCCGTTATCGACGTGGATCACGTCGCCGGCATCCAGATCGTATGCCGCCAGTAGCGCGCCGATGCTGGCCATGGGCCGGGCCGGTGATTTGCCGTCGTTGAGATTATTGCCGACGGCAGTCGTAAACGAATCGCCGGTCGTTGAGCCGTCGTTCACGTAGTAATCATGTGTTCCGTCGACGATCGTAAAGGGGTCATCGGAGGAGTCGTGGACCGCTTGGCTCCCGTTGGCGGTCGCACGGATCAGCGCAGTCCTGCCGGCCGTGGTGTCAGACGGAGTCCACATGAACGAGCCGCTGCCGAAGCGATCCACCGCCAGGCCATTGGCGATCGGCGTCCAGGACGCGCCATTGTTGGTGGAGAGCTCCAGATCGATAGTCGGCGCAGCGACGCCGGCTGGATTGGCCGCGGTGATCTCGATGGCGCTGATGACCGCGGCGCTGACCTGATTGACCAGGTCGAGCAGGATCCCCGACGAAGAGCTGGCGGTTACCGGGAAGCTGAGCGTGGTGGCTCGATAGTTTCCGCCGGTGGCTGCGAAGATGTCAAAGTCATCCCGCACCATCGTGCCGTTGAGAAGGATGTCGAACTTTCGTTGGTTGATTCCATTGGCACTGGGCTCCATGAAATGCAGGCGGATGTTGTAGGTTCCATCCGTCACCGGCAATGCGAAGGTGAGGCGATTGGCGCTGCCGGCAATCATGAGGGTGGTGTAGACCTCCACTGGCGCCGGATCGCTCACGCCGCTGATGTTGGGCGTGAAACTGATCGCCTGAAGGTTCGTGAAAGGCGTGATCGCGTAGTTGCCGGCGGTGAAGAGTCCGACATCCGGGCCGCCGGTGTTGATCAGCGCTACGGGGCGGGTCTGGGTCATTCCCGCTGATCGCCAGGAGATCGGCGTCGCCTGGCCTGCTTCGACCTTTTCGAATCCATTGGGCGAAAGGATCTGCACGAGCTGTGGCGCGCTGAGGGCGGCTTCGGGCGTGTTGCCATAGGCGCCGATATCGGCCCGATCGGAATTGGGGAAGGGCTCGGACAGATGGAAGGCGGTGGGATTGCCGCCGTCGATCGCCGGCGAGTTGGGCAGCAGATGGAAATCGTCGTCCAAGCCTTGATCGCCGCCGAGCTGCTGGAGGCGAATGGCGTCAGCGGGGACGACGAGCGTGTCCGTCAGGGTGACCACGAGTGTATCGCCGCTGGCGCGGACGCGGCCGAGGGTCTTCCATGCTGTGCCGGCATCGTTGAAGTCGGCTGGCGCGGTGCGGGGATTGACCGTCACGGAAATCGGCGTGCGATCACCGTCGCGAACGGTATACACGGTCGAAGTATCAAACGTCGCCTTCACCGGCCAGGTCGCCGCCAGCGTGTAATAGGCGCCGGGGATCAGGCCGCTGAAGGTCCATGACGCCGTCGCGCTGCCGGTGTTCTGGCGGTAATCACCGTTGAATCCGGGCGTGCTGGCAGCCCAGGTGCCGGTTTGGGAATAACCCGGATCGCCGTCATCGATGATCGTCGCCGGGCCAACCGGACCCGTCGAGAATCCCAGCACGTTGTCGGCGCCATCCGGATCGGCGAGCATGGCATCGCCGGCCTTGCTGTGGCGGTCCAGGCCCACTTCGTAAGTCCAATCCAGCCAAGTCAGGTAATCGGTGCCCTCCCACAAGCCAATCTTGCCGGCGCCGGTCAGCTGGAACAGGTTGTAATCGCTGACAAATCCCAGCTGCGAATCGTCGGCCATGCTGATCGCATAGGCGCTGCCAACGGCGAGGATGTTGTTGTTGACCATCACATTGCGAGCGCCTCCCTCGAGACGAATCGCTGTCGCAGTCGGCTCAAAAACGGTGTTGTTGACGATCAGAGGAGTCCCGGAAAGCGCGGAGATTTGCATGCCGTAGAGCGTGTTGCCGTAAATACGGTTGTTGGTGATGCGGCCGCTGAAATTGTTGCTGGTAGAGATGCCCACGCGGTTGGAATAAAGCTGATTGCCCTGAACCAGCGTCGCAAGGGTCGCGAGGATGGCGTTGTTGGTGGCGTTGTAGACGTGGTTGCCCACCACGATGTTGCCCACCGTCACAATTCCGTTGTAGTTGTCGAAAATGACGTTGTCGCGGGCTTCGCTGCTGGCATCGCTCATGTTGATGGCGGCATCATTGGTCCCCTCGTGGCGATAGATCTTGTTGCCGCTGATCGACACGAACCGCGCGGCGTCGATTCCAAAAGTCAGGTTGTCGTGGATGAGATTGCCGCTGATCGTGATCTTCCTGGTCACGTTGCTGGGTGTTCCGGCGGTGATTCCGCGGGCGGCGCCGGTGATGTCGTTGTTGCTGATGATCGAACCGCCGCCGGTAACGCTGATGCCATTGTTGCTGTGATCGCGAATGATGTTGTTGGTGATGCTCGCATCGGAGCCGTCGATGATCAGGCCGGTGGGTTGCACGGCGCCGGTTGCGCCAAAGAAAGTATTGTTCGAGACGCTCCAATTGTCGTTGCTGGCGAGGATGGCCATGCCGGCGCTGGAGTTGCTGAAAATGATGCTGTTGGTGACGGTGATCCTGTCGCTGTCGGTCGTGGTCGAGGTGCCGATGCCATAGAACCCGCCGGTGATCTGCATGTGATCGATGGTGACATCGTCAGCGCCGGCCAGTTCAAACGCAAAGCTTGTTCCGCCCGTGCTGCCGCGATTGACCAGGGCGCGGCCGGCGGGGTTGGCGACGTCGTTGTAACCTTCGATGCGAACACCCGAATCGTTGGCGGTGATGGGGATGTTCGTTGTCAGCGTGTAGGAGCCATTGTCAACGCGAATGATGTCGCCGGGGCCAAGGTCGTAGGCGTCGAGAATGGCGCGAATGGAGGCCTTGGGCGTAACGGGTGACAGGCCGTTGTTGGCATCGTTGCCGGCGGCGGTCGTCCAGTCGCCGGCGGCGACCGTGCCGTCGTTTACAAAATAAATGGTGATCGGCGCGCCGATGGAGAAGGGCGCGTTGCTGGTGTCGCTGGTGGCGGTGTCGTTGCGGGTGACACGAATGAGATAATTGTCGGCCGGCGTGATCGTGTTGGGGATCGTCCACTGGAACTCGCCGTCGTTGGCCGTGTCGTCGGCGATCAGCATGATTGGGGTGGGATTGCCAACCTGCATCAGCTCGACGTCGACGGTTGCGGCGGTGTTGTGACTGCGCCAGCGGATTGGGAACGTCTGATTCGCCAGCCACGCTTCGCCGCCATCGGGCAGGGTCACGAGCATGTAGCTGGCCGGGCTCTTGGAAGCCTGATCGGTGTTGCCCTCGAATCCGAGATTGATGAAGCCGCCGTTGGGCGCGGGCTCATTGGCGAAGGCGTCGGTGGAATCGCCGCGATCGATGGCCGGCGATTGATTGGCATCGGCGGTGAGAGTCGCCGTCGGAAAAATCGGCAGCGCGCCGCCGACGCTGATGGGGGCGAGCGCTCCGCCGTGGAAGCTGCCGACCTGGCTTTGCAGATGGAAATCGTCGTCATCGCCGTCGGCCGTCGAGCCGACAAATCCGAGCTGATTATCCGGCCCATCCACATCGACGAAAACCGGATCCTGGAAGAGGCTGTTTTGATCGACGAAGACGGCGGCTTGCCAGCTGGCCAGCGTGGGACGATCCGCGCCCTGCCAGAATCCTACTCGACCGGCGCCGGTGGTGCGGAAGAGGTTAAAATCGCTCTTGAAACCGGCCTGGCTGTCTGCGGCGACGTTGATCGCCCGCGCCGCGCCGACCACGAGGATGTTGTTCCGCAATTCGACATTGCGGCTGGTGCCGATGAGGCGCACGGCGTCCCCCGCCGGCTGGAAAATGGTGTTGTTGACGAGCTTGGGAGCGCCGCTGAACGACCCCGCGCCGCTCATCTGCACGCCCGCACTGGTATTGGCATAAATCAGATTGTTGGCAAGCAGGCCGGAAAAATTCGTCCCAACGAGGATGCCCAGGTTGTTGGAATAGACAACATTGCGATTGGCATTGCTGGTCAGGCCGGAAAGGACATTGAGGCTGATGCCGGAGTTGGAATTGTGATAGGAGCGGTTCTCATTCACCAGCGCTCCGCTGTTGGCGCTGATTCCATCGAAATTGTTGTAGGTTACATTTCGCAGAGCGCTGGACGATGGGCCATCGAGGACGATGCCGACATCATTCGTGCCCGAATGCCCATAGACGGTGTTCCCCGCGACCAACATGACGCCCGAGGCGCCGCCGCGGATGCCGCTGCCGCTGTTATCGTGAACGCGATTGCCGCGGCTTAGCGCCAGGTTCGCGTTACCAATCGTCGCCGCCGGCAAGGCGGTGTTCTCGACATAAATTCCGTCGCCGCCATTGGCAAAGACCTCATTGGCCTCAACCAGCACGCCTCGCGGTTGCAGCAGATGAACGCCGTTGTTGGCGTTGTTGTGGACGCTGCTGTCGCTCAAACTGCCAATCTCGCCGCTGACGAAGATGCCATAGCGGCCGTTGTTCAGGGCGTGCAGGTGATCGATCGAGGTGACGGTGGAGTTGGTTTCGAACCGCACTCCATCCAGGTCGTTGCCGCTGACCGTCAGGTGCGACGATGCAAAGTTGGTGCTGCCGTTGTGTGCCCAGATTCCGTATTGGCCGTTGTCCAACGTCAGATAGCTGATGGTGGTGAAGTCGGCGTCGTCCAATTCGATGATCGGCGCGACGGTGTTGGGATTGGCCAGCGTGAAAATAGCTTCGGTGCCCGCGTTGGTCGGGCCGGTGAAGGTGAAACCTTCGTCGTCGCTCATGACGCCTGAGCCGGAGAGGACGATGGGCGTCATCATGGCGTAGCTGCCATCATCGACGAAGATCGTCTGTGCCGGCCCGAGCGTGTAAATCCGCAGGATGTTGTTGGCGTAGGGCTTGGGAGACGTCGGCAGTTTGCCGGTGTTGCGATTGGAGCCGATCGCGCCGGGTGTGTACTGATCGTCGGTGTTGCTCGCGTCGTCGGCGTAGAAATTGTCGCCGCTGGTGGGAACCGAGAACGTTTCGGTGCTGCGATCGAGGACGGCCTGATTGCTCACGAGTGAAATCTGGATGCGAAGACCATTGGTGCCGAAATTCACGCCGCTGTTGGCAGGAATCCACGTGAAAGATCCGCTGTCGCTGGCGGCGGCGGCGATGGTGGTGACAAGCTGCGGTCCATCGGGGGTATCCTGATAAAGCTCGATCTTCACGGGCGAATCGCCGGTATTTCCGTAGGAATCCCACAATATCTGTCGCGGCTTGTCGCGCTCCCAGTCCAGATAGAGATCGGGCGAGCGCAGGGCGATGTGGGGCGTGGTGCCCAGCGTCGCCTCGGCTGAGGTATTTCCATAAGCGCCCAGATCGGGAGCGCCGTTTTCACTGACGATGCGCAGGAACGCGCCGTCGAGGTAGCTGTCGTTGATTCCGTTGCCGCCACTGCTCAGCGTCGCTTCGAAGCGATAGCGGATCTGCCGCGTGCCCACTGGCAAAGCAATATCATCGCCGATCAGTTCCCAGCGATCGCTGACGTTCGTCGCCGTCACTGCCCGTTGGCTGATGACGCCGCCGGTGCCGTTGAGGAAGCTGAGGACGATCTGGCCGCGATCCTTCAGCGTCTCGGCCAGCGAGCGGACGCGCCCGCCGAAGATGGCGACCAGGTCCTGGCTGTCCAGCTGCGCCGCGGAGAATCCGGCCGCCAGCAGATCGATGGTCTGTTCGGCCGAGACGTTGGAAATCGAACCGGCGAAGAAATAATTGCTACCTTCGAATGCGCTGGGAGTAGCGCTCTTGGTCGAGCCGCTGGGACTGACCAGCCAGCCGGAAATACCCGTTTCAAATCCCGGATTGGCGAGCAGATTGGTCACATTAGCCGCCAGGCCCTGATCCGTCAGCGGATCGCCGCTGTCGATGCCGGGGCTGCTGAAGCGCTGCCCAGCGACCACGTCGAAGATGCGATAATCATCGAAGCTGGCGTTGACGAATGCCGGCTGCGACCAAAGCGGGTTGACGACGGTCGTGCCGATGGAGTGAAGATCAAACTGGGCTAAGTCAGCCTGCCAGTCGAGAATATCCGTGAAATCCTTGACCCAGTGGATGATCTTGCCGCCGGGACCGGCGTGAAGCTGGTTATAGTCGCTCCAGTAGCCAATCAGGCTGTCGTTGGCGGCGAATATATCGTAGCCGCCGTCGGCCCAGAGGACGTTGTCGCGGATTTCGACATTGCTGGAAGAGTTTTGAATGCGGATGTTGTCGCCGGCGCTGCTGTACATCGTGTTGCTGACGATGCGCACATCGCTCTTGCCGCTGACCAGCACGCCCTGCTGTGTGTTGCGATAGATCAGGTTGTGGAAAATCTTCTGGCCATTGGCGGCGTTGATGCCGACGCCGTTGCTGGCGATGCGGTTGAATTGAATTGGGCCAGTAAAGCCATTCACGCCGGTGGTGTTTTTCTCGATCAGGTTCGGCAGCGCAAAATCGCTGCCGCCGAGGATCCCGGAGCCGATGACGCCGGTGGTGTTGGACCAGATGTGCTGGTTTTGCATCTGGCCGGTGAGGTTGACGCCGGTGACGTTGCTGTAGATTTCATTGGGAATATTTGGCGAGACAAAACCAAAGCCATTGGTGGTCCCGGCGACAGTCGTGACCACGCCGGTCGTGTTGTTGTGGATGCGATTGCCGCTGAGGTTTGTGGCGAGCGTGTAATTGATGCCGGTAGTCGCGCCGTGGATGTCGTTGCTGTCGATTGGACCGGTAAACAGCGCGGTGATGTTCAATCCGGTCGTCGTGGCGCTGATGTCGTTGGCCTGCAGCGTGCCGGATGAAGCGGCGGCGATGGAAACCCCCGTGGCGCCGGAAATCCTGTTGTCGCGAACCAAAATGCCGCCCGCACCGCTCAATGCCACGCCTGTGGTGGTCCCACTGATAACATTGTGCTCGACGATTGCGCCAAATGCCGAGGGGGCAAGCGTCAGCGCTGTCGGGCCGTTGATCGTGTTATGAGCGAGCTGCGAATTGCTCCCGCCGTTGATCGTCACTCCGCCGCTGATCGTGCTGTTGTAAAGCGAATCGCGGTCGCTGCTGATGGTGAGGCTGCCGTTGACGGCCAGCCGGTTCAGCACGACGTCCGCGACACTGACGCTGATATTTCCCGTGATGAGCGAGCCGGGCAGGCCTTGGATCAACACGCCGGCGTCATCGGCAGCGATGGTGAAGCCAGCGCTGTTTCCGCTGATCAGGATCACATCACCGACGCCCAGGTCATTGGCATCGAGGATGTTCTGCACACTCAAGCCGGCGGATGTGGTGAATACATTCGCGACATTGGCGAAGGAATTTGCCCGGGCCATCACCTGCCTCGTCCCGGCCGTCTGATCCTCCCATGCGACAAACGGCTTGCCCGCATTGTCGACGGCCAGATCGAGTCCCAGCGCTGCGGAACCGGCTGATGCAACTCCCGCAAAGCTCGCGTCGTTGGCCAGCTCTTCGACAAACGAGACGCCGTTCCATCGGCGCGCATAAAGCGAGACGCCGCTGGCGTTTCGACTCGCCAGGCGATCATCCGCCCAAACCAGATAGAGCGTTGAACCACCCGCGGCCAATCTGGGTTGCGTCGCGTTCCCGCGGGTGCTCGAGACACCGCCGCCGGTTGCGCTGATAATCGTTTTGGTTCCCGCGCTGTCATAGCGCGCCGCGAAAATTTCTGACAAGCGCGTCGTCGGCTCTTCGTTCTGCCAGGCGACAAACAATGAGCCGGCAGAATACGCGAGTGTCGGCGCATCGCTGTTCCCCGTCGTTGCGCTGACGCCGTTCCCACTGGCCGAGCCGGAGAGCTGATTGAATGTCCCGCCGCCCAGCTCTTTCAGATACACCTGCCGCACGCCGCTGGCCTCCTGCGACCACGCGAAGGCAACTTTGGTCCCGTCGGTGGCGATTGCCAGGTTGGAAGCGCTGACGCCCGCGCTGGAAACCCCCGCGCCACTGGCCGACGATCCGATTGCATTCCAACTCGCCCCGACGAGCTGCTTGACATAAACGCTGCTCACGCCGCCGCTGGTGTTCAACCACGCGATCAGGGGACCACTGGTGGTATTCACGATCTTTGGCGAATCCGCTGTTCCGCCCGCGCCCGCACTGACTGTTCCAAGGCTTAACCAGCTGCCGCCGGCAAATCTCGCTGCGCGAATCTCGTTGCCCGTTGACGTGAATTCCGTCCACGCCACGATCGGATTACCCGCCGTATCCAGCGTGATGCTCGGCCGGCGCGACGAGGTGCTCGTGTTGCTCACGCCGCCGTCCTGAGCACTGCCGGAGAGCATCTGCCACGCGCCGGCGGTGTAACGCGCCACGTATACCTCAAAGTTTCCGTTGCGCGCATCGGCCCAGGCGACGTAGCGGCCGGTGGCGTCGGCTGCGACGCTCTCTTCGATTCCCGCCGCGCGGCTTGCACTGGTTCCCGCTCCGCTGGCCGAGCTGCTCAGCTCATCCCAACGGCCAAGATATCCCACTCCCACCGGCAGCGTCCCACTGGCATGCAGCACAACGCTTACCGCATTGATCGGCGGCGCTGGTGTCGGCGTCGGCGGGACAAAATCATTCGGATTTGCGCCCTCACCCGCGCCGAAATTCACCAGGTTGGTCGCGCCGCCGCCGGGCGTGATCTGATCGTCATCCCCCTCGCCGAACATCAGGTCATTTCCGCCCTGGCCGAAAATCTGATCGCGGCCGGAGCCGACTTCGTTCGCGTTGGTTCCAAAATCGCCGTAGATGAAATCGACAGAGTTGTCGTCCCCCGCCCCGCCGCTGCGATGGCCGAAGATAATGTCGTGATTCGCGCCGCCCAGCAGCAGATCCGCACCTTCATCGCCGCTGATGGAATCGTCTCCCGCGCCGCCGTCCATGGTGTCAGCGCCGCTTCCGCCGGATGCGGTGTCATTGCCGCCGTTGCCGAAAATGCGATCGCGCTCGGTTCCGCCGATGATCAGATCAGCCCCATCGTCGGAGCCGCGCAGCGTATCCTCGCCAGCGCCGCCATCGAGTGTGTCGATGGTCCCGCCGCCTCCGAGCAGCTCATCGTTCCCCAGGCCGCCGGTGATCGAATCCGCATCGGCGCCGCCGTCGACCGAATCATCTCCGGCGTCACCCGCCAGGACATCCTGCCCGCCCTGGCCAAAGATGCGATCGTTGTCATCGCCGCCGCTGACAGTGTCGTTGCCCAGCGGCGAGCCATAAATTAAATCGCCGCCGGCGTCGCCGAAGATCTGGTCGCCGAATGTTCCGACGCCGCCGAAAATCCAGTCATTTCCGCCTGATCCGTGCACCAGATCGCGGCCGGTTCCACTGTCGATTGAGTCATTTCCCTCGCCGCCGTCGATGTTGTCAGCGCCGGCGAGTGCATCAATCGTGTCGTCGCCCAAACCGCCATCGATGATGTCGCCGAAGTAAACGGCGTCTGCAAAATTCGGATCGACGTCCGCCCCATCATCCGATCCGACAATCTGATCGTTCCCATCCTCGCCGAGCACCGAATCGCCCACTCCGCCGCCGCCAGCCAGGTGATCGTCGCCGCCGCCGCCGCGCAGCGTATCGACGCCGACGCCGCCATCGAGCGCATCCGCGCCGCCGTTGCCGAAGAGCTGATCGTTGCCGCTCTCGCCGTAGATCTGATCGGCCGCGTTATCGTCGCCCGCGCCGCCATTGACCTGACCATAAGCAATGTCATTGCCATCGCCGCCGAAAATCAGGTCAGCACCCGCGCCACCTTCGATGTTGTCATCATTGACTCCGCCCAAAATCTGGTCATCGCCGTCATTTCCCGCCAGAGTGTCATTGCCAGCGTCGCCGCGGATCACATCGGCGCCGCCTTCGCCGAAAATCTGGTCGTTGTCGTCGCCGCCGAAGATGCGATCGACGCCGTCATCGCCATGAATAACATCGCCGCCGGCGTTGCCATAAAGATCATCATCATTCAGCCCGCCGCTGATCTGATCCGCGCCGCCCTGGCCGTAAATCACGTCGTTGCCGCTTCCGCCCGAAAGAATATCCGCGCCGCTGCCGCCGAGCAGCGTCACCGAACCGATGATTCCATCGTCGCCAAGAACCGTGTCATTTCCGGCGTCACCTGAAATATTGTCGTTGCCGCTTTGATCGAGCTCTGTGGCGCCTCCGCCGACGAGTTTATCATCGCCATCGCCGCCGAAGATCGTGTCATTGCCGGCGTTTCCTTCAACCAGGTCCACATCCTCATCGCCATGCAATTCGTCACCACCGTCATTGCCGCGAAGCGTGTCAGCGCCCTTGCCGCCGTTGATCAAGTCATTGCCAAGCTCGCCAAATACGACGTCGTCTCCATCCTGCCCGTTGATCGAATCCTTCCCTGCTGAACCGAAAATCTGATCGTTGCCGCCGCCGCCGTTGATGACATCATCGCCACCCAGCGTCGGATTGATGGTCGCAACGCTGGAAATCAAACCTAAAAAGAGGGTGACCTGAGCCTGATCGCCCAGCTCGATATCATTCCCGCTGCCGCCGTCGAGGAAATCTTTTCCATCGCCGCCGATGATGATGTCGTTGCCGCCGCCGCCTTCGATGGTGTCGTCGCCGCCGGTCCCGGGCGATGTGGTGGAGATATTTGTCGAGGTGACCGTGGCCTCATCGCCGATCACCACATCATTTCCACCCGGTGTTCCCGGCGGAAAAATGCCGCCCTCGCCGGACATGTTATCGGCGCCGACGCCGCCCAGGACGGTGTCATTTCCTCCGCCGCCCCAGGCCGTGTCGCCTGCGCCGCCGCCGCCGAGGGTCGTGCGGATCACGCCGCCGACGATGCTTCCGTTGTCGCCGATGACGATGTCATTGCCGATATCGCCATTGACCCAGTCCGCGCCATCGAGCTCCGCGCCGAGAGTCGCAAGATTGAGCGTACCGCCGACCACCACATCGTCGCCGCCGCCGCCGTTCATGATGTCGATGCCGGCGCCGCCTTCGATGGTGTCGTTGCCTTCGCCGCCGAAGACCTGATCGAATCCGCTCTCGCCGAAGACCATATCCGCGCCGTCGCCGCCATTCACAGCGTCTTTATCGATGCCGCCGCGCACAACGTCGTTGCCCGTTCCCCCGTCCATGTTATCGTCGCCTTCATCGCCGAAGAGTTGGTCCGCGCCGCCTTCGCCGAGGATGAAATCGTCGCCTTGCGCGCCATGGATGGTGTCGTTCCCTTCACCGCCGCTGAGCTGATCGCCGCCGTCGCGGCCGAAGATTTGATCGTTGTCATTGCCGCCTTCGATGGTGTCGCTGCCCGTGTCGGAAAGATTGGGTTCATCGCCATCGAGCAGATCGACGCCGTCGCCGCCGTCGATGAAGTCATCGCCCAGGCCGCCAAAAGCCGTGTCGTTTCCTTCATCGCCGGATAATTCGTCAGCACCGCGACGACCCCACAGCTCGTCATTTCCCGGCCCGGCCCAGATCGAGTCGGGGCCGGAATTGCCTTCGCTCGCGCCGGGCGCATCGCCGTCGAGGACGTCGTCACCTTCGTCGCCTTCCAGCTCGTCTGCGCCCTGGTCGCCCTGGAGGAAATCATTCCCCTGGCCGCCGATGAGCGTGTCATCTCCTTCGCCGCCGAAGATCCAGTCGATGTTCACGCCGCCGCTGATCTGGTCCTTGCCCTTGCCGCCGCGCAGAATCGACCAGGATTGGTCGGCTGGGATGGCCACATCCTTCCCGCCCAGCGCGACGCTTTCCAGCACATTGGGATCCTAAGCTTAGAATTCCACGTGGACAAGTTGTCG
>JADMIO011837035.1_pt1 | contig 33161 bp, 31 predicted proteins | sample 8958161 | NCBI WGS metagenome assembly JADMIO01 (sample SAMN16585339, study PRJNA669376) | soil metagenome | isolation source: Crop rotation soil | place: USA: Cullars Rotation, Alabama | collected 2011 | reverse complement strand
CTTTCCCCGCTGCGGTGCCGACGCCGGCGGTGGCGGCAAATGCACCGCCTGTTGCGGCACGGGCGTCAGCGGCGCGCGCATGATCTGTTGGACGGGCGACTGATGCGCGGCGGCCGGAGCCGGGGCGTGCGTCACCGGCTGTTCCGGATACACGCGCGCATGCGGCGGCGGCGATTGTTCGGGCCAGGCCTGTGTCGTCGCGATCTGTTCCGGCACTGCGACGGTGTGCGATCCCTGGGCGCGCGGCGTGGGCGCGGTTTCATGACTCAGGCGAAGCTCGACGGGAGCCGACGCGAGCGGCATCGCATCGGGAATGGCAAAGACCTGCGCCGGGCGGCGCATGACGTGCGTCGAGGTGTTGACGGGCGCTTGTGTGATGCGCGACGTTTCGGCGGTCGTATTGGCAACCGCAAGCGAAGCCTTCATCGGGCGCGCGCCCGAATAATGGCGCGCGATATCCGCGCCCGCATCGCCGACGATAATGCCCGCAACACCGCCGGTCGTGATGATGGCAATCGACGCGGCAATTGCGATGGTCTTCACGGCGAACTCCCCGACACAGGACCGAAACGAAACAGTCCTTCGAAAGCCCCCGTCGCGCCTGTTTTTCGGCGCCCCCGCTATGCGAAAAACAATAGCGATTTCAGGCCTGTGTGCAACGGTTCCCGACTAGGAATAAATTGCGCTACCATGCGCATCGCACTCTACGAACCTGACATCCCGCAAAACGCAGGCGCGCTCGCGCGATTGTGCGCGTGCGCCGACATCGCGATGGATGTGATCGAGCCCTGCGGATTCCATTTCGGCGACGGCGGATTTCGGCGCGCCGGCATGGATTATCTCGATCGTGCGCGAATCACCCGCCATGATTCGTGGGCCAAGTTTCGCGCCCAGATTGAAGGCCGCCTGGTGTTGTTGACCACCAGGGCGAGCACCGCCTACACGGCATTCACATTCATGCAGGACGACATTCTTCTTCTGGGCCGCGAGAGCGCGGGCGTTCCCGACGACGTTCACGCGGCGGCGGATGCGCGGCTGCGCGTGCCGATGACGAAGGGTGCGCGGTCGCTGAACGTGGCGCTGGCGGGCGCGATGGTGCTGGGCGAGGCGTTGCGCCAGACGCGCGGGTTTCCGGCGTGAGCGGCGATCGCATCGAGAAGGCGACGGAGTGGTTCGGCGAACTGCGCGACAAACTGTGCGCGGCGTTCGAAGCGATCGAAGACGCATACGCGGGCGGAGGAAGCGATGCGCCCGCCGGCCGGTTCGTGCGCACCGAATGGAAGCGGCCGGTCGAAGCAAGCGAAGCTTTATCGGATGGCGGCGGCGGCGTGATGAGCGTGATGCGCGGCCGCGTGTTCGAGAAAGTCGGCGTGAATGTGTCCCTGGTGCAGGGGCGGTTTGCCGAGGCGATGGCGAAGGAAATCCCCGGCACCGAAAAGAGCGCGCAGTTTTGCGCCACCGGCATCTCGGTCGTCGCGCACATGGCGAACCCGCGCGTGCCCGCGATGCATTTCAACACGCGGCATCTGGAAACGGGGAAGGCGTGGTTCGGGGGCGGCGCGGATCTGACGCCGATGCTGGCCACGCAACGCACGGCAGAACACCCGAACACGCGCGCCTTCCATGCGGCGCTGAAGGCCGCGTGCGACAAGCACGGGCGCGAGTATTACGCGCGCTTTTCGAAATGGTGCGACGAGTATTTCTTCATCAAGCACCGGAATGAGACGCGCGGCGTCGGCGGGATTTTCTACGACTATCTCGACAGCGGCGACTGGAACGCCGATTTCGCGTTTACGCGCGATGTCGGGACGGCCGTGGCGGAGGTTTTTCCCGGCATCGTGCGCGCGGCCATGAACGAAGTGTGGACAATGGCGGAACGCGAGGAGCAATTGGTGCGCCGCGGGCGCTATGCCGAGTTCAACCTTGTTTATGACAGGGGGACGAAATTTGGACTCGCCACGGGCGGCAATATCGAGGCTATTCTGATGTCGCTTCCGCCTTTGGTCCGTTGGCCGTAACACCCGAGTCCGCGACACACCCCGCATGGATCAATTTCTCGATTTCTCGCTCGATCGCGGCGCGCTGATTGCGCTCGCCCAGGTCATCCTGATCGACATCACGCTGGCCGGCGACAACGCCGTGATCATCGGCATGGTGGCGTCGAACGTGGAGCCGGCGCAGCGGCGCAAGGTCGTGTTCTACGGCCTTGCCTTCGCCGTGGTGGTGCTGATCTCGCTCGCGATGATCGTGTCGAAGCTGTTGGCCGTGATCGGGCTGACGCTGGCGGGCGGGATTCTTCTTCTTTGGGTCGCGTGGCGATTCTATCGCGACCTCACCGAAGCACGCGCGGAAAAAAGGGCGCTGGCGGAGGCGACCGCGCATGGCGAGCCGCCGCCGGAAAAGAAGCACCACGAATACACGACCCTGAAGGCGGCGGTGTTCCGCATCGCGGTGGCCGATCTGTCGATGTCGCTCGACAACGTGCTCGCGGTTGCGGGTGCCGCGCGCGGGCACACCTGGGTTCTGGGCGTGGGTCTTTTGCTGTCGATCGCGCTCACCGGTATCGCGGCCGTCTATATCGCGCGGCTTTTGCAGCGCTATCCATGGATCAGCTACGCAGGATTGCTGATGATCGTCTACGTCGCCATCCGCATGATCTGGGAAGGCGGCGGGCAGGTGTTCGGATCGCTCAATTTGTGGTGAAGTCGGCCTGACAGCGGGGCGCGGGGGCGTATTGGGGGACGGCATGGATCAGCTCGCCGATTATTTCCATACCTTCACCTTTTCCAGGGCGGCGTGGATTGCGCTGGCCGAGGTCATCCTCATCGACATCACGCTTGCCGGCGACAACGCCGTCGTCATCGGGCTGACCGCCGCGCGCGTGGCGCCCCACCACCGCGGGCGCGTGATCTTCTGGGGCCTTCTCGGCGCGGTCGTGTTGCGAATCTTGCTTGCGTTCTGCGCGGTGTGGCTTCTCAACATTCTGGGCATGACGTTCGCGGGCGGCATCATCCTTTTGTGGGTGTCGTGGCGGCTGTATCGCGACATCCTGGAGTCGAAACTCGCGGATGCGCATGGCGCCGACGCGGCACCACCAAAACACGTGAGTTTGCTGCGCGCGGTGAGTTTGATCGTGGTCGCCGATCTGTCGATGTCGCTGGACAACGTGCTGGCGGTCGCGGGCGTCGCCCAGCCGGTGATGGCGACGGACCCGTGGGTTCTGGTGGTGGGTTTGGCGCTGTCGATCGCGCTCATGGGCGCAGCGGCCGTGGTGATCGCGCGCGTGCTGAAGCGCTTTCCGTGGGTCGCCTATGTCGGCGTCGCGATTATCGCCTATGCGGCGGTGCGCATGATCGTCGAAGGCGGCGGCGAGATCTTCAAGGCGATGCACGCCCTGTAGTTACGCCTCCGCGCGCAACAGAAGCGCGGTGGCGTCGTCGCTTTTCTTGAAGCGCGGATGTTTTTGGCCGTCGGGGTCGTCGGCTTCGATGGCGCGCGCCTCGGCCACGAGCGCAGCGAGGCCCTTGGATTCACAGGCGGCGATGAGCGTGGCCGGCGTGTAACGCTCGTATTCGGTGACGAGCGAGAAGAAGCCATCGCTCGCGAGAAGGACGAGCGCGCCGGGCGCAAGCGGCGCGGAGTCGGTCTGCGCGTGCCTCGCGCATTTCGGATCGGGCGCGAACAGCCACGAACCGCCCGCGGTGTTGAAGCGATTGCGGCGGGCGCGAAGTTTGGCGCGAACGTCTTCGCGCGCGAGCGCGGCGGCGGGCGAGGTTTTCTCAGCCGCCGCAAAGTTCGCGATCATGGCGCGCTCGCGTTCGCGCGATTCGATGGCGTCGCCGAGGATGTGGATCGCGCCCGCGGGCGCGCGGACGATGGCGACGCAATCGCCGAACCATGCGGCGTGGAGCGCGTCGTCCGCGACGGATGTGAGCATCAGCGAGGCATAGGGGATTTCATAACGCTCCTTCGGGCCGCGGCGGCGAAGCGCGGTGAAGCTTTTGTGCGCGTCGGCGGCGGCCGACTTGATCCAGTCGCGCGGATCGCCGCCGTCCGCCGAGTGCGCGGCAAGGCGGCGCGCGGCGAAGGTGGCGAGCCAGGCGGGATCGGACGCGCCGGGCATCAGCGGCTCGGTGATCGCGGTGACGCCATCGAACACCGCGGCCATGTGTTCGGTGTGCGCGAGAGAATCTTCGTTCGGCTTTTCCGGATTGCCGGGCGTGGAGATGGAGTCGATCAAGGTGAGGTTCAACCCACCCTCCCCTTGAGGGAGGGTCGAACCGCCGCAGGCGGTTCGGGGAGGGGACATCCGCTCTCGACAACGGCGCGCCATATGCCTTCGAGCACGATATCGATGCGTTTGAGGACGTCTTCGTTCGTGAATCTGATTACGCGCAGGCCTTTCGATTCGAGCCAGAGCGTCCGTGCGGCGTCATACGAGACGTTGCGATCTTCCGCATGTTGGCCACCATCGAGTTCAACGATGAGTTTCGCGGCTGGGCAATAGAAGTCGGCGACGTAAGGACCGATCGTTTGCTGGCGACGGATGCGCAGTTGGGACATTTGCTTTGAGCGCAGGCGTGCCCACAGTTTGCGCTCAGCGTCTGTCGGCTGCGCTCGAAGGTCGTGCGCGAAGTCGCGCTTCAAGACCTTCCGGCGAGGATTATTCTGTGGACGCGGCAGTGGCATGTCCCCTCCCCGAAATTTGCTGGGCAAATTTCGACCCTCCCTCAAGGGGGGAATTATATACTTGACTCAGCAGGCCGGATAGCCTAGGTTTTGCCCATCCTAGGGAACCAAGGCCATGCCCAAACAAGACCCGATGAACCACAAGATTTTCCAGTCGCCGGAAGCGGCTCGCACATGGCTTGAGGCGCTTCTGTGGCAGGGAACGCCTACCTGCGGGTATTGCGGCGTTGTGGGCGAGAACACGCCGGTCAAAGGCCGTGCGGGCTACTACCAGTGCAACGCCTGCCGCAAGCAGTTTACGGTCATGGTTGGGACCGTTTTCGAGCGCTCGCACATTCCCCTGAATAAGTGGCTCATGGCCGCTTTCCTTCTGTGCGCGTCCAAGAAGGGCATTTCGGCGCACCAAATCCACCGCATGGTCGGGATCACCTACAAGTCCGCGTGGTTCATGATGCATCGCCTACGCGAAGCAATGCGCCCGCTCAAAGATATGAGTCCGATGGGCGGAGAAGGCAAGGCCGCCGAGGCCGACGAAACGTTCATCGGCGGCAAGGAACGCAACAAGCACGTTTCCAAACGCAGCAAGAAGAACATCGGCGGCGCGGGCAAAGAGATTGCCTTTGCTCTGGTGGAGCGAGGCGGCAAGGTGCGCTCGTTCCATGTGCCCGATGTTTCGGCCAAGACGTTGCGCCCGATCTTGGTAGAGCAATTGCACAAGGATACGCGCCTCATGACCGATGATGCTGGCCAGTACCGCCACATGGGCGACGATTTCCAGCATGAGGTTATCTCGCACACCACGAACGAATACGTGCGCGGCGACGTGTACACGAACACCATTGAAAGCTATTTCGCCACGCTCAAGCGCGGGATCATCGGCACGTATCACCACGTCTCAGGCGCGCACTTGAAGCGCTATCTGGGCGAATTCGATTTCCGCTACAACGAGCGCACGGCGCTAGGCGTAACCGATGTGGAGCGCACCAAGACCGCTATTCGCGGCATCGTTGGCAAGCGCCTCACGTATCGGCGGATTGGTGAGAGCGCGCACTGAACTGCGCCTCGCTAAAGCCTGCTATCGCTTTGACCGCTGGTGCGCTGCGAATCCTCACGTGATTCGTATAGCCGAATTGCCCCTGTTACGATTGATGCGGGATGCGGGGGGCTAGCTATGTCGCTTCTAAAACGCTGTTGGTTTGCGGCGGGCGGTCAGGATTATCTGGCTGACCTATTGTATGAAAATGGCGACGTAGTTCTTCTTCTAGATCAGGATGCGCATGGCGATAAGCTTGGTTACACGGTTCACGTAAAGCTCGATCCAGCGCTTCTAGAAGAACTTTCCATTGGCGGTCCCGTTCACTATCGCTACCGGGGTCCAGTGGCATTCCCGCAGAAAGACGCTCAATAGCGGCCCGCAGGGGCGCTTCACTTCCGAGACGTAGCACGGTCGCCATTTATTCTTATCCTTTACGTGCCGCACCGAAAGCGAAGGTTCACGTTGCCGCCAAACGCGGTCACGCCAACAAAGCCGCCGCCGTTATTATTCCAGCTTCCACTTACTCCCGTTACGCGCTGGTCGCGTTCCGCCGCATCCACAACAATGGCGTGCAGGCCCGGTCCCTTTTGCGCGCAGAATTTATTGGCGTCCTGATACGCGATGGAGTTTGCGCCGGTCGCGCCGCCTCTGACCGCAGATGCGTGAGCGGAAATCATGTATGTCCCGTCGCCGCCGTCCATAACGTCACTTGTCATCGCGCATCCAGCTAAGGCCGCCGCGCCGAACACAACCACAATACATTTTGCAAATGTCATCGCGGTCCCCCGCTAAATGGAAGCCAATTATATCACGGCCTACGCCGATTTCCGCGCCTGACTCTTCCGCCTCTTCGGCTTAGGATCATGAGGCTTGTGGCCCATCTTAGCGGCTGATTTTATCAACGCCTCGAAGCGAGGCCACGCGTCGGGGTTTAGTTCAATAGCATCGCGCTTAGGCTTGCCTTTAGGAGATGCCGTGCGGCGCAAGACCGAATTACCCAAATTATCTTTTGATACGCCCATCGTCGGCAACTCCAAGCGGGTTGTCACCATGATCAGCATAGCATACGAGGTCCCAAAGTCTGACCTGTCGCCGCACGGGCGGATAATGGTCGCTAAACGGTCGACAACGCGAAAGACGTATTGCTTTCAGTGGCCGGAGCTTGAAGAAGTTGAGGTCTACGCCATCGGATTTTTGACGTTCCAATGGGCTTACCTGGAACACATAGTTTACTTGCAAACCAAGACGTTCAGCCGAGATCGAGTACCGCCGGACGCCCTAAGCCTGTCATTCAAAACAAGGCTTAGAATTTGGCATGATTTGGCGAAGCGCCACTACAAGCGGTCCCCCACCCAACTGAGCAGAATTGCGTCGCTGCATAATCGCATTACGACGGTTGAAAAACGCCGTCACCAAATCACGCACGGAATTTGGCACACCGAAATACCGAATGTTGACCGGCTTATTTTGTCCAGCTTCCGGCCTCCTTTCGCTTTTGTTGAACACCTCGACGTTGAACGCGTTTTGCGTTTGGGCGAGGAGATCGGCGCGATCTGCTTATCTTTGCACTTCCCGCGCGGGCCGGACTCGATGAGGCCAGTGCAGTCATACATGAGTAGAGGGTTCGTACGAATGATGACGGGGCAGCCTTAACCTCACCGTACATCCACCTCTCAAGATAAGCCTCTCCGGCGGCAACCATTTCTCTCGTAATGCGCGCCACGGCGCGGCCCTAATTCTGGGCTCTCCCCATTTTGGGAGGAATTGCATTGGGGAGAGCCCCAAACTTGGCTAGCGTCGGCCTGTCGCGCGATAAGTGCGTTATGACCTATGCTGAGTCAAGTATACAATTCCCCTCAAGGGGAGGGTAGTTCAAACTGTCCCCTCCCCGAAATTTGCTGGGCAAATTTCGACCCTCCCTCAAGGGGAGGGTAGTTCAAACTGTCCCCTCCCCGAAATTTGCTGCGCAAATTTCGACCCTCCCTCAAGGGGAGGGTTGAGTCTTCGCTATTTCCTTCAAGCGCTTCAGCAACTCTTCACGCGTGGGGTTGAAGTTGTGGTCGAGCCAAAAGGATTCCAGTTGCGAGAGGATTTCGCCGACGCGTGGGCCTTTGGCGATGCCCGCCGACATCACATCGGTGCCGGTGATGGGAAACGTTGGCGGCGTCCAGGTGCGCAGCGTGGTGAGTATCGGCGCGTATTTCGGCGCGCCGCCCTCGGAGGCCCAGGCGAGCAAAAAGCGATCCTGAAACGTGGTCGCGCCGTAGCGGTAGATGGATTTCTGCGGCGCGGCGTTGAGCGTGTCACTGGTTGGGATTGATGCAAGCAAACGATCGCGATCGCCGTTGGAAAGACGCCAGCGGTTGGCGACAGCGAGGATCGCTTCGCGCTCACTGGGAAGCATCGCGGCGAGGTGCAGCACCGGATCGTGCGCGAAATCGTGCGCGCCTTCGAGCGCGATGAGATTGAGAAGGCGCGAGAGGTTGGGGTTCGCCGGAAGAATTTCCGCAAGGATTCCGGTGTCGTGCATTTCGCGCAAAACCGGAATGGGATCGAGCGCAGCGAGAAGTTTCAGCATCTCCTTCTGGATGCGTTCACCGGAAAGCTGCGAAAGGCCATCCTTGTTCGCCGTGGCGGCCGCGAGCGCATCGGGATCGAGCGCGCCCTTGCCGTACCAGGCATAGAACCGAAAGAAGCGCAGAATGCGAAGATAGTCTTCGCGGATGCGCGCGGTGGCATCGCCGATGAAGCGCACCCTGCCCGCCTTCAGGTCTTCGATGCCGCCGGTGGGATCGAAGATCGTGCCGTCCCTATCGGCGTAGAGCGCGTTCATGGTGAAGTCGCGGCGCTGCGCGTCTTCATTCCAATCCGTAGTGAAGGCGACGACCGCGCGGCGGCCGTCGGTGGAGACATCGCGGCGAAGCGTCGTCACCTCGAACGGGCGGCCGGAGGAAACCGCGGTGACGGTGCCATGTTCGATGCCGGTGGGAACTGCGGTGAGGCCGGCGGCGGTGAGGCGCTTGGTCACGACATCGGGCGTAAGCGGCGTAGCGATGTCGACGTCGGTCACGGGCGCACCGAGAAGCGCATTCCGCACCGCGCCGCCGACGAAACGCGCGCCGGCACCGTTTGCCGTGAGCGCGCGCATCACCGCGAGCGCGGCGGGATCGGTCATCCAAGGATTGTGCGCGGGATCAAGGCGCGTCATGGCGCGACAGCCGGAGCGACCGGCGCGTTGGGCGCAACCGGATACGGCGACGGCGGAGGCGGCGGCCGGTTTTCGAAATGGCCGGGAACGATCTTGCCGTTTTCGTCGTGCGCGGGAACGTAGTGGCCCTCGCTGCCCGCGCCCTGCGCGATGCCGAGCCAGACGAAACTCGCGATGACGAGGACGAGGCCGGCGACGAAGAGCCACGCCCACGGGTGCGCATGGGGAAGCTGGCCTTCCTCGTTGCGCTTGGCCACGCGCGTATAAAGGAAATAGAGCGCGAACGGCAGCAGGAAGAGGAGGAGTTCGTAGAAAGCGCGGCTCATGCGCGAATCTTTCCCGCGAGGTTGACCACCATATGCGCGGTCGCGCCCCAGATCACATGGCGGCCGTAATCGAACTCCCAATTCTGGATGATGCGGCCGCTCGGGACCGCGTGCTCGCGGTACACGGCGTTCGCGGGATCGAGAAGGAAAGCGAGCGGCACCTCGAAGGCCTCTGCCACCTCGCCCGCGTTTACGCTGAGCGTGTGGTCGGGATGAACGAAGCCCACGACCGGAATCACCGAAAACCCGGTGCCGGTGTTGAAGGGTTCGAGGAAGCCGAGCACCTCGATGTGATCCGAAGCGACGCCGACTTCCTCGTGCGTCTCCCTGAGCGCCGTCGCGATCACCGATTCGTCGTCGTCGTGGACGCGGCCGCCGGGGAAACTCACCTGACCCGCATGTGTCGGCAAATGATCGGCCCTGAGCGTGAACAGAACGGTGGGTTGCGGGCGGTCGACGATGGGCACCAAAACGGCCGCGGGGCGAAGGTTACCGGCAGGCCGAGGGGCCGGGTTTTGCGCCAGCCGCACACGAAAAAATTCGCGGTTCACCTGCATGCTAAGCTTTTGTTCCGCCTTCACGTTCTTGTGGCCAAGCCATCTTTGCCAATACCCCCTTTGGCTGTTGCATGGGGGCGTGAAGCGGTGCAACAGATGGTGGAGAATCCCGCGAAACGGGGCTGCGGGCAAGAACAGGCGCGCGCGTGCGCGCGCTTTGAGAGCAGGACATGACACCGCGCCAGGCAGCCGAACAATCGACAAGTGCAGAAGAATGGGCCGAAGGATTGGCCGCGCAGTTCGCGAGCGCTCGCGAAGCGATCGGGCGCGTTATCTTTGGCCAGCAGCGCGTCATCGATGAAGTGCTGGTGACGCTGTTGTCGGGTGGGCACGGATTGCTCATCGGCGTGCCGGGTCTGGCGAAGACGAAACTCGTCGATACGATCGGCGTGGTGATGGGACTGGATACCAAGCGCATCCAGTTTACGCCCGACCTGATGCCGGCCGACATCGTGGGCTCGGAGGTTCTGGAGGAGGCTCAGGGCGGACGGCGCGGGTTCCGGTTCATCCAGGGGCCGCTGTTCTGTCAGTTCCTGATGGCGGACGAGATCAACCGCGCGAGCCCGCGCACGCAGTCGGCGCTTCTGCAGGCGATGCAGGAGCATTTCGTGACGGTGGCGGGGCAGCGTTATGACCTGCCGCAGCCGTTTCATGTGCTGGCGACGCAGAATCCGCTGGAGCAGGAAGGCACCTATCCGCTGCCCGAGGCGCAGCTCGACCGCTTCCTGATGCAGATCGACATCGGCTACCCGGACAAGGCGGCCGAAGCGCAGATGCTGATGGCGACGACCGTCGGCGATGAGGCGGCGCCGAAGCCGATGCTGTCCGCCGATGCGCTGGTTCAGGCGCAGCAATTGGTGCGGCGTCTTCCCGTCGGCGAGAAAGTGGTCGAGGCGCTGTTGGGTCTGGTGCGCGCCGCGCGCCCCGACGAGAGCGCATCGGATACGGTGAGGAACTACGTTTCCTGGGGGCCGGGCCCGCGAGCGAGCCAAGCCTTCATGCTGGCCATTCGCGCACGCGCGCTGATCGAGGGGCGCTTTGCGCCGAGCGTCGACGACGTGCTGGCGCTGGCGCAGCCGGTTCTCAGACACCGCATGGCGCTGAATTTTTCGGCGCGCGCCGAAGGCACCACCATCGCCCAGGTGATCGACGGGCTGTGCCGGAAATATCTCTGACATCGGAGTTCGCGCCGCGCCGTCCCGAGCGCTGGGAACGCGCGCGCGACGAAGCGGAGCAGATTGCGGCCACGTTGCCGGCGCTGTTGATCGCGGCCGAGCGCCTGGCAACGGCAACGGCATTGGGCGTGCACGGGCGCAGGCGCGCCGGCATGGGCGAAACCTTCTGGCAGTTCCGCCGCTATCAGTCGGAAGATTCGTCGGCCGCGATCGACTGGCGCCAGTCGGCGAAGTCGCAGCACCTGTATGTACGCGAGCGTGAATGGGAAGCGGCCGAGTCGGTGTGGCTGTGGCGCGACGGATCGGACGGGATGAATTTTTCCTCCGGTCCGAACGTGCCGACGAAAGCGGAGCGCGCGAGCGTGCTGGCGCTGGCGCTGGCGTCATTGTTGGTGCGCGGTGGTGAGCGCGTTGCGCTGCTCGGCGGCGACTATCCGCCGACGACGGGGCGGCCCGCGATACGGCGCATCGCGCATTGCCTTTCACAACCCAAGCACAATCATGACAATTTGCCGCCGTCGCTGGTGGCGAGCCGCAATTCCGCCATCGTGTGGTTCTCGGATTTCCTCGCACCCTTCGACGACATCGAGGCGCGCATGCGCGCGCTGGCGCACGAAGGCGCACATGGATTTCTGGTGCAGGTGATCGATCCCGCCGAAGAAGACTTCCCCTTCACAGGGCGCGTTCGCTTCGAGGCGCCGAAGGGGCGGAGCGAGGACGTGACGACGCTGGGCCGCGCGGAGTCGGTGCGCAGCCAATACCGCGCGCGATTCATGGCGCATGTCGAGACGCTGGGAAGCCTGGCGCGCAGGTTGGGCTGGACGTTCACGCGCCATCGCACCGACCGCTCGCCGCAGACGGCGCTGATCGCGCTGTACGCGGCGCTGGGCGGCGAACGCGCGCGCAGGGGATTCTGATGGAATCCCTCGCCGGCATCACCTTTGGCGCGCCTTACGTTCTGCTTGCGCTTCTCGCGCTGCCCGCGATCTGGTGGCTGTTGCGCGTGACGCCGCCCGCGCCGCGGCGCGTGGTGTTTCCGCCGCTGCGGTTTTTGCTGGGTCTGAAGTCCACCGAGGAAACACCGGCGCGCACGCCGATGTGGCTGCTCTTGTTGCGCTTGCTTGCGGCGGCGCTGGCGATTTTCGCGCTGGCCCAGCCGAGTTACGACGCGGCGCCCGCGGTGAAGGGTTCGGCGCCCTTGGTGATCTTTGTCGACAACGGATGGACCGCGGCCGCGCATTGGGACACGCGCGACGCCGCGATGCGGCGCGCAATCGCGGGTGCCGAGCGGGACGGGCGCGCGGTCGTCATCGTGCCGACGGCGGAACCGAAAGTGCCGCCGCTCGATCTGCTGGATGCCGGACGCGCGGCGCGCATCGCCGACGATATGGCGCCAAGGCCGTGGCTGCCCGATCGCACACGGGCCGTGAGCGCGCTGAGCCACGTGCGGTTCACCACGGCACCGCAGATTTTGTGGCTGAGCGACGGCCTCGATCACGGAGCGGACGAGAGCGGCAGCGCGCACGCGATTGCCGATGCGCTGGCCAAGATCGGCACGCTGACGGTTTTCGCCGACGAGCCTGCGAACGCGCCGCTGGCGCTGTTGCCCGTCGGAAACGGCACCGGCGGGTTCGAGGTCAGCATCATCCGCGTGGCGTCGAGCGATGAGCGCGACGGACAGGTCGCAGCCATCGATGCGCGCGGACAGGTCGTGGAGCAGGCGCGGTTTCATTTCGCGCGCGATGCCACCCGCGCCAAAGCGACCATCGCGCTGCCGCTGGAACTGAGGAACGACAGCGCGCGCGTCGCGGTTATGGGCGAAGACTCCGCTGGCGCGGTGCAGTTGCTCGACACGCGCTATCGCCGGCGCGCGGTGGGTGTGGTGTCCGGTGCGACGAGCGAGGCGGAGCAGCCGCTTCTTTCCGACACCTATTATATCGAGCGCGCGTTGGAGCCGTTCGCGGAGGTGCGCCGCGGCAACATCACACAGATGCTGGATTCGGGTGTGTCGGTGCTGGTGCTGGCCGATATCGGGCAGCTGACCGCCGACGAGCACGCGCGCATCGTGCGCTTTGCCGAGAATGGCGGCGTCTTGTTGCGCTTTGCGGGGCCCCGGCTCGCGGCGCGCGCGGCGAACGGAAACGACGATCTGGTGCCCGTGAAGCTGAGAAGCGGGCAGCGCCTGATGGGAAGCGCAATGGCGTGGGCCGAGCCGCAGCACTTGGCGCCGTTCGATTCCGACTCTCCGTTCCGTGGGCTTGTGGCGCCGAACGACGTGACCGTGGCCCGGCAAGTTCTGGCCGAGCCGTCGGTCGAACTCGCATCCCACGGCTGGGCGCGACTGGCGGACGGAACGCCCTTGGTCACCGGCGCGCCGAAGGGGCGCGGATGGATCGTGCTGTTCCATGTGAGCGCGAGCCCAGGATGGTCGACGCTGCCGCTGTCGGGACTGTACGTCGACATGCTGCGGCGGATCGTGGCGCTGTCGGAAGGTACGCGCACGAGCGCGGCGGGACTGGGTGCGGTCAATCTTGTTCCGTACCGGAGCCTCGATGGTTACGGGCATCTGGTGCGGCCGGGACCCGATGCGGCGCCCCTGAAGGCGAACGAAATCGACAGCGCGCAGCCGAGCGCGCAGCACCCTCCGGGACTGTATGGAAACGAAGGCGCGTATCTGGCGCTGAACGCAGTATCCGCGGCGACGGTCTTGAGGCCGTTGGGTGACATCGGGCGCACGGTCGCGACGTACGCGCGGCAAAGCGCGATTGCGCTGGAGTGGCCGCTGTTGACGGCGGCGTTGTTGCTGCTGCTGGCCGACGCCGTGATCTCGCTGCGGCTGCGCGGGCACATCGAAGTGCATCGGCTGCGCAAGATGGCGACGGCGGCGCCGGTTGTTCTGCTGTTCATGATCGGCGGCGCGCATGACGTGCGCGCGGACGACGCGAAGAACGCAGCCGCTGCGCTGGACACGCGGCTGGCGTACGTGATGACGGGCGCGCCAGACGTGGACGAGATGAGCCGCGCTGGATTGTTTGGGCTGGGTCAGGCGCTGGCCCAGCGCACGGCATACGAGCCCGGCGCGCCCATCGGCGTCGATATCGAGAAGGACGATCTGTCGTTCTATCCGCTTCTCTATTGGCCGATGGCGAGCGCACAGCACGATTTATCGCCGCAGGCGGTGGCGAAACTCGATGCCTTCATGCGGTCGGGCGGGACGATCTTGTTCGACACGCGCGATCCGCCGGTTGCGGGTGTCAGCGGACAGGGCGAAGGCGCGGTGACGTTGCGGCGGCTCTTGTCGAAGCTCGACATGCCGCCGCTGGAGCCCGTGCCGGCCGATCACGTGCTGACGAAGACGTTCTATATCCTTCAGGATTTTCCCGGACGCTGGACGGGCGGACAGGTGTGGGTGGAGGCATTGCCGCCGCCCGATCCCGATCTCGGTCCGCAGCCCGCACGCGGCGGTGACGGCGTGTCGCCGGTGATCATCGGCGGCAACGACTGGGCGTCGGCCTGGGCGAAGGACGCGACCGGGCGGCCGCTGGCCGCGGTGGTGCCGGGCGGCGAACAGCAGCGCGAGATGGCGATCCGGTTCGGCGTGAACGTCGTGATGTACGCCATGACCGGCAACTACAAGACGGACTCGGTGCACATCCCCGCGCTCGTGGAACGGCTGGGCCAGTGATGCCGGATCTGGGCGGATATGGAGTGACGCTGGCGCCGCATCTGCCGGACTTCGTGTTCGCCCTGATTGCGATTGTGGCGGTGGTGATCCTGGCGTTCTCGATCTGGCGCCGCGCGCGCGGAAGCGTGGCGCGCGTCGTGGCGATTGCGGCGATTTTGCTGGCGCTCGCGAACCCCATGATCGTGCACGAATCGCGCGAGAGCCTGACCGATGTCGTGGCGCTGATCATCGACCGGTCGCAGAGCCAGACGGTGGGCACGCGCACCGAGGATATGAACCGCGCCGTCGCCCAACTGCGCGAACGCCTGCGCCGCATGCCGGGAATCGAGGTGCGCGAAGCCGAAGTGCGCACGCAATCGGATGCATCGGACGGCGGCACGAATTTGTTCGCAGCCGTGAACCAGGCGCTGTCGGAAGTGCCGCCCGATCGCGTGGCCGGCGTAATTTCGGTGACCGACGGAGAAGTGCACGACGCGCCCGACCCGAAGACGTACGCCCTGGACGCGCCGTTCCATGTGCTGCTCACGGGCGCGCCGAACGAGCAGGACCGCAAACTGACCGTGGTGCGCACCGCGCGCTTCGGCATCGTCGGCCAGGAAGCCGAGATCGTGGTGCGCGTCGACGATTTCGGCGGCGAGACGGGGGCGGCGAGCGAGGTCGCCATCCGCATCGATGGCGAAAGTAAAGGCTCGCGTCTGGTGGTGCTCGGGTCCGACACCAAGATCACGGTGCCCGTCGCGCATGGCGGCGAGAACGTGGTCGAGATCGAGGCCGCACCCGGCCCGGCCGAACAGACCTTGCAAAACAATCGCGCGGTGGTGGCGATTTCGGGCGTGCGCGACCGGCTGCGCGTGCTTCTGGTTTCGGGCGAGCCGCACGCAGGCGAACGCGTGTGGCGCAATCTGCTCAAGGCCGATCCAAGCGTCGATCTGGTGCACTTCACAATTCTGCGGCCGCCCGACAAGCAAGACGGCACGCCGATCAACGAGCTGTCGCTGATCGCGTTTCCCAAGGAAGAGCTGTTCAACGAGAAACTGGATCAGTTCGATCTGGTGATCTTCGATCGCTATCAGAACCGCGACATCCTTCCGCTCGCGTATTTCGAGAACATCGCCCGCTATGTCGAGAACGGCGGCGCGCTGCTGTTGTCGTCGGGGCCGGAGTTCGCGGCGCCGGCGAGCATTTATCGCACGCCCTTGTCGGCCGTGTTGCCGGCGCAGCCGACGGGCACGGTGTTCACGCAGCCGTTCAAGCCCGACGTAACCGCGGCGGGACTCGCGCATCCGGTGACGCAAGGCCTGCCACAAGCGAATGCGAGCGCGGGTGTGGTGCCGACATGGGGCCGCTGGTTCCGCATGCTCGGCACGGAAAAACTCGGCGGCGTCGCGGTGATGGAAGGGCCCGGCGCGCGACCGCTCTTGGTGCTCGACCGCGTGCGGCAGGGACGCGTGGCGCAGCTTCTTTCGGATCAGGCGTGGTTGTGGGCGCGCGGATTCGAAGGCGGCGGACCGCAGGCGGAGCTCCTACGGCGGCTCGCGCACTGGCTGATGAAGGAGCCGGATCTGGAAGAAGAGCGGCTCTCCGCGGAGGTGAGCGACGGGCAGCTGAACATCACGCGCCGCACCATGGCGGACCACGCGAATCCGGTGACGGTGACAAAGCCTTCGGGCGGCGAGGCGATCGTGACGCCGACGTTGACGACGCCCGGCGTGTTTCGCGCGCACGTGAAGGCGGACGAATTGGGCCTGTACCGCATGACCGACGGCACACTGTCGGCGGTGGCGGCGGCAGGACCGCTGAACCCGCGCGAGGTCGCCGACATGCGCGCGACCGATTCCATTCTCGCGCCGTTCGCGAAACAGACGGGCGGCGGCGTCGCGTGGATCAAGGATGGCGTGCCGAGTTTGCGTCAGGTGTCGCCGGGCGATCGTTCCGCGGGCGACGGATGGTTCGGGATTGCGCGGCGCGGCGCGTATCGCGTGACGAGCCTGGAACAGGAACCCTTGTTGCCGCCGTGGCTGGCGCTGGTCCTCGTGCTCGGCACGCTGCTGTGGGCCTGGCGGCGAGAGAGCAAGTGAACCTCGCTGTCATCCCCGGCGAGCGGCGCGCGCTTTAGCGCGCGGCGCGAGGGAAGGGGACCCAGGTGGTCCCGTTTCAAAACAGTTTGGAATTTCCTTTGTCGCGTTCTTTAGAGGTGGCGCGTGTGGCGGCACCTGGGTCCCCTTCCCTCGCCCAATCGCGCAAGCGCGATTGGACCTCGCCGGGGATGACAGTGAGGGTGGGGAGGGTGGATTTTTTATTTTATCCCGCTGTCATCTGGATCAGGCGTTCGTAGAAATCGATGATGCGCTTGAGGTTGTCGATGCGCATGTGCTCGTTGGTGCCGTGCACCTGTTTCATCTCGTCCGGCGCGGCGAGATTCGGCTCGAAGCGATAGATGTCTTTCGCGATCGCAGGGAAGCGCGACGAGTCCGTCGAGCCCAGCATCAAGGTCGGCACCACCGGCGCACCGCCCGAGATATCGTGCGCGAGCGCGGCAATGGCTTTCCATCCCTCCGACGTTGTCGATGACGGCGCCACCGGTTCGTAGCGGTCCTCGAATGCGAGCTCGACGGGAATACCGTCCACCGCCTCCTTCATCGCCGCCATCACGTCGGCGGTCGATTGCGTGGGATCGACCCGGAAATTGACGAGCGCGGTTGCCTCCTGCGGGAGCACGTTCGCCTTGGGGCTGCCCTGAAGCATGGTGGGCGCGATGGTGGTGTGCAGAAGCGCGGCACCCGAGGGCGTTTCCGCCATCTCGGTGGTGAGCCAGTGCTCGGTCAGCCACAGATTCGCGACGCGCATCTTGGTAACCCACGGCGCGTACGGCGCGAGTGCGTTGAGCTGAGCCTCGATCACCGGGCTGACGTGAAGCGGAAATTGATGCTCGCTGATGGCGACGACGGCGCGCGCGAGCGTGGCGACCGCGGTTTCCGGCGGCGGACGCGACGAATGCCCGCCCTCGCCGCGCGCGGTGATACGGATGTTCATGTAGCCTTTTTCGGCGATGCCGATCTTGGCCACGGTCTGCCCAGTGATGACCTCGCTGGTTTCGATGGTCATGCCTTCGTCCTGAAGCCATTCGGCATGCACGCCGCGCGATTTCAGAAGATTGGCGGCCGCGAGCGCACCGTCGCCCTTCACCTCTTCGTTGTGGCCGGCGACGATGTAGATGGTGCGCTTGGGATGAAAACCGGAGCGCACGAGCTGTTCGAGCGCCTCCATCAAGCCGATCAGCGAGCCTTTGTCGTCGACCGAGCCGCGGCCCCACACAGCGCCTTCGGCGATGGCGCCCGAGAACGGCGGATGGCGCCAGTCCTTTTCTGTGCCGGGCGTGACCGGCACCACGTCCTGATGCGCCATGAGAATGATGGGCGCGATCTTCGGGTCCGACCCGGTCCAGGTGAAGACAAGCGTGCGTTGCGCGACGAGTTCGGGTTTCACCGCGGCGAAGAACGCGGGATAGGTGCGCGCCATCCAGCCGCGAAACGCCTCCCACTGGTTCCAGTCGTTGTCGGACGCGTTCTGGTGCGAGACCGTCTGGAATGCCACGGCCTCGCCGAGATGCTGCGACGCGCGCTGGATGTCGATGGGCATGTGCGGCGGAAGATGGATCGCGGTGTAATCGATCTGGCCGGGCGGCGTGAAGGATTCGGTGCGGTAGTAGGCGACGCCGACGATCACCGCGATCACGAGAACGATCGCCGCCACCGTCCATGAAATAAACTTCATCTGACCAATCCCCCATCGAAACAGGCGCATCATTCACGCAGGGAATGGCTTGGCAAGCCGAGGTTTTTTTGGTGGCGGGTGTTGCGCGCGGTGACCGCTCGGGGATTACCCACCCTTCATTTGAAGGGTGCGGGGGGAAAATCGCAGTGTCACCACTCGGCGGCGCACGTGAAGGGGAATTCGACATGACGCTTACAGCCATCGGCGGGCAGTATTTCAACGCCTATGACAGCCACGATGCGGAAACGACCGCCGTTCTGACAAACGGGCTGATCGTCGAAGGCTTTGCGACGCAGAATGAGAGCTCGTTCTCGTTCGACATCCGCGACGCGGGCGGGACCATCACGCACCAGGCAACCGTCGCGCTCGACGATGCGCACATCTTTCCCATTCTTGGCCAGCATGTCGGCATGAATGGCGCCGTCGCGGCGCTGGTGGGTGGCGGTTTCGTGTGCGCGGTGGGGACCGGCGGTCCCGGCGGCCAGGACGTGTTCGTGCGCACGTTCGACAACGATGGCAATCCCACGTCCGACTATATCCGTGTTACCGACGCCAGCGCGGGCCGCTATTTCACCGGCGTGACCGCAACAGCGGACGGTGGATTCACGGTGACGTGGAACGACGACGCCAACGAGAACACGCCGCTGCATTATCCCAACGGCGATCCGACGATCGAAAGCTGGGACATGCTGGCGCGGCACTATAAGGCGAACGGCCATCCCGACGGTCCGGCTTTCTTCGCGCAGGCATCAGGCAACGATGTCGAGAAGGCCGAGGGCCAGCGCAATGGCATGGGCGTGGGGTTGGACGACGGGTCGGTGGCTTATGTCTATATCGACACGCATCGCGTCGTCGACGAAGAGCACGGCTTGTCGAGCTTTCCTTACGGCATCTCGATGTTCCTTCACGGCAACGAGATTCACGTCAACAACGATTTCGACACGTTCAACTTCAGCGGCATCGTGTTCAGCAGCCCGCAGATCGTGAAGCTGTCGAGCGGCGCCATTGCCGTGTCGTGGCTGGAGAACAACGGATCGGGCCCCGAGTGGCATGGCGCGGTCTACAAGCCGAACGGAACGGTCGTTACGCCCGATACGATTCTGGTCAGCGAAACCGATTTCAACAACGGCACGTACAAGATGGCCGCGATGGACAACGGCCAGTTCGCGCTTCTGTACACGACGCGCGACGCGGGCGACGGCAGCGCCGACGTGAAGCTGTCGACATTCGATACGCACGGCAACCTGCTGGACACGACTGTGGTGAGCGACGCGCCGAATCATCAGGTTGCGAGCAACCTGACTTATCTGGGTGACGGCGGGCTGCTGGCGTCGTGGTCCGACGGCAACGCGCCGCAGAACGGCTCGTACAACGCCTATTTTGTCGAGAGCACGGTCGGCGAAGTGATCCAGACCGGCGGCGGCGGCGACGACGCGATGGGCGGCGGCGCCAAGAACGACTGGCTGGACGGCCACGGCGGCAACGATTCCATCAATGGGCTCGGCGGCAACGACCGTCTGTGGGGCAGCAACGGCGACGACACGCTGAACGGCGGCGACGGCAACGACCACATGTTCGGAGGCGCGGGGAAGGACAAGCTCATCGGCGGCGCGGGCGCGAACCGGATGGTCGGCGGCGCGGATGCCGACAAGATCACCATGGGCGCCGATTCCGAGACCGTGGGCATCGGCGCGGCGAGCGATTCCATGAGCAAGACCTACGACACGGTGAGCGGATTCGATTTCCGGCACGACCGTTTCGATCTGCCGTTCACGGTGGTCGATGTGAACCATAAGGTGACGACGGGCACGCTGTCGAAGGGGAGCTTCGATGTGGACCTTGCCAACGCGTTGGACGCGACGCATCTGAGCATGGCGCACGCGGTGCTGTTCCAGCCGGATGCGGGGAACCTGGCGGGCACGAGTTTTCTGGTGATCGATGCCAACGGCATCGCCGGCTATCAGGCGGGTCAGGACATCGTGATCGGGCTGGACAGCGCGGTGAGCCTGAACGTGTTGAGCGCAGTGGACTTCATCTAGCCCAGGGGAGCGGCCTGCGCAGATACCGGCGTGTCGATGTTTGCGCGCGCGATGGGGCCGGAGAGTTTTTCGATGGCGCCGGGGACGAGCGCGACCGCGAGAATGCGCTCGGGATCGACGGGGCCCGGAAATGTCACCTGGCCCTTCGCGAGCCGCGTGAAGCCTGCGCGACGGTAGTAGGCCTCATCACCGACAAGGACCACCGTTTCGAAGCCGAGCGCCTTTGCGGTGTCGAGGCCTTTTTGCATGAGCGCGCTGCCGATGCCGCTGGAGCGGATTTTCGGATGCACGGCGAGCGGCCCGAGAAGAAGCGAGGACGCGGCGCCCACCGCGATCGGCCAGAAGCGGATCGTGGCGACGGCTGTGCCCGCCTGATCTTCGGCGACGAAGGAAAGGCGCGCGTCCGGCGCCACGCCCTCGCGCAGCCGGTACGCCGTCTTGGCGAAACGGCCATAGCCGAACGCGAGATCGACCAGCGTTTCGATCGTTGCCGCGTCGGCGGGTTTTTCGGGGCGGATTTTCCACGCCATTCAGTCGCCACCCACGGCCCCTGCCGCATCCATGTCGCCGAAGAGATGACGAATGCCGGTCGAGAACGCCACCGGATAGATGCTGGCGTGGGTTTCGTCCTCGAAGGTGCGCGCACGCACTACGAGATTGGGATCGTGGCGCGCAGCGAGGAGTTCGGCGAAGCGGTTCATGTCGTCGACCATCGCGTAGCCGTTGGGCGTGTGGTTTTCCCACGAGCCGACGGCGAGATAGACGAGCGTCTTCGATGCGAGCGGCGCGTGGCGCGTGCTTTCGGCGGCGAGGATCATCTTGTCCTTGTACCAGAGCGACGGACTGACGATCAGGTAGCGCTTGAAGAGGCCGGGATGCGTTTGCAGCACCCACGATGCAAACAGGCCGCCATAGGAATGGCCGACCAGCGTCCGGTCGGCGGGATCGGTGCGGTAGGTGTGGTCGATATAGGCGAAGACCTCGCGCTCGATCATGGCGAGGAATTTCGGACCGCCGCCGGAAAATTTCTGGAACGCGGGCCCGTAGCCGCCATCGGGCGCAAACACCGGCGTGTAATCGCGCGTGCGATTGAGGTGGTAGCGGTCCTGATCGGGATAGTCGCCGGTGTACGCGATGGAGACGACGATCGCCTTTGGCGACTGGCCCTGACGATCGGACAGATGGTCCGTGATGTTGGTCGCGAGCATGAACTGATAGTCGGCGTCGAGTGTGTAGATGACCGGATAGCGCGCGGTGGTGGTGGCGTATTCCGGCGGGACACGGATGTAGAGGCTGTAATCGATGCCGTTCACCGCGGAATGGAAACCGTGCACGGTGGTGAAGGGAACGACGTAGGGGGAATCCTGCGCCGATTCTGGCGACGCATCGGCAGCGAGCGCGGCGCCCGCGAAGGCGGCGAACAGAGCTGCGGCGAGCGTGGTGCGCATGGTGGCCCCTTCCCGCGTCTTCATTACCATTCTCCGTTCGGCGTGGCGCGCCCCAGGAATTCGGCGAGGCGGCGACGCGTGCCCTCGCTGGTATCAGGCGGCGGCGATGCCGGATCGGCAAGGCACAACTCCGCGATTTCGCGATTGGGGCGAAAATCGTAGGTCACGTCGCGCACGGCGTAGAACGCGATGTAATCGCTGTGCCGGCCGACGCGGCGCACATAGAAGCCGAAAAGCGCCGGCGGAGACGATGCGGTGAGGCCGGTTTCTTCGGCGAGCTCGCGCAGGACGGCGCTGGCTCCGGACTCGCCGCGTTCGACGCCGCCGCCCGGCAAGTACCAGCCGGCGCGATAGGTGTGACGGATGAGGATAACGCGGCCGTCGGGCACCGTCGCCAGCGCCGAGACGCCGAGCGAGACGGGCGCGAGAAGGCCCCGAAGGCCCGCGCGGACAAACTGGAACCGGTCGATCGTTTTCATTCCCGCGTCTTTGTGCATTTACCGGGCGGCAATCGTTCACGCTTTCCTAACGCGGCGGCGGCCAGAATGCGCGAACGATTCCCCCGAAATGCGCGTCGGGGGCATTGGGGGGCCATGTCCGTCGCAGGTCAACCGTCCGATATGGGCCGGCTGCGCGTGCTGATTGTCGAAGACAATGAGCACATGCGCATTCTTTTGCGCGCGCTGTTGAACGCGATTCAAATCCGCAAGATCAAGGAATGTTCGGACGGCGCCGAGGCGCTGTCGGTTCTGCCGATGTACGAGCCCGATTTCGTTCTCACCGACCTGTCCATGGCAAATATGGACGGCATCCAGTTCACCCGCGCTGTGCGCGAACTTCCCAATGCGGCCTTGAACATCCTCCCGATCATCATGGTGACCGGCCACACGGAGCGCGCGCGCATCGAGGCCGCGCGCGACGCGGGCGTGACCGAGCTTCTGGTGAAGCCGGTGGCAGCGGCGTCCCTTTTTCAGCGCATCGAAGAGATCATCCAGCGCCCGCGGCCGTTCGTGCGCGTAGCGGGATATTACGGTCCCGACCGGCGCCGGCACGCCAACCCCGATTACGAAGGGCCGTGGCGGCGCAAGACCGACAAACAGAACGTGGGCGAAGTGGATCTGGTTTAAGGCCTTCACAAACGCCGGGTTAACGGCGGATTTCGGCGCAATCGGCGCGTTTCACGGCTCTTTAAGTCCCGGCCGTTAATACTGCGCGAACCTCGGGCGCGCGGACGCCCGCGGGCCTGGGGGTTTGCGCACACGCCATGCTTCAGATCGGCGGCATCGTTCTTCTGTTTGTGATGGTGTTCGGCTCGTTCATGATTTCGGGCGGGCATTTCAACGTCATTCTGGAAGCCGCGCCGCACGAACTGATGACCATTCTCGGCGCCGCGATCGCCGCCCTTGTGGTCGGCAACTCGATGGGCGCGGTGAAGCAGACGCTCGGCGGCTTCGGCAAGATGATGGGCGGCCCGAAATGGAAGCCGCAGGATTACCGCGACCTTCTGTGCCTTCTCTTCCTTCTCACCAAAACGATGAAGATGAAGGGCATGATCGCGCTGGAAGCGCATATCGAGAAGCCGCTCGAGAGCTCGATCTTCCAACGCTATCCGAAAATCTGCAAAGACCATTTCGCGCTCGATTTCATCTGCGACACGCTCAGGATGATGACCATGAGCCTCGAAGACCCGCACCAGGTCGAGAACGCGATGGAAAAGCAGCTGGAGAAGCACCATCACGAGGCGCTGACCGCCGCGCACGCATTGCAGAACATGGCGGATGGTTTGCCGGCGCTCGGCATCGTCGCCGCCGTGCTCGGCGTGATCAAGACCATGGGTTCGATCACCGAGCCGCCGGAAATTCTCGGCGGCATGATCGGCGGCGCGTTGGTGGGAACGTTTTTGGGCGTTTTTCTCGCGTACGGCATCGTCGGGCCGATCGCGACGCGCCTGAAGAACATCGTGGACGAAGACGCGCAGTTCTATCACGTGATCCGCGACATCATGGTCGCGCACCTGCACGGCAACAGCGCACAGGTGTCGGTCGAGATCGGCCGCGGCAGCGTGCCGAGCGTGGCGCAGCCGTCGTTCATCGAGCTCGAAGAAGCGCTCAACACCATCCCGGCCGAAAACGCGGCGTAGACCGCGCTGGCCTTTGGGCGCAGCGCAGGGCAAAGATGCGGGCCGTCCCGCCCGCTTCGGGTTTCGCGCGTGAATCCTCTGCATCCAAAACATCGCCCCCACGGAAACATGGGCACCTTTGCCGGCGTTTTCACGCCGAGCATCCTGACGATACTCGGCATCATCCTGTTCCGGCGCCTGGGCTACATCGTGGGCACGGGCGGACTCGAGCGGGCGCTTCTGATCATCGCGCTCGCCAATGTGCTGTCGATCGTGACGTCGCTTTCGCTCTCGGCGATCGCAACCAACCTGCGCGTCAAGGCGGGAGGCGACTATTATCTGATATCGCGCACGCTCGGCCTGGGATTCGGCGGCGCGATCGGGCTGGTGCTTTTTTTCGCGCAGTCGTTGTCGATCGGCTTTTATTGCATCGGCTTCGGTGAGGCGCTGGCCGAGGTCCTGGGCCTGTTCGGATTTTTCCCGCAGCTGTTCGCCGGGCTGGCCATACTCGTTCTGTTCGGTCTTGCCTGGGCCGGCGCCGACTGGGCCACGCGTTTTCAGTACGTGATCATGGCGCTGTTGGCGGCATCGCTGATCGCCTTTGCGTGGGGCGCCTGGCATATTTGGAATGAACCGCGCCTTGCGGCCAACCTTGCGGCGCCGCCGCACGCCATAGCGTTCTGGACCGCGTTCGCGATCTTTTTCCCCGCGGTCACCGGCTTTACGCAGGGCGTCAGCATGTCGGGCGAGCTCAAGAAGCCGAGCCGCAGCCTGCCGATCGGGACGCTGGTCGCGGTTCTGCTTTCATTTGCGATCTATGCGGGATCGGCGATTCTGTTTGCCGGCACGCTGCCGGCAACGACGCTGGCGAACGATTTTTCCGCGATGCGGATCGTCGCCGCGGCCCCTTTCTTGATCGACGCCGGCGTGTTCGCCGCAACCCTGTCGTCGGCGCTGGCGTCCTTTCTGGGCGCGCCCCGCATCCTGCAATCGCTCGCGGGCGACAAGGTGTTTCCGTTTCTCAATCCCTTTGCCAAGGGCGCGGGGCCGACACAGAACCCTCGCCGGGCGGTCGTGTTTTCTCTTTTGATCGCACTGGCGACGGCCGCCGCGGGCAACCTGAACTTCATCGCTTCCGTCGTGTCGATGTTCTTCCTGATTTCGTACGGCTTGTTGAACTACGCGACCTATTACGAAGCGCGCGGCGCGAGTCCGTTCTTCCGGCCGACCTTCCGCTTTTTCGATCATCGTCTAAGCCTTGTCGGCGCCGTCGGCTGTTTCGGCGCCATGGTGATGATCGACGTGACGTCGGCCGCGATCGCAGGCGCGATCCTGTTCGGCATCATCCAGTATGTGCGCCTGCGCGCGGTGCCCGCGCGCTGGGCCGACTCCCGCCGCTCGTACTATTTGCACACGGTGCGCGAGAATTTGCTGGAAGCGGCCAAGGCGGAGGCGCACCCGCGCGACTGGCGCCCCATGCTGCTGGTGTTCACCGAGGATCCCGAACGGCGCGAGCCGCTGCTCAGGTTCGCGAGCTGGATCACCGGATCCTCCGGCGTGATGATGGTGTGCCGCGTGATCGTGGGCGAGCCCTCCGATCCGATGGCCGCGCGCGACGACGCGGTCGACGAACTCGCCGCGGGCATGGCTCGCTATGAAGCCGCAGGCTTTCCTTTCGCGGTGGTGACGCCCGATCTCGATACCGCACTCGGCTCGGTTGTGCAGTCGGCTGGGATCGGGCCGGTAAGGGCCAACACCGTCGTGGTGAACTGGGCCGATGCCCCGCCCTGGCTGACCGACATGCGGCGCGGGCGGTTCAGCCGTAACCTGCGCATGGCGTTCCGGCTCGGCTGCAACCTTCTTGTCCTCAACGCGAGCAAGGCGAAGTGGACGGCGCTGGCGGCCGTGGCGCCCGAGAAGCGCATGATCGACGTGTGGTGGAGCGACGGGCGCACCAACGAACTGGCGCTTATTCTCGCCCACCTGATGACGCGCAACCCGACCTGGTCCGGCGCGAAGATTCGCGTCATCGCGCTGGTTTCGCGCGACAAGGTGGTTTCGAGTCGCGCGGAAATGGAGGCGATGCTGGAGGATGTCCGCATTCCCGCGGAGCCGGTGACAGTAATCGGCAACGGCGTCGTCGACCTTTGCCGCCAGTCGCAGGACGCCTCGCTCGTGTTCGTGCCGTTCCGCCTTCGCGGCGGAAAGTTTCTCAACCCCGCGGGCGGCGAAGTCGGCGACATTCTTCAGACATTGCCCATCGCCGTGCTGGTTACGGCGTCGCAGACCATCGATCTCGATGCCGACCCCGACCAGAACGGCAAGGACACAGCGCGGAACGGGCGCGCCTAGGCGCGAGCCGGTCAGATAAAATCGCCCGCGTCGATGCCGGCGAAGTTGAGCGCGGTCGTCAGCTGGATCACGAGGTCTGCGCCTTCCTGGTAGCCAGCGACGCCGTTGCAGTCGATCAGCAGGAACATCGTGCCCGCGAGGTTGCCAGAGTCGGGTGTGAACAGAACCGCATGATGCGCGCCGAGATGCGCGGCGTCGGCAGCGTGCGCAAGATTGTCGTCGAACGCGCCATTGGTGAGCTTGCCGTGCTGGATGATGGCATCGACTCCCGTGACCGTTGCCGGCACGTCCCAGAGATCGGCGGTGAAGTCGGCGCCCTTGACGACGTCGTGGTTGACGCTCGTAGAATCGCCGGCACCGCCGAAGACGAAATGATCGGCGCCGAGGCCGCCCGAGAGTGTATCGCGGCCGGCACCACCGGTGAGTAGATCGTCGCCATCGCCGCCGGTGAGCTTGTCGTTGCCGTCGAGCCCGACCATGGTGTCGTTGCCCAAGCCCCCGGTGATCTTGTCCTTGCCGTCGCCGCCGCTGATGGAATCAGACCCGTCGCCGCCATCGAGTTTGTCGTTGCCGGAGCCGCCGTCGAGGATATCGATGCCGGCCTCGCCGAAAAGGTGGTCGTTCTCAGAGCCACCGTTGAGCACGTCCGCGCCGTCGCCACCGTGCGCCGTGTCGGCGCCCGAGCCGCCGAAAATAATGTCGTCGCCGAAGCCCGTGTCGATGTGATCCTTTCCTGCGCCGCCATAGGCGGTGTCGTCGCCATTGTAGGCGGTGAGTGTGTCGTCGCCGTCGAGACCCGTCAGCGTGTCGTCGAGATTGCCGCCGTGGATGTCGTTGGCGACTTCGGTGCCGATGCGGTTGACCGAGGTCAGCGGCATCGATCCGAAGATGACGTAGGAGGCGCCGGAGTTGAGGCCGCCATCGTCGGATCGGAGGGAGCCTACGAGCAGGTCGTCAAAACCGTCTCCGTTAACGTCACCTGCATCCGACACGGACCAACCCGCCAAGTCGCCCGTGGCTTCGCCATCGATGCGGAAGCCATTGTTGCCGTCGAGCGCCTCGACCGGAAGCGTGTCGGGAAACGGCGCCGCCGAACCGAAGATGACGTAGCTCTCGCCGCCATTGTAAGTACCGCCATCCTCTGCGAACGGCGCGCCAACGATCAGGTCGTCAAAGCCATCGCCGTTGACGTCGCCCGCATTCGAAACGTTCATCCGGCCGCTGTAGGGCGTGGAGTGCTCGATGCGAAAGCCGTCGATCCCCGATAGCGCGTCGAGTTCAATGACGGGTGCGAAACCTCTCGCATGACCGAACACTATGTAGGCGAAGCTTGTGTAGGTTCCGAACGGCGAGATTCCGCCTGTTCCGACAACGAAATCGGCGAATCCGTCGCCATTGATGTCGCCGGCCGTTGAGACTGTCATGCCGCTGTTCTGAGCAAGCGATGCGCCATCGAGCCGAAAGCCGTTATGCCCGTCGAGCGACGACGGCAAGATCGTCGCCGAAAACCCTGACGCTTTTCCGAAGACGACGTATGTGGACCCCGAGAAAGAGTCGTTCGGATCGGCACCGTTGGCGCCAACGACGAGATCCGCGTAGCCGTCGCCATTGATGTCGCCTGCACCGGACACGGAATAGCCGGTGAAATCGTACGCGGCCGCACCCTGTATCTTGAAGCCATTGTTGCCATCGAGTGCCAGGACGCCAATACCGGCCGTGTGGGAGTCGTTGCCGAATACGACGTAGGCAGCGCCGCCATGCGTGCTCGCTTCCACACCAATCGCGCCGACGATAACGTCGTCAAAGCCGTCGCCATTGACGTCACCGGCCGCGGACACGGAGTAGCCGCATTTGTCGCCGGCACTTATTCCGTCGATCAGAAAGCCGGTGTCTTCATTGAGAAACGTGGGATCGAGCGTCGCCGCAAAGCCGGCATCGGTCCCGTAGACTATGTAGGACGCACCCTGCTGGCTGTAGTAGCCCAAAGCGCCGACGATCAGATCGTCGAAACCATCACCGTTGAAATCGCCGGCGGACGACACCGAATGGCCGAGATAATCGCCCGCGTCCCCCGTAATCGTGAATCCGTTTGCGCCGTCGAGCGACGCCACCGTCATGCTTGCGCTGAAGCCTGTCGTCTTTCCGAACACGACATAGGCGTCGCCGGCCCTGCCAACAGTATTCCCTTGGTCGGCGCCTATGATGAAGTCGCCGATCCCGTCGCCGTTGATATCGCCCGCACCCGATACCGAGACGCCGGTGTTATCGCCCACACCAGCGGCGGGAATTTCGAAGCCGTTATTGCCGTCGAGCGCGGAGAGATGGAGGACGGGTAGATATTGCGGCATGGCGCACCCCGGGTGATCCCCGCATGCGAGTATAGAAGCGTGAAGGCAGGCACGCAGCCGCGCTTACGCTTGCATTACTGGTTTGTAATGTTGAAGCCGGGCGTTAGTCCGGTTTGTTTGCGAGGAGCGCCTTGGTCCGGCGCTTCAGCGTGAAGCTGGAAAGGAGCGTCGCGAGCCCGCGACGAAGACCCGCCCACGCGTTCGGGATCGTGCTGGGAAACGAGGCGAAGAAGATCGTGAGCGCGCCCGCGAAGATGCCCAGCGGCACCGCGTAAAGCACGTCAAGATCGGTGCCGAGGACGACGAGCCCCGTGACCAGAATCCCCATGTATTGCGCGACGGTTTGCGGCATCCGGAAAGCGTATGCCCGGCGCCCGCGCACCCGAAGGATATGGTGAAAGAAAGGTTAAGCTGCGCGACGCAATTGCTTGCAAATCTACGCGTGGGTTGACTTTGTGCAGTGCAGCATCCATAAGAAGCGTATTGCTCGCCGTCGCACGACTCGCGCCTCCCGGCACGAAGACAGCGAGCCCAGTTTGTCCAAATACCGTTCGCTCCAGATTGTGCGTGGAAGACGGCAACACTGCCGCCCGCGCGCCTGAAAACCGCTCTGGTGCCAACAAAGGAATTATTGTGACCCAAGTGACTTTCGCCATGCTCGGCGTCAGCGAGCCCATTTTGCGCGCGCTCGCCGCCGAGAATTACCTCAACCCCACGCCCATCCAGGCGCAGGCCGTTCCGCTTGTGCTCGCGGGGCGCGACGTCCTCGGCCTTGCGCAGACGGGCACCGGCAAGACGGCCGCGTTTGGATTGCCGCTGTTGCAGCGGCTCGCGGCCGACCGCGTTCACGTGCAGCCGAAGAGCGCGCGCGCGCTGATCCTCGCGCCGACACGCGAACTCGCGATCCAGATCCACGACAGCCTGAAAATCTATGGCCGCCATCTCGGCATGCGCCATGCGGTGATCCTGGGCGGCATCAACCAGAACAAGCAGATCGCCGCCATGCGTAACGGCGTCGACGTGCTGGTGGCGACGCCCGGCCGTCTTCTCGACCTGGTCAATCAGAAGGCCGTGCGGTTGAACACGACAACGATGCTGGTGATCGACGAAGCGGACCGCATGTTCGACATGGGATTCATCCGCGACGTGCGGCGCATCGTGAGCATGCTGCCGAAGACGCGCCAGTCGCTGTTGTTCTCGGCCACCATGCCGAACGAAGTGGCGCATCTTGTGGGCGAGATCCTGCACAATCCCGCGCGCGTGGCCGTCGCCCCCGAAAAGGTGACCGCCGACCGCATCGAGCAGAAGGTGTTCTTCGTCGACGCGAAGGACAAGCGCACGCGCCTTTTGGAGCTGTTGAACGATCCCGCGATGTCCCGCGTGCTCGTGTTCACGCGCACCAAGCACGGCGCCAACAAGGTGGCGGCGACGCTCGCCAATGCGGGGCACGTGACTGCGGCCATCCACGGCAACAAATCGCAAAGCGCGCGCCAGAGCGCGCTCGAGAGCTTTCGCCGCGGACAGTCGCGCGTGCTCGTGGCCACCGATATCGCCGCGCGCGGCATCGACGTGGACGACATCACGCACGTGGTGAACTTCGAGCTTCCGGATGTGCCCGAGAGCTATGTCCATCGGATCGGCCGCACCGCGCGCGCGGGCAATGGCGGCATCGCGATTTCGTTCTGCGATCACGAGGAGCGCGGCAATCTGCGCGATATCGAGCGGCTGGTGAACCGGTCGCTGACGGTCGCGGGCGAGAACCGTCACAGCCGGCCGTCAAGTCCGGCTTCGGCGCCCGCACCGCGGCCGCAGCAGGCGAAGCCGCAGCCGCACGCGCATTCGCACAAGGGCAAGCGCCGCTTTCGCGGGCGTCCGAACGGGGCGCGTTCGAATGGTGGACGGCCGCAGGCGCACAGCGCAGCGTAAGCCGGAAGGCTAGTCGCGAACGGGGAATCCCGCCTGTTCAATGCGGGCGCGGATTTCGCTCGCGTGCTGGACATCGCGCGCCTCGACCACGAGTCCGAGATCGGCCGATTTCGCCGCGCCCGCCAGCATGCGGTTGTGCGAGACCTCGAGAATGTTGCCGCCGGCCTCGCCGATGAGGTTCGAGACGCGCGCGAGCACGCCCGGCTTGTCGTCGATGCCGACCGTGACAGAAAGAATGCGTCCCTCGCGGCCGAGTTCGCGCACGATCACGGTGGTGAGGAGACGCATGTCGATGTTGCCGCCGGAAATCACCACGCCGAGCTTTTTGCCGCCGAAGATTTCCGGATGCGCGAGAACCGCGGCGAGTGCGGCGCCGCCGGCGCCCTCGGCCACCGTCTTTTCGATTTCGAGGAGACGCGCGACGGCGCCTTCGATTTCGGCCTCACTGACCAAGAGAACGTCGTCGACGAGCGCGGTGACGATTTCCTTGGTCAGGCCGCCCGGCGCCTTGACTGCGATACCGTCGGCGATGGTCTGGCCATGCGTCGGCAGGTTCGTGCCCTTCACCGCATTGTAGAGCGGAGGATACGATTCGGTTTCGACGCCGATAATGCCGATCTTCGGTTTGATCGAACGCGCCGCGATCGCGATCCCGGAAATCAATCCGCCGCCGCCGATGGGCACGACCAGCATGTCGAGATCGGGAACGGCGGAAAGAAATTCGAAGCCGATGGTGCCCTGCCCGGCGATGATGCGCGCGTCGTCGTAGGGATGGACCAGGATCGCGCCGGTCTTTGACTGGATTTCCTGCACGCGTGCGATGCAGTCGTTCAGCGTCTGGCCTTCCTGAAGAACCGTGGCGCCGAAGCCCTTGGTGTATTTCACCTTGGTGAAAGCAGCGCCTTCGGGCATCACCACCGTCGCCGGAATGTGCTGGCGCCCCGCGTGGTACGCGAGCGCAAGCGCGTGGTTGCCGGCCGACATGGTGACGACGCCGCGTTTTTTTTCTTCGTCGGTGAGCGAGGCGAGCTTGTTGACGACTCCGCGTTCCTTGAAGGAACCCGTGAATTGAAGATTCTCGAATTTCAGCGCGATGTCGGCGCCGGCGATGGCCGAAAGCGTGCGCGAAGGAAGCGCGGGCGTGCGTTCGACCTGGCCCGAAATGGTCTTGGACGCGGCTTCGATATCGGCGGGCGTGACGGGCAGCATGGTTCACCTTTCGGCCGTGGCCTGGAAAAACGTATGGACTCTACAGCCGCTTTTTTGCAAACGCGCGGCCGGACGGTGATTTCAGATATTTCTCAAACGCAACGGCGCGCCCTTCGTCTGCGAAGGCAACGTAGGTTTTGATTCTCCACGGCCGGAACTTTGACGTGTGAGCCACTTGTCCGGAATTGTGCTTGACGAGTCGACTCCGAAGATCGCCGGTCAAGCCCGTATAGAAGTGTTCTGGTTCTTCTATCGCCTGAAGAATGTAGACGTATTTCATGCGGTCCGCCTTCGCACTGCGTGCTTCGGCGCGACAGCCTTCGCCCGCTTCGCGCAGCGAGGATTACATAAACGGCGAAGGTCGTCCTGCTGGCTCGCCGAGCCGTAGCCCGCGAAGCGGGCGAAGGCTGGTGGCAACGGAGGGATTTGAACCCCCGACCAAGGGATTATGATTCCCCTGCTCTACCGCTGAGCTACGTTGCCTTATGGCGGGTTTCGGCCAAGGCGGGCGATGTAGGTGGGGGCCGTGCCGGGTGTCAAGGCTCGCGCTTGTGGGGCGGTTCGGGCGCCCCTAGCATCGCTCGGATTTGAAACAGACGACGCGGGGGAGGGACCGATGCGTTACGCAATATGTCTGCTGGCGTTCGGGGCGATGGTGTCGAGTGCGACGGCCGACGACTTTGTCGAGATGGGCGTGGGCGTCGCGACGTGCGCGCGATTCAATCAGGAATACGCCAAGAATCCGGCGCTGGCGGAGAACATCTTCTTCTCGTGGGCGCAGGGATATATCAGCGGCATGAACCGGGCGATGCTCGCCAATCGCGTGCCGTACCGGAACATGGATTCGATCGCGCTCGACCGGCAGCGGTCGGGCCTGCGCCAGTATTGCCAAAAGAATCCCAACGTTCTGTATCTGACCGCCGTTGTCGCGTTGCACAAAGCGATGACGCCATCGACGGCCGGGCGCACGGGCGCGAACACGGGCACCGGCGCGGGGCCGAGGCCGTGACTTAAGCCGCGGCGGCGGATTGTGCGGCGGTGATCCAGCCGCCGCCGAGGACTCGCGTTCCCTCCGTCTCGTAGAACACGCAAGCCTGACCGGGCGCGACCGCGTCTTCGCCGCCGAGAATTTCGACGTGCGTTTCCGTGGGTGCGATGTGCGTGAGACGCGCGGGCGCGGGCGGGCGCGTGGAGCGCACCTTCACGGCGCACGTTCTTTCCAGCACATTGGGATCCTAAGCTTAGAATTCCACGTGGACAAGTTGTCGCG